>JAAUXU010034463.1_pt1 | contig 10658 bp, 13 predicted proteins | sample 7278151 | NCBI WGS metagenome assembly JAAUXU01 (sample SAMN14350113, study PRJNA611818) | marine sediment metagenome | isolation source: surface marine sediment (1.8m) | place: French Polynesia: Moorea | collected 2018-08 | reverse complement strand
TTGAAAAAATGGATCTAGTGAAATCATGGGGTGCAAAAAATACAAGATAAGAAGGAGACAAAAATAATTGTAATCTCTCTTACCTTACCATAAAGAGGGTGATTGTGACTGGGCGCTCTTTGTTCTGAAGTTCATTGGTATCTTTCTGCTAAGGAGCTGGAGGCAAATTTTAAGGCAGGCCGAAATGGCAGGCCACAGGGTCGTTTTCGAGGAAAATAATTTTGTGTCTGCCTGACTGTATGAAATGCCAAGAACTCAATATGATTTAACCACTTTTGTTCTTTACTTTGACTAGAAATATACGTATCTCGTGTTTTTTTTCGCCTTTTCTCTTGTTCTAAATGTGTATGATATCTTGTGCATGGTGAATGCCCATTACACATTCCTTGTCCTTGCAGTTTGCAGATGAACCTCCTGAAAACATTGTCGCCAACAATAAGAAAAGTGAACCTTGAAAGCGAAGCCACTTGTACAACGTGTAAGTGACTCACTTAACTGTCGTATTACTCGTATATATGTTTTTTTTAAAAAAAACCTGTTAGAAACCGAAAGTGAGACTGTAAGAGTTTCCTTCCACTTTGTTTGCTGCCTCCTCTCTCTTCCCCCTTTCCACTTTTCCAGTGGCAAACGTGAAAAAAAGAAGGGCGGAGAAAAAGGAAGGAAAAGGGAAACGGGAAAAGTCCTCCAGCAGCTCTTGTCTCTTGAGTCTTGACGGTCAAAGGAAAGAAAGAAAGGGCAGGAGAGGAAGGCCAAAAGGGGGCCAAAGGCCAAAGGAAGCAGGTGCAGGTGCAGGTGCAGGGTCCTCCTCAGGCTTTTGGTGGTCCATTGCTTGCAGGGAATAGGGATTGTCCTTGTCCATCCTTGAGCGCCCATCCCCGTGACAGGGCAAAAGGCGGGCGAGGAAAAGAGCGAGAGACACATTTTGGGCGGAGGAGACCCATTTGGGCGGAGCGCTCATCCCGAGACCCAATTCTATTAAGGCAGGAGTTTGACAGGCGGGTCCTCGTCTGGTTCACTCTCTGCTCCCTCTGGGGATCCGTCTACACCTGCCTGTGGCCACTGCTGGACGGGAGCGACTGGGAGTGCCGCTGGTGCGGGGACGTGGGCGGGAAGATCCTATTCACGTGCTGCACGGGCCTGCTGGCATACCTGGTGAGCAGGGCCCTGGTCCTTGGCCCCTGCTGACCCTGCCATGTCTCACTCCGATGCCCTGGGCGACTCCGAGGCCGGCCCGGACATCGCCGAGCGGCTGGACGGGCTCATGATGTCCACCACTTCCTCCATGTCGCACCCGGACGACCAGGAGGAAGAGGAGGAGGAGTTCCGCCCGGCGGCGGAGGTGTTCCGGGACCCCAACGCCCTGGACTTCCTGAGCCAGCACGGCACCGCCTCGGGGGTGCCCTCACAACTGGCCAGGGAGTCTCTTTATGTCAAGTTCGATCCTTTGGTGGGCGGGAGGCCCTCCATGCTGCCCGGGGGCGGGGACGGGGGAGCAGGCCTCCGGGGAGGGCCCGGGCTGAAGGGCATGGCGGAGGAGGAAGAGGGCGACGGCGAGGAGGAGCAGCCGCGGGCGTCCTCCTCCTCCGCCAGGGAGGACTCACAGGAGAAGGAAGAGGAGGTAGACCTGATGGCACTGCAGTCGCCCTCGCCCAAGAAGCCACCGGTGCCGCCAAAACCAGATCTTAGGGACGACGACCAGCCCTCAAACAAGAGCCCAGAGTCCACTAAGTCTTCTGCGCCCACGCTCCCCTCCTCCGGCAACAACCGCAGCAGTAACAACAACAACAACACCCAGAGCCAGCAGGAGTTCCAGCAGCAGCTTCTGAAGAAGGAGTCCCAGATCGCCGACCTTGACCGCCAGGTGGAGGGCAAGCTGCAGGCGGTGGACAGACTTCGCCAGGAGGTGCGGCAGAGGCGGGACTCGGAGGAGCAGATGCGGCAGGTGCTCAAGGAGTACGAGAAGACCATATCGGAGCTGATCGCCGAAAAGGAGAAGGAGAAGGGTCGGCACGAGGAGGAGCGGGAGCTGTTGAGGCGGGAGCGGGACCAGGCGGCGGACGACCTGAGGAACGTGGAGGCGGCCTTCGCCGACGTGCACAGGAAGTACGAGAGGACCAAGCAGGTGGTCGAAGGATTCAAGCACAACGAGGAGACGCTCAAGCAGGCCGTGCAGGAGCAACAGGCCAGGATGAGAAGGCAGGAGCAGGTAAGACGGAAACACGTTGTTCTACTCATTGTACAGTGCAGTGCATTGATTCGAGAAGTTCAGCTTCGAATGTTCCTGCCCCTAGTATTTGGAATGGCATCGGGTCTCTGTTCAAATATTTCGGGTGCTGTAGGTAGTTCACTAAAAAATATATCAAGTCTGCGTTCTTGCATTGTTCCAAAAAAAACCTTTCCTTTCTCTCCCTTTCAGAAATACGAGCTGCTGAAGCAGCACGCTGAGGAAACCCTGGAGAAGGCCAACCGCGAGATCGAGTCCCTGGCCAAGCAGCAGGACGCGGAGGCGGCGAGGCTCTCCGCTCTGCTCAAGAAGGCGGAGATGAGGGCGAACGGGCTCGAGCGACAGGTCGAGACAAAGACCAAGGAGAACGAGGAGCTCACTGCAATCTGCGACGAGCTCATTGCCAAGGTCGGAACGTCGTGAAAAAGTGAAGAACAAGTGAATTAAAAGAAAAGAAAAGACAGACCAACAGACAACCCCCACATGTGTGCCTTTTTAAATGAGAAGCAAAAACAGACGTGAAATGCCGCGTGGTGATGGCGCCCCAGATTGTGGCTCTTTTTGCGGTGCCATTTCGCCTTCCCCTCCTCCCCTCACATACGCCCACACTTTCCCCCGGCTTCGTGGTAAGGAAGGGGGTGGGTTTTGGAGACGGAAGGAGGAGTGACCGCTGTGTCCCCTTGCCGGTGGCGACGACGGGGCCCACGCCCCTCTCCTCCACACATACCAAAACGGGAGGGCGATGTTGTGCTCTATCTACTTTTTTACTTGCCGCCCACTCTGATCGGCGGCGGTTCGCAGAAGAGAGACAACAATAGGAACTAGATCAACAAGCACCCGCTAAGTTGTTAAATCCAAGAAAAAGGACGAGAGAAAAGGGTTTGTGAATTCGGCCAATTTTTGCGACAGGCGGATCCGTACGTACAATATGCACTGTATTCCAAGGAGTTGGCAGCGCCCGCCAGCATTTTCACCATAGGAAGTAGAGAGAAGAGACAGAGTAACCTTGTATTCTATTATCTATTTAACCCTTTCAAATCTCCTGGACGCCCACGACCCTCTGAACGGTATGTGCCGATCTACACCCCCACACACATTCACACACGCGAATGCCTTATCGTTTTGGACGAAGAGAATAGGGAATTTGGTAGCGGAAGAAGATGAATAAAATAATTCCACCCTTATCTCGTCGCCACCACCCATTGTTGCGAAAAAGAAGCAAAAGTTCCATATTCTGAATCCTCACTCCCGCCACCGCGCACAATAAATTTTATACACCTGTAATCTTATTGCAATACGCGAGCATATATTCTTTTTTCCAACATTTTTTTTTCGTGACTTGCCGTTTAACAACGGCCTGTTTCGTTACAACGTACCATAATACTAAAACTAGTTCTAGCTGCATGTGCGAAACAACGTGGCGAATTTCATTTTTATATATAGCGTGCTGTGAGCACTCCGCTAGCCCGGAAGTCTTTTATAAATCTGTATATCTTTCTTTCGTACCGTATCACATTTAGAACACCAGTATTGCACTATTACATCTTCCAAATAGCCCCTCAGCGACGGAATCGGGAGTTTTGAACTCCTGGACCCATCTAACACACAAGCAAGCGAATGTTCTTTGTTTTTGTCCCGACGGAATTTCGGGTGTTTCTCATGACAATTGTTTTTTCTTTTTTAAGCGTTCTGGCTCCCTCCTTCCCCTCCATCTCCTCCTCCACCAGGATGTTGCTGCTGCAGCATGGCGGGCTGCTGTTGTTGCTGCTGCTGCTGCCTGAGCGCCTCCAGACAAGTCTTCTCGTGCCTGCCGCAGGACCCCTTCTGCGTGAACGCCTTCCCGCAGACCCTGCACTTGAACGGCCGCTCCTTGGTGTGGCTCCTGAGGTGCTCCACCAGACGCATGTGATACTTGAAGGCGCGCCCGCAGAACGGGCACGTGGTAGAACTGGAGGAAGGGGGGGGAGGGGCGGAGATGTGCACGGGGGCGGAGGAGGTCGAGGCTCCGTCGGCGGAGGAGGAGGATGCGGTGGCGGCGAGGGTGGCCGCGGCGACGACGGCTGCCATGGATGGGGGAGGAGGGGGGGGAGGCAGGGGTTGGGCCGGAGGGGGGATGGCGGGAGCGGTCAATACGGCAGCAGGTGCGGGCGCTGTAGCTGCTGCCCCTGCTGGCACTGGAGGAATCACCTCTGCGGAGGAGGAGGAAGACTGGGCGGGCGCAGCAGTGGCGACTTGGGGGAATTTTTCGCCGCCTTGTACCTGCTGCAAAACAGGAAAAAAGTTGGCGTTTTGGCGGCTTTCGCTTATATTTAATTCTTACATCTATGATACAGCTGCGGATGCAAAGAACACGACGCAATTTTTCTATCGTAATTTCTTTATTTTCAAAAGCTTCTTCAAAATATTTCCGACGATTTTTTTTACTGGGATATTTGGCTTGGCAATTGTGAGCTGCAAAAAAAGTGGGGACCACAAGCGTAAGCGCAACGCATTCTGTACAACAAACATTACAGTACACGGTATATTTCCGTCAATGAATGCCCTTCGATCTAGGACCACGTGCTAGACGCTATCCTTCTTTGGCCTTCCCCTCTTGACCGGCGGGTAGACTTCAACCGCCTTTGCGTCAAACTCCTCCCTGGTCATCTCGTGAGCCTTGATGCAGTGCCCCCTAAGCTGCTCCTTCCGCTGGAACTGGCTCTCGCAGTAGAAGCAAGAGAACGGGGTCTCGTCCGTGTGGGAGATCATGTGGCGCCTCAGGGTGTAGCTGTTGTAGTAGACGTGCCCGCAGATCCTGCACATGTGCTTGTTCTCCTCGATGACACCGGAGCGCTCGTTTAGCTGGAGCAGTTTGGCGGCGGAGGCGGAGGCGGTGTCGTAGTTGCGCATCTCAGCCTTGATGGGTCTTCCGCGGCGGACCCGGTGGAGGGCGCCGCCTTCCTCGTAGTCCTAAGGGGGAAGGGGATGGAGAGCGGAGCGTTCGGGTAGAGTTGCGTTGATTTGAGAGAAAACTTAATTGCTTATCGGCCGGGGACTCACTTACTCATTTTTTAACGAAATGTGAAATTTTTATTTCAATCTTTATTTCTACGTACAGTGCAAGGTACAGTATATTCATCGAATACGATTTTAAGAACCTTAAGGTACAATAAAGCATCGCACCAGCATGCTCTAATTTTCCGCATATCCATATTTGGTTTCACTTCCTTTCCTCCATCTCCTTCTTCGCCTGTTCCCTTGCCATCCTGGCCATGTTCTTCTTCTTCTCCGAATCGAGCTTCTTGGGCCTCCCTCTCTTGGACGGGTACTCCTGGTTGCACTTGACTCTAAACTCTTCCGCGTCCATCTCGTGCTTCTCTACGCAGTGGTGCTGCAGCCTCTCCCTCCGGTTGGTGGCAAACGTGCAATAGAAGCACTTGTAGGGGTTTTCCCCGGTGTGGATCATCTGGTGTCGCCTGAGCACCGAGTAGGAGGAGAACTCGTGTCCGCACTCCCCGCACATGGTGCGCGATTCCTCGATCATGCCAGTCTTCTCGTTGAGTCCCAGGGCGGAGGTGAAGGAGCGGGGGGCGGAGGGGGAGCCGAAGGGGGCAGCCGCCGGGCGCTTCTTCCTTGCCTGGGATGGAGAGGAGCGGAGACGAGAGAGGGTTTCAACGAAGAACGACGTGAAAGAGCACTGGCACTTATACGGGGACTTGGGTCACTATTGACAATCTGGAAGTGAGCGTGGCCGAGGTCCGAAAGCAATATCGTAAAATTATTCTGATTCAATATATTTTTCAATTGCAATATTCAAATTATACAAAACTTTCATTCGCTCATTCAAAAGTTAATTTCTTCTTCCCCACCGTTCACTACATCATGTCACCCCTGGGGGGCGGCATCCTCTTCGGTCTGCCCCTCGGCTTAGCGACGAACGTTGCCCTGGCCCTTGCTTTAAACTCCTCCGGTTCCATCTCGTGCTTCTTGACGCAGTGGCTCATGAGGCTCTCCTTGCGGTTGGTCTTGTAGTCGCAGTAGAAGCAGTTGAAGGGCATCTCGCCCGTGTGCAGCTGGGAGTGCCTCCGCATGGTCATGGCGTCGAAGAACTGCCTTCCGCACTCCAGGCACGTCCGCCCGTCGTCGGTCAGTTCGACGGTGGTCGTCGTCGTCCCCTGTGGGGCGCGGAGGGGATTAAAGAAGAACAAGAAGTCAGTTCACGTTTTCCTTTTTCCTCCCCCCGCGCACCGAATTTCGACCACCGAGTGTCATAGCACCGAAGCAAAGTTTTAATTTACGTTTGGATTATGGAGAATATATTTGCGCTTTCAACAAACATGGGAGAACTTAGGAGAAGACAATGTCCGCGCGGCCCTTGAACTCTTCCTTGGTCATCTCGTGCCTCTTAATGCAGTGGTTCTTGAGGCTCTCCTTCCTGTCCGTGGCATATTCGCAGTAGAAGCACTTGTACGGCTTGACTCCAGAGTGGGTCCTCATGTGACGGTTCTTGGCAGAGACCTGTTGAAAGGTCTGGCCGCAGTCGAGGCAGGTCCTCTGGTCGTCCACGATTATCGTCGTTTGAAGAGTCTGCTGCTGCTGCTCTGACGTCTTTTTCCCGTCTCCAGTTAATGCGGTAGCAGCTGGTGCAGATGTCGCCGCCGCAGAGGATGAGGCGGAGGCAACGCAGGTCGCTTCCACTTGCATCACCGACACCTCCTGCCAAGGGAGCACACAGCAAGGCAATGACATCCCGGCACTTCCGTCATTAAAAACTTAAAAAAAAACAACTCAATCAACATGTCCGCTTGAAAAGCAGAGCTATTACTGAATAGATGTATTTATTGCAGCACCCCAATGGCACCAACTTGGCGATCTCTCAAAATCCGCCCTTGGCTTCGTGAGCGAGACAATTGAACTCTTCCGGCGTCATCCCGTGCTGGTTGAGGCAGTGTTTCTTGAGGCTGTCCTTCCTGTCCGTCCTGTAGCCACAGTTGAAGCAGGAGAACCTCTTGTGGTAGTCGGAGTGGGACAGGAGGTGGCGCTTCATCACGCTTCCGCTGGAGAAGACCCTGCCGCACACTGGGCAGACAGGCGACGGCCCCCCTGACAGAAGTTCCACCTGCGGTGAATATAGATGCTCTGATGCAAAAAAAAACCCTTTTTCTTTAGTGAACTAGTCGCGGTCCACCGCAACCGCAATAGACAAATCACGGATCATATCACATTTGCCCTCCTCTCTTCTTTCTTCCTTGCCCCGGTCCTCTGCGCTTCTCAAACTCTTCCTTGAAGGCCTCCTCCGCCATGTCGTGCTTCCTTAGGCAGTGAGACCGGAGCGAGTCCTTCCTCAGGCTGTCGAAGCCGCACATCCAGCATGGTCTGCTTGTCGAAGAAGGACTGACCGCAATCGGGGCAGGTGGTGCCGCTGGCGCTAGAGGCAGAGGTTTCGTACCAGTCTCCCTCGACGCCCTGTGCGTGCACAAACGACGGGCACTTTTGAAAGTAGCGTTTCCCGCATAATCGAGATTTAAATCAATTAGAAATTGTGCTGCAGCGAGACTGGAGATTCAAGTGAAGATCGCAAGAAGTTAATTGATAAAGCTGTATTCGTATCAAACGCTTCGATCCGACGTGGGGTCTGACAAGAAAAACCTTAGCAAAGAATGAATGCCACTTATTATTTCGTTCAAATTATTCTTCAAAGACAACTTTTCACCAACACACAGGTATTTGTGGGCGAAGGAGAGAGGCCTTTTGTCTCTCCTTTCCTCGCCACTTCCTCCCATATTTCTCCAGGCAAGCCAATTCTTCGAATCAGTCAGACTCTCCTGGTCTTTTTCTTCCTCTTCTTCATAGTGGCTCCCCCTCCGGAGGCCCTTTTTTCTCATCCTATCACAATTTGGTTGTCCCCCGCATCGACGAGGCTGTCTCCGTCTGCCCCTCCGAGGTTCCCCCCGGCGAAGAGGCCTCCGCCTCCGCCTCCCTGGCCGCACTGCTGCTGCGGCACACCCTGTATGGCCTTCTCCTTGATCACCATGGACGCGGCCTCTGACTCCGCGTCGAAGTTCTCCTCCCCGCGGTGGACGTTCTTGACGTGCCTCACGGCGGAGCTCTGCAGTGAGAAGCGCCGCTCGCAGCGCACGCACTTGTAGGGGCGCTGACCGGTGTGGCTCGGCAGGTGGCGCTCCAGCATCCAACGCGCGTGGAAGGGCTTGGCGCAGAACGGGCAGTGGTACAGCGGCTGCTGCTGCGACTGCTGCTGCTGCGACTGCTGCTGGCTGGGCGGCGGCGGAGGGGTCGGAGGGGAGAGGGGAGGCTTCATGTCTCCTATGACGCCTCCGCCTCCGCCCCCGATGCGATTGCCGCTGTGGCTGTGGGCAGAGTCCTCGTCGTCCTCCTCTTCGAGCAGCGAAGTTTCCAGCGGCAACATCTGATTGGATGGAGAAAGGAAGGGCGTTTTTTAGCGGGAGGGTAGCGTGGTTTGTTGAGGTTCTCTTTCTTTCTTTCTCGTGGCTGGCTGCTACGCTTGCACTTTTCCCCTCATTTCTTCTCGGATATTTCAAAAGCAATCTGGACTTCACGCTTTGGAAACGCAAACCACGCTACCTCCACTTGCCCTCCTTTCTCTTTTACACTTTCAGCAAAAGCTATCCAATTGTCAATTCAAGGAAATATAAATGAAGTATAAAAGCTTTTTAATTAAGGGACAGGAGTAGAAGCCGCGTGTGTGCTGCAAGAGAAGAGAAGCTCCGCACTTACCTTGAATCTGCTTGACAATCCCACCATTCCTCGAAAGGCGGCACCGGGGCACGTTTTGAATAAAATTGTTAAAAAGATGCAAGGCTCTCTCTCTCTTTCGGCTTTTTGTCATTTTTCTGCAGGGCCCTACGCTAAATGTAAGCATTTTCTAGTGCGGTTGGGAAGGGGAACCAAAAATATTGCCGCTAGCAGCCAGCCACGTGTCGTGTCCGAGAGATAGTTTGATCAAGCAGATTCAAAGGCAGATAGCAAAGACCTCTTTTCTCGAATTTACGGACCCACTTATTCGTTTAAAAGATTTATTATTACTTGGACCTCCGCCACGCTCACTTGATAAAACTTCCTCTCTGCGTCGGAATACATGAAGAACAAGCAAGCGAACAACGATCGGTTTTCTGTCGGGGGAGATAGGGGAGTTTCTCAAAAGGGAAAGTGCGAGCAAGTAACCGTAGCCACCTAAATCAACGAGTACTACACATATGCTTGTTCGAGGAGGAGAGCGGGATGAAAACTAGCAATGTTATACGTTTACTGTGTTAGATTACTCGTCCGCGCTCCTCCTCGGCCCTGCCTTTGCTTCTAGGGCTCTTGCAAGAGTACTCACCGATCCAATGTCCTGTCCAGTTCCGTAGTCCTCGTCTCCTTCCGCCTCCCCCGCTCCGGGGGCGGCGTAGTAGTCCTCGTCGTATCCCGCCTCCTCCTGCCCTCCGCCGCCCTGACCCTGGTAGTCAGGATCCGCACGCTGGATGACCGCCGCTCCCCCCGATGGCCCCGGCGCGTCCTGCTGCGCCCCGTGCCACCTCTCCTCCGTCTTGATCCTCTTGGCGGCGCCCTCCACCGCCGACTCCCTCGAGTGCACCACCAGCCGTCGCTTGCTGCCGTCCGCCGTGCGCGGCGGAGGACGGATCTGCGGCATTTGCGGCGCGGCGTCGTCCGCCTCGCCCGTGTCCGTCAGGCCCTTGACCTGGAGTCCCTTGGCGGTGGCCAGCAGCTCCATGAGCTCGGACTCCCGCACGTTGATCTCCCCGCGGTACATATAGGACAGGATGAGCTCGAGGTGCTTGGGGTCCACGTCCTTGAGGTACACGATGGTCTGGGTGAAGGGCGGGGCGCGGCGGGACGCGAACAGTTTGGCGAAGTAGCCGGAGGAGATGGAGAGCACCAGCTTGTGGGCCGAGAAGTACCTGTCCCCGCAGGAGAGGGTCACGTCGGTCAGGAAGTCTCCCCTGCAGAGCTGCTCGGCCGCGTTGAAGAAGAGGTCGTGGTGGTCGTTCCACCGCAGACAGAAGTCGTCCATGGCGCCGCCGCCGCCGCCGCCAGACATGGTGGCGGGCCTAGGGAGGTCACTGGGGGTCTAGATGTGGTCGGACAGCGGCTTGCTGACGTTGTAGACGGGCGAGATGAGGAGGACGTCGACGTGGACGCTCTTGTTGCCGGTGCCAAGCGCCCCAAAATGGCGTCTCCGAGGAAAGCCGGCAAGAAAACGGAGCAAAAGGAGATGGAAAACACCTTGCGTTACGTCACGAACTGCGGAAAAGTTGTTTTTGGCATGAAATGAACATAAATAACTTGTAACTGAACCAATATTTGCCGCCATTTAACTTTTGAAAACTCAATGCTATCATTTCTTGCCAAACAAAGAATATTTTTACTGATATCACTACGAAAAGTAAAAAAAGCTGAGGCCTCTTCTGGTCAC
>JAAUXU010159113.1_pt1 | contig 10659 bp, 7 predicted proteins | sample 7278151 | NCBI WGS metagenome assembly JAAUXU01 (sample SAMN14350113, study PRJNA611818) | marine sediment metagenome | isolation source: surface marine sediment (1.8m) | place: French Polynesia: Moorea | collected 2018-08 | reverse complement strand
GGTACACTTCCACACGCTGCAAGATTTCACCATTTTGACGAGGACACTCATGCGATGTACACTTCACACAAGGTTGTTGTTTTGCTCACGACTCACATTTGCGTGGGAACAGTTCATTGGCTACAATAAGAGGTGACTACTGTACTACCTTTTGCCCCCTTTTCGCCGCGCATGTGGACGTGCCCTCATGCTCTGTGCAGCTTCAGCAAATTCGCTGAGCAGCCTATCTAGGGAAGTAAATGAACAGATCGCTGGGCAGAACATATGATGCTGTTCATGGTTTTCTCTTGGCAGCTAGGACAGTCCCTCTCACTGGGTCAAGCAACTTGACCGCAACTTTATAGATGCATGGGTCTTGTATTGGTGCTATATCTTTAAAATATGATAGGGATTGTTTATTCGTTGCTATCTTTGATTTATTTAGGTTGATTTGTACGATCAGGTCATGGAGATATGTACAGCAAGATGAAACCTGTCCTTCCCAGGTCCTTTCGTATGTCTATTGCCGTCATCGTCGATACCCATGGCCAAGTTCATGGGTTCCTCATCAGCCTGTCCCCTGAGCTCCTCTGCCCGTGCTGATAGCGCCTCACGTGTGCTTCCTCAAGAGCAGGATTCCCTGTTAGATCAGAATGATGATTTCTTTTAGAGGCTGTTTTGGTTGTAACCTTCTGGCTCTCTACTGCTGTCCTTAGTTGCCTTTCCAGTTCGCACTCCTCATCTTTGGGCTTTTGGACTTCCTGTTCAAGTTCGGTCTCCCTTGCCTCAGTGGTAGCTTCTTTTTGCTTCCCATTGTGGAATCTGACCACTCCTTTGGCACCAATCTGGAGGGTGTAGTTTCTTGGATGATCCCCTTGGAAGCCAACAAAATATTTCAGTCAGTTGGAGACCTTTGCATGAGCAATTTGACGTGCCATTGAGACTGATATCCTGTACTTTCTGTGGAAGGACCACATCTTGTTCGTATCTTGTCCCAGAGATTCACTGAAAATAGCCTCAGCCTTTTGAGTTGAGCACAACACATTTGTGATCAAGAAGGTCTCTTCTTGATAACTGTTGGGCTCTCTGTTCCAGCAGGGAATTAGAATCTCATTCTGTAACATTGCTTGGACTTCCAGAGGAACAGACACCAAGGTGCTCATAGAGTCTCCCTCCTCACAGTGACCTTTGTCAATGGTTAGGGACTTGTACAGGCCACGATCTGTGAGTCCAAATACTTCCATCTGGTCTGCAACCTTTTGCATCTCACATGGACAATGCATTTTGAAGGAGGGGCATTGTATAGATGGCAGATCAAACAACTTTTCAATTGTCTCTCCCTTAGGGTACAAAGATTGTGTCTTCCTTGATGGCTGCTTCCACTTCTGGACCTCATCAGTCTGACTGGTGCTTCTCTCTTGATTGATGAAAAGACACAGGGAGGCGGAGTGCTTGCACTGGTCATTTACTCCAGCAACACAGGAGCATCTAGCATCTTTGACTGAACTAGCGGTGCCTAATACAAATTCAATCTTGTACAGTGCTTGCCAAACTGACATTTCTGGTACACATGATCCCAGAATGGAGACAGAGGTCCTCTCCTCAATCTCTTTGAGTTCATACCACTTCAGATGGTCAGCCTTGAGAAGCTCTGCACCACTTTTCAGTAACTTCTTTCTGAGGAAGCCATCAGAGACACTGATCTTCTCAAATCCTCCTGGCTTCATGATGAAGCTAACAGGCTATCCAGTGGCCATGGGGCCAACTGGGTCAATTCCTTTTTGTGTTCAGTGCAATACTATAGACAGATTTGTTTAGAGACTCCTAGTAATTCCGTGTGCAACCTCGACGTGACTAGAAAATTCCAAACAAAGCCAATTTGGCGACATTGATAATGGTTATTTGGCCATAAAACTTGTCCTCTGAACAGAATTCTCTCTAATTCAGAAACCTCTGAATTAGTTTAGTGAACTTAGGTCACTCATCTTTTCTCGAAGTACACTGGGTACACGAAGTATTCTTGTACACTAGGCACACCCCCTGATGTTGAATTGTCTGCCGCGACTTGAGTTGGAGATGTTTCTTCTGCCTATGGTTGTGGCCCCATTATCTGCAACGGCAGTAACAGAGCTTGGCCTCCAGCAGTGACCTGTATATGTCCCAGGATCACATTTTTCCAAGACATGAGCCACCTCTTTGCCGACCACATGGAGCATATTCTTCCCCATTGGACTAAGTAAAAATTTGCCTCCTTCTTTGTTCTGCCCTGTGTAGAAGAGCGCAGTTTCAGGTCTCTTTGTTGACTTTGGATGATTATTTGCTCAACTCCTGCAAGTAGTTTTGCCAACATCACCAGAACAGCGATCTTCACCTCATAGTTTTGGAATGAGGTACTTGGAATTCTGTAAGCAAAATGGTTTTTGACACTCAAACTTTCTTTTTTACCATACTTAAACAATAATTAACCTTGATTTCTTTATGTCACTTAGCTCTTGCAAACACCACCTCTATGCCATCATCAGATTCAGTAACTAAAGACATCGTCAAGGCATGTACTTCACAGCATCTGTGAACACCGCAGTAAGCAAATGCAACTATTGCCTTCCAGATGACCTAGTATTTCATATCCAGGTTCTTGTTCTTCACAAATGTGACTAGGTCCTCATATGTGAAATGAATTCTCTGCCACTGCTTTTAGTGTCTTTGGTTACGGCCCACTGGCTGATTGCCTCCCTTCTTCTTATTGAAGAAGTTCATCACAATCTTTTTTTGTGTAGGACCGAATGCAAGGAAACAGCTGCTTGCATGGCATACTACCAGTAGAAGACTGCAGTCACGATATATACCGTACACATTTGGGAACCACCCTTAAAATAGAGCCACCCTTGAAGAAGAACCGAACATCGTCGACATAATTTGAAAATAAGATCCACCCGTGAATAAGAGACACACTCTGAGAACATAGGGGCTGATGTCCTCGCCCTTGATGTCATGATGATGGATGAGTGCAATAACAACCAAAACAATTAAATATGTCATAGAGATTTCCGCTGAAGTTCTTACGTTCTTTTACAGGTGCTGCTGGAACTCACAGTGGCAGAAATGTTGAAAGTGATTCGATTCTAGGGACATTCAACAAAAATTAAGAGCCCCCTTCGAGTAAAAGCCACACTTAAGAAAGAGCTGCCGCCAGGGATCAGTTGCGGCTCTTGCGATATACGGTAATCCAAGGAACACTCTGTTAGTACTTTGGGGTATTGTCATTTCATAAAATACTCATTAACTTTCTCCCAAGACAAGAGTAGTGGCAATAGCACTTTAGCAAAACACACAGTAGACTCAAATTGGGAGAGAATTAGTGGCAAATTACTCCCTCTCCTAATAAGGGTTGCATTGAAATACTGTCAAGGTGTCACCGAAAAGTGTGCGATGTAGTAGTCCAGTAACACTTCTGTCACATGATAGTAAAGTAAAGAAAGGTTGTTTTGGTGCAACACTCTTTAGGTCGGGGGCCATAACTGGACTTTCCAGGTTCACTTTTGAGAAGAAACTGGTCTTACATTCTCCCTAGGGTCTTAGCACGAGGGTGTTCTAGTACACCATACTCTAGGCCAACTTTGTGAGAGTGCGGCTCTTATTTAAAGAGACTGGCTTTGAAAATTGTTGGTTGATCCTTCATGCAGCCATAATTCCTCATCCCAAAATGCTTGTGAAAATGTCAAAACTCAATGTGACCTCCGAAGTGCTCACCTCAATGTAGATATGATACTTAGGTACAATGTTGAGTACACAGAGGTTCAATGTCAGGGATATCCAGTTGTGAAGGTGGTCCCATTGACTGACTCACGCCAGCCAAAAAACGTGGCACCATGACTCTCTGTCAGAGATGAAAATGCCCAGCCTCATCAGACCCTCATTGCAAAAATGTGGATTTATGCCAGCATCTCTAGCATCATCAATCCCTCACTGCAACAACGTTGATTAATGCCAGCATCTCCAGCATCACCGGAGTGGGCCGCGATGGCATGATCCTTTGTTGATTTCAAATATGGAGTAAGCTCCATTTTTGATTCATCCACGAATATTCTTGCGCCAATCCAATCCTGCAGTTTTTGCAGCAGCCTCTCTGCACATACCTTACATTGGCACTGGTCACAAGGGGTCAGCTTCTGGTACCATTCTTGAGCTCTTGAGCAAAGTCGAAGGTCTGCCATGACTTGGCCTCCTGTTCTTCTTGAGGCACCTGGGCAACAGGGCTGGGCAACAGTGAGCACAGGAATAGTCCTCACTTTATTCCAGAATGAACTGTGCATGTACGCGAGTGGTGCTCCTAGGATGTCCCAAAATTGGTGCTCCTGTGAGATCTCCTGAGGCTGCTCACTTCACTTTTAGGTGATGAACTTGTCACTGTGACAGGTCAAAGACATGAGCAATGTCAGCAATAGACAAGTTGCGGCCAAATGCTCTGCCAATTGCTGCGTTGCATCAAGCATTGAGGTCCATGCACAATTGACAGCACCTTTGACCTTGACGTTGCCATGACCAGAGATGTCTCAGAATCCTTGTGAAATGGGTAGCTTGAAGGGAGTGTTGTGGAATCGTTGTTGTGTAGCACAGTGTGGAGTGATCAATGAACATGTAGCCACATTCAAAATAACCGTATTGAATACACTTTTGGAGAATATTCACGAGAACTGGCCACTTTTACCAATATTTGGTAACTTTGAATATAGCTTCACAAAAAAGTATTTTCTGAGAATGCTCTAAACAGGCAAAATTTGAAACTGCTGTGACCCATGTTGCTAAGTGTGTTCAATACCGAAGTTGCCAAAGGAGATAATCCGGTCATTTTGTCGATTCTGGACAGGGTTGACTGTCTTGGGTTCTTCATCACTGAGAATGACGACGCCGCCAGCAGGAGCACACTTCAGGTCGTTGAACAGACCCATGCAACGAGTGAGATGAGTCCGCTTGATCCGTGGCGTCAGAAGTGAGTTCTCCTTCCTCACAAGGGACTTGCCACCCTCCTGCTTAACGGCCTTAGAGACGATCCTGCGCGAAATCCCAAGCTGTTCAGATTGCTTCTTCATGGACTCTTCCACGGCCCAGCTTCGATCGCAGTCCTGTTGTCCTTGGAGTCAATCTTTTGTTTGTGGCCCCTGCAAGTACTGTACCACCTTTGCCAGCTGCCTCGGCCGCCACCACTCCCTGTTGGACCTTGTAGACTGTGGTGCGAGAGATACCAACTCGGCAGGCGATGACCGCAGGTCCCGCGTGGAGCAGAGCAGACACTCGGACATGATCATCTCTCTCTATTCCTTGTTTGTTGACGTATTGGTTACTTGGATTCATGACAGGGTCACTAGAGACCTCGAGTGGCCGTGAAGCATGAGAAGGAAGCTGACACTTTCAGTTATCAGCTGACATTTGAAGATTTCAAATCGGTCAACACAATCTCCAGCTACGTGACAAACATCAAGTGTTCAGATTTTTTTCTGTCCCTGTATGCGGAAACACAAGGCTTAGCTGGCATCTGCTTTACTTGAGAGTTTTCCCGAGGGCCTTGTCAACATATGCGCTGGCCTGATTTTGACTCACAGGTCATAGTGGACGTGCAGTTGGAGCAGCTGAGGTTGCTCCAAAGGAGAAGGTGGAGGGCACTGCTCCGAGCTACAGTGCTTGGTGAAGCGTTGGCCCATGATCACTGAAGATTGTTGGAGTTCTGATTTCTGATGTCTCCTTGAAGTGAGGCAGACACACTTGACACTCACCATTCTCAGGTCTCCACATGTTCTCGGTCCATGGGTCAGCCCTCCTCACTGCCACACACCACTTTTGAAATAAATGGGGATGGAGAGCAGGGAAGAAGTGGCTTTGATATGTGTCCTCTGTCCTAACATGGAGTATTTTGTGGGCCTTGGAGGCACTGGCCTGTCCCACTCTTTCATCATACCGCCCTTTAGGAAGTGACTGACCCGCTGTGCATCTCCATGAATTCTGTTCCATACACCCTTCCCATCAACTTTTGAGATCTCAGTCTGCTTTCCCACAATGCACTTAAGACATTCTGTCTCTGTCGGCAGTAGCTGTGCTTCCTTCTGATCGCCATCAGTCCTCTCTGCAACAGTTCTACACCATTTCATGATCAATTTCAGAATAATGCAGTTTGATTTCAGAGTAGTGCAGTTGAATTTCAGATACTGCAAATGGATTTCAGAACAGTGCAGGTCAAATTCAGATACTGCAAATGAATTTCAGATTAGTGCATGTCAAATTCAGATACTGCAAATGGATTTCAGAACAGTGCAGTTGAATTCCAGATACTGCAAAGGGATTTCAGAAGTCTTCCTCTGATAGAACACCAGATCAGCAAGATACCCCTTCCATGTACCCATTGAAAGTCTGCAACATGTGTGCATTCTTAGGATCAGTTCATTTTTGACAGAAACAACACATGATCATGCTTTCCATCATAACATGATAAGTCAGGGTAAGTGAGACACTTGAGGTAGGGTTAAAGAAGAAGAATTATAATGGGTACACCTATGCAAACATAATGCAACTATAATCTGATCTACTGATCAGTACACACATATAAGATCTACTTCCAACCATCTTTAGTTACTTACCCACCATCCTGTACCTGACCATGGTACTGACCTCAACTTCAATCCCCTCAGCCTCATCACCTCATAGTACTTTAACAGGTGGTCTCTACTGTATTCCTGACTTCTCACAAGAATGCATAGAAGGGTACAAAGAAGCAACAGGCTAATTTTGAATCTACATGACTTGTAGCGAAGCGGGGTGTGTGGAATGATCTCAGAATTCAACTTTACCTTTACAAAGCTGTTCTGTGCCATTATTTTTGTAACCAACCTTCATAGCAGGTGAGCGGAAACATCTTGTGGCTCAAAGACAGCTTATCTTTGTGGACCTCACGTGCTTTCTTTCAAAGACATCAGTGGTGCATGATAAAAAGTTTTAATTGTAATATAATTCTTTATGCTCATGCAAAAACTTAGGCCATTCTGCCCATTGTGGCCATGGCCCTGACTTTGGAGACCACCCCCATAAACATACTGGTCATTATTGTCAGATCAGACAGTTGAACATGATTTCTGACTTTATATCCCAGCAAAATATACTGCAGGATTCAAAAAGTGCAATTAGCACCAATTTAGAGCAGTGAATGAGCTAGTCTTGCAGAAGATAGGCATGTTTTAATTGAATAAATTTTAGCGAACAAAATTTACTGACAAAGATTCCCTTGCCTCAGTGTAGGCATGACCTTGGTGACAAGGATGGACTTCTATGAGTGCCTGTGGAGGTTTTCATCAATCCTGTTTGGAGGGAATGCTGTTCTGTCCCTTCCAATGTAGCTCAGCATCATGGCCTTTGCAGGAAATTTGGACATCCCTCCTAACCTCACAGAGGGGCCTATGGCCTTGCTGGATGTGGCCAAGTATCTGGTATTCCTTCTGTTGATGTATTTGTCCACATGGAAGTCAAAACGTCAGGATCTTGCCAGCAGGCTCACACTTGGGAAAGTTCATGGTGACCTTGCCCCACTCCCGCCTCTCGTCCCCACGGGCACAAGTCAACAGCTGGACAGTTTCTTCTACAAGTTCTTGAGGCCCAGATCCTTCTTCACTAAGTTTTTCTTTGTCATCTCAAGCATGTAGAACTCCCTGGCCAAGGCCTTGATGGTGACCTATGGGTTCTCCTCAATTCTGGCTTTCACAGAGTCCTTGAGGTCATCAGTGTCAGTTGAGCGAGGCTTGCCACCCTTCTTCCGGTTTGAGACGGTGCCAGTGTCCATGCACGCTTTCCAGACATTCCTGACAGTGTTGGAGTGGATGGAGAACCTCGTAGCAATGTGCCCCTGGCACATTGGCTCACTGAACTGGCACATTAAGGCTCACTAACCTGAATGTGAGCAACAATTCTTTTCCTCAGTTTTTCCATGATGGCACAACATGGCTATTTGCTGACATAGAGAGATGTCCTACGAAGCAAATTAAAGCTTGGAGCCTGCCCAACTCCTTCTATGTTATGATGATTTTTCACTCAGATCAACACAGGCAACTCAGGAAGGTGAGATATTTGCACACAAGGTGTTTCAGTACACCTGGTAGAGACCAAATGTAAATGCATTGTCAATCTCTTCCATGCCAGGATTAACCCTGAGAAGGTTGCCAACTTTGAAGAAGTGGCACTTTTGACAGTCTACCATGCTAAGAAAATGTAAGAGGTCACCAGAAGTGGCACTTTTGACAGTCTACCATGCTAAGAAAATGTAAGAGGTCACCAGAAGTGTCACGAAGAGTTATGGTGGAGGTGTCCTGAGAACAACTCACGCACACTCCTTGGTGAGCGCAATCAAAGTTAACATAAAAAGGAACAGGAGTCGAAGAATGAGAAAGACGGCTAAGGACCATAGTGTCAGCGACTGTACCTCACCTCTCTACTGGTACCCAGAGAAGAGATTGGCCAGGACGAAGCTGCTGCTTCATGACCTCAAATACAGCCTGGGCATTTTGCATATCTTCAGCAATAAAGAAAACATCATGGTAGATGCTGTTTCCAACAGTCATAACACCTGAGACATCAGTGCCAGTCAAAGATGTTCCTATACACGTGCAGTTTTCCTTCATGATCAGACAACTCACCCGGGTCATGGTTTTGGGCCTCATGGTTTCACTAAACTTCCCCCCCCCCCAACCTTCATCAAGGAGGGCCTCAGAGTTACCACAAAGGTCCATCAGAGAAGCAGGCATTAAGGAACATGGACCCGGCATACATCAGGAAGACCTGCAGGGCCTTCAGGCCATGCCTGGAGAAGATCATCAAGGCCAAGAGCGGCCATTTTGAATACTGTTAGCTAAAGTGATTCTGCGCAAAAGAAAGTCACCTTTTGTCAAAAAAAAAAAATCATTCTTGACGAACGAGAACGTGGGCAAAATAAATTCTGACATCATGCCACGCACCCTGTATGTTCCGAACGCTGAGCACTCTGTATGCACGCGCCGTTATTGTAGAAGTCGTTCCTCAAAATATATTCCTCAAGTTGTGCAAACTCAAGCCCTGCGTCCTTACTTTTTAATCGCGGACCTTTGATCCAGTATCACGCTGCCTCGTTCATTAATTCGTCGCGTGTACTGTGAGCCTCTAAATTCGTCCTCAAGTGTGACAAAACTCTTAACATTGTGCAGAGGAGTGTGCAAGCGGACGCTGATGTGCACCTGGTGGTTCAGGCCGTCGCTGTCGCACCGTGCGCTCCAGGACGATGTGCAATCATGATCCTCCACCTTTCAGAGTGAGAAACTTGTGAGAAGTTTTTTCATGCCCTGATTTGGTGATTGATCAGGCCTGAGATTGAGACACATTGTACGCGATGTACGTAAGTACATGAATACATTCATCCCGAAATTTGAAGGCGATATTGCAGAAACACTTTGTTTGCGAAGAAAAGAGGAAGATTTCTCCTTTTTTTGATTTCATTTTCTTCTTTTTTTTCCATCGTTTTAGGCCTGACGCACTCGCAACCTTGAAAAAAGGCCCGTCCGGTAGAAATGAAGCGAGTGCGCGCACACTAAAGTAAACGCCCTCGAGAGGAAGAGATCCTCAGTTGCCGAACGGCGCGACGACGTGCGAAGGCCCGGTGAGATCGAGGAGTCAGTTATCCGGTGAACGGCGCGACCGCCTGTGGAAGCAGGACGAAAAAGTCTACTTTTCTGCAAACCTCTGTGAGAGACTTGGGACTTCTTGCTGCATCTGACATCGCCACAGGTAGGAACAAATTCTCTTTTTCCGCGGAGAAGAGGAAGGATTCAAGGGTGCGACCCCCGCTAGCTGGACAGACGGACAGGTGGGCCTGCCAGCTGTTATTCGCCGGGTGCAACCTTGATTGTTCCCAACATTACCTAATGACGCAAGCCCAGACAGTATTCTGATCGCACCCGCACGTAGCTGAGTCGTCGCTTGAGGACGAGCAACGAACGCCTCGTCACTCCCTCCTCTTTCACCACAAGTGTGAAAACGCTCAACAGTCCAACTGTTCACTATTAACCTATAATTTCAGTTTTACCTCAGTGTTCGAATCACAGTGCGGAGAGAAAAGGCTGCTTGCCAGTTTCTCCACGTTCCACTGAGGTTACAAAAGGTTTTGCCAAATACATCCGTGATTGACGTATGAGAGAAAACCTCTGTCAGTCATCATCGGTGCTCCAGAAAGCTCTTGACTGCTCGCCCGCGTCCACTGACCGGAGAGAGAAGCCGAACGTGAAGCTGAAGTACAAGTTATGATGAGTCGTCATAGCTGTCTTGCCAACTCCTCCTCCGCCATGAGAACTCTTTCCCCATGTCTTGTGTCGTCCGCAATACACTTCTCATCCACGGACGTGACGTCGCGTACTCGGGCAGGTACGTCTGTACGCAGGAGGACACTTCACACGTGGTCGTTAACACGAACGACCATGCGGAGGTGACAGCTGCATTGGCCTTGTTCGGTGTCGCACGCATCATTGCGCTCCCTTACTTTTTCCAGAAAAAAAGTAGGCGAACTTACACCTCTCTACAGGGTGTTGCAGATGAGTCAGTCAGGGGGGGGGGGGGGCGGGGGCCGCCGGCCCGGCGGGCCGGCCGGGGCCGGGGAGTGGAGAAGGGGGGATCTTGCAG
>JAAUXU010136703.1_pt1 | contig 10660 bp, 11 predicted proteins | sample 7278151 | NCBI WGS metagenome assembly JAAUXU01 (sample SAMN14350113, study PRJNA611818) | marine sediment metagenome | isolation source: surface marine sediment (1.8m) | place: French Polynesia: Moorea | collected 2018-08 | reverse complement strand
CCCATTTTGGTGCTAGAATGCTCAAAAGGAGGCCACCTGGAGGGGGGGGGGCATGCCAAACAGGACTGAAAAGTGGCTTTTTGAGGGGAAAAAATGGATGAAATGGCCTGAAATTTTCATGGGACAATCCCAGCCTCCAGGTCAATCATTTCCACATGGTTGCATCCGCCGGGTCCTCCGGTGCCATGCACAGGCATGCAAAAAAACCGTGTCTGGGTTGAGAGGTTTAGATGTCTGTGAATCTGGTCTGTTTACAGTGCTTGTTTTTATGTAGTAGACCGAAGCTTTAATTGCCACCCAGCAGTGGTATTGGTTACTACGGCTGCTCATCAGCTGAAGTGCGCTAGGTTCATTCAAATACCTTTAAAGTTGACCATTCTATAGGCTGACACACTTTGTTGCACTTCACCTTCCGCACCCTGTGTATATGATTGTTAATTCCCTTTCACCTATCTTCTTTAAATGTGTCCTGCAATGCAGAGTTCATCTCGAACGACTCAGGGGGACTTCGTCGCGGACTAAGGTCTTCGTCACAAACCAAACATCTTTGTTGTCTTCTACTCTCCATTTTCCCAGTTCTTTCCAGCTACGCACGTACTTTATTGAGTCCTTGTGTCACAAACAAGAAAGAGACAGACAAGGAGCTCCTAGACGTGGTCCTTTTTCGGGCTCTCCTCCTTCACGATACTGCATGACTTCATGAAGATGCGCATCATAGCGAGAACTTCAGTCAAAAACAAAACAAATTCAAATCACCGGAGGGACTACTGCTCATCACGGACCCTTTGCTCCACATTCACCATCACTGATCACCAATTGACTGCCTTTTCCCACTAATCCCTTCATGCCGCATTCTTTAGAAAGGCATGAAATTTGACTCCTCCGGGTCTGTCTCTTTTTTGACCGTTATATGACAGTCACCTACACCACAGTAGCAATGTCCTGTTTCTCATGGAAAGTCTTTCGCAGCGTCTGTAATAAGTGATGCAAGCACAAGATTGGACATGGCACTTTCATCACCTTTACGGTCCATTTTTGGTCTTGACCTCGCAGCAGAAGCAACATGTTGGTTTTTTTATACTGTAGCTATCGCTACAATGTGCAGCTCCATAAAGTATCATGCAAGGGACGCAGCCCGAAAAATGTCCACGTCAATAGAATGGTAGGGGGAAAGGAGGCAGCTATCAAAAAACCGAACCCATTTTCACTCCCAGCCAACGACTGACGGGGGAGTAGGGAAGTGATCTCCCCTACGTTACTCCCCAGGGGACTCCCTCACACCTTGCCAAGTTCGACTGCATACGATCCAGTGGCCTACGACTCCATTGACAGCAATGACAATCGAGGTTTTCTATGTTTGGACTTGTGTAGTTACGTCCGCCAGTGCAATTGCATCCGCCTCTGGTATCAAGTGAAACTTATTGGTGATTGTTCAATACGACTTTCTTTGAAAAGTATTAGACACCTTTTTCCTCATGCGCTCATACGGTAACTCACCCTCATCCACCCCAGTCAAGTTCCCAAGTTGATGTCCTTAAGACTTATGCACAAGGTAGCTTTTTTTTGTAAAGCAAATAATAGAACTGACTGCATTAACGACGCTTGCCTCCTAAGACAGTTTTCACTCTGAAAGATGGGTGGTGCAATAGTAAGGACGTTCTTTCTCCCGTGATATGATGATGCAATCATTTTTTTAAGAATCAACCAAATCAAAAGCTGGCAAAAAAATTCAAAGTGGTGAGAGTCTGGCAACCCTGAAACCGATCTTGCACCAGACCTACTGATGCTATTTTTGTGTGCACTGTGCGTAATTTGCCCATGGGTACGAGGACATTGCAGATTAGTTACTGTGTCCCGCGGAAACGGCGTGCTAATGATAGGAAGAAAATGAGAGAAACAGTGTTTTAGGTTTGTCCCACACATGCCTTTAAGTTTTGTACGATTAGCTCATTGATAAGCTCAGTTAGGAGACAGCCGGAGCTATCTTAAATAAGAACGGATGTTTGCTGAAGCTATGACTTGGTTACGATGGGCCACATTAAAACTTTCCGCTAAGTACTTTTGACTTTGTGGTCAAATGAAGTTGGAACACAGTGTCTTAAGGTCTGCCCAAAGCCTTTAATGTTTAATTCGTTCATTCGTAAAGTTCATTTGAACTTCATGAAATGCGATATGTGCCTGTGCAGTGATCAAGCATACGAGTTGTTGTCATCTTGGACAGCTCTTACTCATTCATTGTAAACGCTCAACAAGGCTTCCTCAAAGTTCAGACCATCAGCTGCAAGAAAAGGTGAAGCACCTATAACGAGATGCTGTTGAAAAGGTGGAAAATCAGTCCAAAGAGGTTAGGTGAGTGCATGTGCATGTGCATGTCATTGTTGCACTACAAATTGTTCAGTGTGCTTCATGAGTTCAAGAGTGGAAGAGGTCTCGAGCTGCGGTGTCCAACGCTGTCCTTCAGTTGAGATTGGGGCCTCATAAGACTCAGTTGGCAAGTAGCTCAACAATCAAGACACGGACGTACAGAGTGAAAGAAACCTCTTGGTTACCCTCAGAAGGAGGCAGACTGTGACAAAAGGGCAGTGTGAAGCTGTGTCAGAGCCAATCCTGGAGCTCCAGCAAGGAAGACTAATTCTGCAGTCAAAGTGACTCTTCAGGCAATCTGAACACCAGCATCCTTTCTTTTTTTGTGAATAAAGAGAGATTTGTACCGGTCATTGGCGTACCCTAAGCCCATTTCCCATTCCAAGAACATGATGTCGACAGTTTGAAACTGTCCTAATGTATATGAGTCGCGTGCAGTCAATGGAAGAAATGGAGTGTACACTAAATTCTGATGAGTCCGACGTGCGGTCGAAATATAAAGTGAGAGAGAACACTTAACAAGATTTCCTTGACCATAAATTAAGTAGTAAGACACCGCGACTGAGACGTGGGAGGCAACAGGTCTCATGAGACGTGACCTGCATAAGAGACCTGTTCGAAGGATGGAAAGTTTCATGTGGGGAAAAGCCTTGAAAGTTTTATGAGCACTCAGAGATATCACTGGCTTGTAGAAACCAACTTCCTCTCGCACACACAGAGTGAGGGAGGACCTTTCAAAGCAGTAACTTACTGTAAAGTCCTTGGCGTAAGAAATTTCCGCGGGTGGAAATTGAATGTACATGCGAAACTGAAACATTTCGATATGGACTCCCTCGTTGAGACACTAAGACAGAAGAATGAGTGCGTTAGTCCAACTTTTTGCAGCCCAATCTGAATCAGTATTACTCATGCACGAGCGCTCAAAGTGCAGCCAATCCCAGGGGTCGCAGTAGCAAAAAGCACCATTTTTCACCTTTCCCGGACGTTTGATTTTTTTTTAAACTGACTGAGATTTTCTGGGGCGCTCCTGACCCCCTTGGTCCTCCCCACCTGGATCCCGAGGGGCAGCCCTCCGCGACACCCTTTGAGTGTGGTACACGCACTGAATCTCTGATCTGGGCACAAGATTGCTGACTCTGCTCAGTTATGTGATGCATAAATCAGGTCTCATTGGGGATACGTTTCGGAAATGTCAAGACAAAGTCTCGGTTTCGTTAATCCAAAATCAAAGAGATTGGCTCGGCTCCAATTTGACCACATCCCCAAGGTGAAGAAAGAACAAAGAAAGGAGACTGGTTAAGAGCAGATGCGCCTGAACCAGAGACTGACGGACCTGTGACTCAAAATGTTTGTGTCGCGTTAAATTCGTGGGTGTGACTGAATAAGCTGTGGTGAAAGCGGGGTCAACAGGTGCCCTCTAACATTTAGCGCCACATTTTGAGCCCCCCACCATTAAAATGAGCAGTCACGGAATTGGTGGCGCTGCTGGATCTTCTCTCTGAGGTTCTAAATAAACGGTTCTGGCCACTCAATCAGCGCTAGAAGCTGCCGCTGCAGCGGACGAGGCTCACTTTAACTCGCGGAAGTTACTTACGTGACACGACTACATGTGATAGGCACGACACTAGTAGATCAGCCTGAGGGCAGCGCACATGTTCAAGACACAACTTTTTTTTGGCAGACTGCTATGATCCAACAAGATCCTTCTCTGGACTCGGAAATGATCGATACGTCTGGGAGGCAGTTACAACTTGGCGCCTTTTAAAAATTTACCAAGATGTACAGAACAGGTGTGATGAGACTAGTTGCAACTTATCTGCTTCTTAGGTTCAGGCAATCACTAGCAGAGTGCCCAGTGTGGAATAGGAGAGGCTGGAGACCACAGCTGTGCTGATTTTTGTGTCAGACGCAAGCATGGACGTGGCCATTGGCCACGCCTGTGTTTCTGTGACAGCTGAGACGAGACTGCTATGACATGATCCTACTACAAATGCAGGGTTTTCTGTCAGTCAACCCCAGTTATATGTATATTCAAATTTCCCGCCCAAACGTGTTCTGATCCTGTACGGAAGCAGCCAGACCAGCAAGTCATGCCTCGAGGCTGCTCGCTTAAGGGCGCTGAAGGCAGCCACTAAGCGAGTGGTTATAATAAAAGTTCTAATTTAACTCGACCCAGCAGTCTTTTGAACGAGGTTGCTTTTGCACCAGTGCCAACGTTTGCAGTTCAGCACATCAACAGTTTTATCATTCACTTTTTATGCTCACACCTTTTGGAAGCAACTATCTGGCTGCATGGTTTCTGTGTCTAAATTAAATAACGTCCCCCTGTTTCCTAACAAGGCTGACTGCACCTGGTCCATTGAGTTCCCCACGGTGAGCCAGTCTCAGTGACGTCAGCCGGTTAGGCTGGTATGAGGTCGAAGCATGAGTGCGCGCATTCGCCGTCGGGACCTCGCGTCCTGACCTGGCTAGAGGTCCTCTATAGACTTAGAGGCCGTCGCGAGCCGACTTTTTGCGGACTCGGGTCTAGTCTAGTTTTGAGAAGAGGGCTCGGGCTGACTTGAGAAATAGGCCCACATCATAAGACCAAGAAACGAAAAGTCGCATAGCTATGAGCTACCATAAGGATCTACAATCTGATAGTATGCTTTCTAAAGGCAAATTACTGCTAACCACGCACTGAATTAAGCATGAACACTGGCATAGGTCATTTAATCAACATTGGAGACCCCCAAATTGATTGGCAATGTGAGAAGAACAACATCAGTGATGACGGTTGCGGGCTCTGACATGCAAGGTGCGGGCTTTGCGGGCTGGCAAAAATGGCGCTCGAGCCTGTGGGTTCCCAGGCCCGCGACCACCCCTACCATAGACAGATGCGAATGAAGGAGAAGCCAAGGTTCATTTTCAGCCTAAGAAGAGGCGGCAAATTCAAACAGACAATATCTTTTTTTTACCCGAGCCCCTGCGGTGAAGTCACTTCTTCAACTGCTCCTTTTATCCACAGTTTGTGAAAAACTGAAAATACGAAAAATGCCATAAGACTGAGACAACCTTTTCATGAACTTGAGAGAGTTTCTCCAAGGGGTGGCCGGACCCGAGCTGGCTCGTGACTCGGAAAGCTTGAAGAGCCCACGGACGGACAAGATAGACATGGGTCATGACCCGCATGACTCGGACCCCGGCTCACTCGAGCTGATGGATCGTGTCATCCCTGGGCTCTGACGCATTTTGTGACCTTCCGCGTAAATCGTCCTCCAGTTCTCTCTGACTCTCGGGATTCTCCTTTTTGGCTCCTGTGAGAAGGAGAAACTCAGCCGAAAGGGATCCTCTTATGATACTCTGGTACATTTTTCTGCACATCCGCCTGATTTTGTATTTTTTCCCTCCTGACGTTGGAACCTTAAAAGATTGTGCAAGAGATGCACACACCTGACTCGCTGACTGGTCTCACTGTCCTATCATGATCACGGCAGTTCAGATAAGTTAGGAAGTTTTTCAACTTCAGTCACACTGATATCAGGAGCTAGCACCAAGGGTCCCTTAGATAGAGCTGGGGAAAACATGAAGCATTGTGAAGATGAAAAGCTACCAAAGCAATCTGCATTGGCAGAAAAATGTGTCAATAGTAACCGCTCCCCAATTGAAACCGCTCTTCAATAGAAGCCGCATCAGCAGTCAGAAAATATTAAATAGTAACTTCGCGCGAGGATGTTATATTAACAATAGCTACATGTATCTACCAGTACAGAGTGTAAACTAATTAATGGCCCCTGACTATTTTTACTAAAAATGTCAAAGAGGAATGGTCGAAGATAAAGCCTGAAACTTTGAACAATCTCGTGGCCTCAATGCCACGCCGCATTGGGACGTGCCTGAAGATGAAAGGGAAGCACATACGCAAATAACAAGTCAATGAATGTAAAAAAAAAGATTTGTGTGCATTAGTGTTCGGGGCCATCAATTAGTTTACACCCTGTATAACGAGTGAGCGATTTGGGGGGTTCGAAGGGGCATTTGACTGTCAGTGAGACGATCTATAGAGGGATGAAACTATCGAAATCTGAAAAATATATGAAATCGAAACTACCGTATTTTGGGCAAATATAACCCCCGGGGTTTAAAGGTTTCATATATGGCTTAGGGGGGTGTCTTTTCCAGAGGGGGCTACTATACAGAGGGGGGCTTATGCAAGGAGGTTTCCAACACTAAAAAATGTTTATTTACTGAAGAGTACTAAATAACAGTGTTAAGCAAAACATTTTCTTCTTTTCAGTCAAAGGGGGGCCTTTATTCAAGGGGGGGGGGGGCTTATACGCCATTAAAGTCACCTGAGGAAGAGCTTATATTCAAGGGGTGGGGGTTACTATTCAAGAGGGGGTTATATTCGAGCAAATGCGGTATCTGGCCTGTAAGAAGGAAAGTCGTCTAAAATGTAGATATCTAGTTGATGACAACTATCACGACTTTTTCCCGTCTACTACTAACGGTAAGTGAAGAGCGGCGATGCCACTCTCCTCCAGGAACAAGCAGATCATCGTTGGTTGCAAGACTTCTGGCCAATGGTTCCGGCGCTCGCGCAGTCGAGCTACCTCGGTCGCCCCGAGGCCCGATTTGGCTCGACCCTCGGCAGCCAGAAGGGGCCTGAAGCGAAAAACGGGGCAGCCCGGTCCACCATCCCTGTGTATTAACCCATTGCAGCCAGGCCTTTGAAAAGCAAGTAAGTATCTGTTTGAAAAGCAAGCTGCCTCTGCTTCGATGCCTCTGGTACTGGGAGTGAAATCACTGTCGATCTCAGAAATGGTCAGGTTGATCATTCCACACAGCTAGACAGAATTTCTCAGCATGCCAAGCAGTCGTAGATGCCCTTTTCCTGCACGACAAGGTAGTCATCACCATCCCTACCCTACCCCTTCATTGTCAGCTGCCCCTGGGATGGTGAGCAGCAGTCCAGGGGATGAAAGCCCTCCAGACTTGCTGTCCTTGGATTACGTGCCCTGTACAGGATGCCAAGCAAGCCGGACTTTTCATACCTTCTTGGACGAATCCCAGTCCAGTGCGGCAATGATCCTGACGTGCTCAGCCTAGCAGGCAGGGCTTTAGAGAAATGCATTACTGTAATGCATTACCGTTTTTCAGTAATGGTAATGTAAGATAAAGGGTTTAAATAATGAGTAATGTGATGACAATTTCTTCATAACCATTACTCAAATTTTAAACTTCCCGCCAAAACTAAACGAGTTTTCATCATTTCGTCGAGCTCTGTGACCAGAATTGAGACATTTGACATTATTCTCAAGAAATAGTCATTTTTTTGTTTTTGGTGAAATTCGAAATGCAACTACTCGTGAATGTCGATAATGTGTGGAAGTAAAGATTGATAAACATTAAAAAACAAGGTTTTGGCATACTGACTAAATGATTGGAGAAGGGTTTTTTTAGTAATAAGTAATGTAATGCCATGACTGGAAATGTAGAGTTATGAGTAATTACTCTAATTAATGTAATGCATTACCAAATTTTTGCAGTAATGAGTAATGTAATGCATTGCCGATTTCAAAGTAATGCCTAAAGCCCTGCTAGCAGGATACTTTGTCGGAGACGCAAGGCTGGCGCTTTAACTTCAGCCACCACCCTTGGATGGTGAGGCAACGATGAGGAATGGAGACAAAGAATGGCCTTGAGGTCTTCAGCACCTTTTCCACTGTCGCCCACAACTGCTTATTTGATGGCTCTGGGCATGACTCCTCTGCTACCAGGGTTTTAGCGCGCAAATGAGACAGCTCTTTGTATTCAACCTCTAACTGTGAATTGTTCTGTGAACAATCTTGAGACCTTTCCAAACAACTTTTATTTATGCCGTGTCAGCTTATCTTTAACATAATCTGTAACATAACAGCTAATCTTTCATATCGTTAATGATCTTGGGCAAACTTCAAACACTTAGAAAAAGGTTAACTGCAAGACCCATCCACTTTTAAAGACATGCAGTTTTTGGACACGTTCAAATTATGCTGCACGACACATATTGGACTACACAAGAGTACACGCTGTACTCCGTTAATGTGTAATTTAACGCACGACTCTCCGAATACCGTTATTTCTCCGTTTCAAAAGAAAATTGAACAACGGGAAATATAAATTTGAGAAATGCAGTGTAGACAGCGATTCATGATTTACACTTGATTCACACACTCACACACGATGGAGACATCGGGACATATACAGTGCTCGGCGTAAAAAATGTCCTTCCTGCCTTCTCTCGCTACTGCTGAGTCTGATCAGGTCTACATCCTGAGTCTACAGGTCTACCGGAGCTTTGCAGACCTGATCGTCCTCAGCAGTAGCGAGAGCTTTGCAGAACCCCAGATGGCCGCCATCAGAAGTATCGAGAATATGAGGCCGAGATTTGCCAACTGTCGTCGATGCGTTTTGTTTATGGGTCGAAGTGTCACCCTCTCACTTCCGGTCGCGCTTTTTTCGTCACCTCGCAGAACCTACCAACCTTTGGCCCAGACGATAGGGGTTTGCATGGTAGCACATGGCGCCGGAGGACTCACAAGTGAAACCCTGTGGAAATGGCGAGCCTTGGGGGCTGGGATTGCCGCATGAAAATTTCAGTTCATTTCATCAATGTTTCCCCCTGGAAAAGCCAACTTTCCAGCCTCTGTGACGTGCTCCCCTGCTCAGTTGGTCTCGTTTTGAGCACTGTATCATTGAAATGGCCAGCCCTAACATTGAACCTCTGTACTCAACATTGTGCCTAAGTATCACATCTACGTGTTCCATCTCAAAATTCCAACTCAGAAAATCCCAGTAAAGCGTATGAGGTAAAGTCGTGCCCGCGGCCAATCTTTACGTCAAGTACTGTATAGGCCTACCCTACGGGGTGGGCATTTTTTAAGCTTTCTACTTTGAGTGATGCTGACGGCAGGAACAACTTAACGGAGTATTACAGCAGGGCGCGTTTAAATGAGCACCTTCAGGCCGAGGGAAAAGTGCAACAGAAGTAAGACTGCTGGGCAACCTGTAGTCGGTGCTACAGGTTTTGGACGGAAAAATCGGGCCGCCGATGTAATCGACTTCTATATAAGTGGGCTCTGCTGTAGTTACTTGCTTCATGTCAAAGAAAAAAAACTGAGTTGCATTTTATCTGTTGAAATCAAAATTAGGTGACATCAGGCATTTTGGGACGTCTCATGTCGATTTGCCTAAATTTCCTGTGCGGTGCCAGCTCAGAGACAAGATTCCAGTGACTCTAGAGAAATAAAAATTCAGGAAATTTGAGATGAATCTCCCAAAATCTCTGAATTCACCAATTTTGGAAGAGTTTAATGATAACTGAACATTTTTCTTCGTCACGGAGGAAGTTTATTATTGCCCTGCTCCTGACGCTACCAAAGGTAGGCACAAAAATCTACTAGATATGCCCAACCAACAAGTGCACCGTGCTGTACTCAGCAAAATACTGCATAGTGCCTGTTTTTTTACTACTGGAGTCAAGTGGCGTTTCCTCAGTCTGCCTTAATCATAAGCAAGGCCTTACCTGGCCTCATCCATGGCCAAGAAGACCATCAGCAAAAGGATCAGAGAGGACGTGCGAGTTATCATCCTACGGAAGACAACGAACCTGGAAGAGGAAGCAAGACCTGATGGTGATTTCCGCATGTCCAAAAATGAAATTTATCCAATCTTAAATTAGAAAAAACGTTTTTTATCTTTAAATGTTGTTTTTGTTTGTCTTGTTCTTACCAGGCTTTTACTCCACTTGTTGAGCCCAACTAACTAACTGAGCTTTCGAAGGAGGAACTCTGCTAGCGCGCACGCCTCTTTTTTCTCTGCCCGTGTGTTTCTCTCTCTATAGAAGGCAGCATTTATAATTTCCTGGTATGAATGTCCGACTTTTCCATTGAGGCTGTGTTCGAGTACGCGTTCTTCAGCAGGCCCTCTTGAGCACGGACGGCTCCACGGCCCCTGACGAGGTCCTCGTCACGACCTCGTCATTCCTCTTGCCGGTACCATGAGTCATGACTGGAGTGCGGACGCTTAAGTTTTCACGCAAAAAGTATTTTTTTCACATTTTGAGGGGTGATGCATAAATTGGTTCTGAGGGATGAAAGTAGCTTATTTGACCTTTTTTCCATAACTGCATAGCAACCCTGAAAAGCCACAGCATGAACCAAGCCACAGACTTAGTAGTCACACCCAGATATCCATCGTGGCAGAGCCATCTATTGGATCCCTGATAGGCAGCTTGGAGGCAGAATGACAGCTTGAGTAGTGATGTTGGGGGTCT
>JAAUXU010107590.1_pt1 | contig 10662 bp, 15 predicted proteins | sample 7278151 | NCBI WGS metagenome assembly JAAUXU01 (sample SAMN14350113, study PRJNA611818) | marine sediment metagenome | isolation source: surface marine sediment (1.8m) | place: French Polynesia: Moorea | collected 2018-08 | reverse complement strand
TCCATGAGATGCTCTCTTACCTGCTGTTTATCTGCCTAAGGAAGAGCAAACTGACTTCTAGAGGGGCAAGGTCAGCATCCTCTCAGCTTCCTTTTTAGACTGACAAAACGTTCTATGTTCTGCTGACACTCGAAATCTGATGTTCTCGAAGTACAGAGCTTGATAGTTTGAGCTGAAGTTGGACAGAGCAGAAGTGGCCTGTGATCAATAAATGTGGCTGGGTAAGAAAAGGTATGACAGTGAAGCACAGTTAAACTTTCACCACTAGCAACATGCGAAAATGTGTGCTTAAGCATAGTGTGTGTTTGAATGTAGTGCTCCTCCTGTTGCTGCCTGTGGTATCTAGAAAAAAGTGACACAGGGATTTAAAGCTTTTGGAAGGGGCAAGTTTATGATTATTTTAATTTAAAACTTTTGGTTCTCGTTTTGACGTTTTCGTCCAAACTGTTAGTTTTTCAGCTCATCATTGATATATGAAACTCAAGTGTATTCAATCCCAGTCAAGCCCAAAAACGTAAGTGCGATAAAGTGTGTTGTTTTTAGTGTAGTGTGTAGCGGAGATGTGTGTCTATGTATTATTTTTTTTTGCTTAATTGCCAATGCTGCCTTTAATATGCAATTTCATTCAAAGTAGAGTGGAAAGCTCAACTACTGAGACTTCAAGCTTTCAAATGATGTTGGTATAGTTTGTGTAGCTTCAATATTAACGGAGCTTTGCATGATTCTATTTAGAACAGAAGACAAGTTAACTGCATTGACAAAATGGCCAGCGCTGCTTTTTACCTGCAATTTCTCTGAAAATGAATGTAATAAGTTCAACTGCTGAGACTTTAAGCTTTCCAATGATATAAATACAGTTCATGTAGCTGCAATATTAAGGAAGTTACAGCAGCAGGAAAAAGTGTCCGAATACTTATGCACACACCCCAAAAAGGGACTTGCTGCCGTGGTGGTGGGAGGTGGGTGATGGCGGGGCCACAAGTCTGGAGGGGGGTGTTCCCCTCGAGTGGACAAAAAATGAAATTTGAAAATGTTTCCAAAAACGCACGATATTTCAGTAATTTCGTCCCTCTGACGGGTGTTTAAATACTTTTGGAGGCAAGTGCACGTATTCTTTTAGGTCCACCTTGAACCAGTCCACAATTTCCTCATGCAATCACCAGGTCCGCCAGTCCTTCAAGTTGATGGTCATAGGTTTGACACACGGGAAATATGGCCTCCAAATATGTCTCTATGATGGGACTGAGTAAAAAATGAGCGAAAGCATTTGCTTTTGGGTCCTTTTTTTTGCAAGCTGAACATCATTTCTCCATGGCAGCATTATTGTAAACTCATTGAGCGACATAATCGCACGATTATGCACGACAATTCGTTAATGTTTTTTGGCTTTCTAACATTTCATTCATTAGAGGCTGAGTCCCAGTCGAGGCGTGCTGAGTAAGAACCCAATAATCGATGTTGCTACAATAACGAAGGACACCTGGACAAATATAACTTGGACTAACCTTGGTATATGGGCCTTTCCTGGAAGAGATGAGGTCATCACTATTGATTCACCCCATAACTGTAATGCATTTCCTCAGTGTCAATGAGGTGTTCAAGCTAGCAGTAGGCAGAGGATTTCGCTCTCAGAGCAAAAATGTATCACATATACTTTGCACTCGTCCTCATCCTCACACAAGATTCCGAAGCTTATCCAAAGTTTTCATCTAGGGCTCCAAGCTCTTCTGGCAGTGACTGGCTGAAGGAGCTGTTCTTAGAGATTTTTCCCGGTCTCGAACAGTTCTTTAATTACGATAATGACAGGTTTCAATGGGATAATGAGGGGAACAATGATGGATGGAGCTATCAAAGCAACAGCTGGAGTAGAGGTAATACCAGCGGATGGGATCAACGTCGGTGGCAAAACAATGACCATGATGCTTGGGATCAGCGCGGTGACAGCAACAGGAAGCCCTGCGTGAAGCAGTCTTCAAGCGACATCTACAAACAACGCATTATGATGCGTTTCTTGGACGACCTCGTCATAGACAAGTGCTTGGGAAGAAAGCTCTACGAGACCACGTTCCTGCCGAGCAACAAGAGATGCAGAGGGAAGGAAGAGATCTGCACCTTTGAAGACCTCAAGATGCTGTCGCCCTCTGGAAGGCTCAGGAGAAATAACGTAAAAAAACAACCAATTGAGCTGTACGTACTAAGGCCATATTTTTGCAGAGTGCATTTTCATGTAGATTCGGAAGTTCATACAGGATACTGAATTGGGCGAGTCAACTCGCAACATCGAGCGTCGCTGCTTCTCCCAAATAGCGAACATGAGCGACTTGGCCATCGACAGAGCCTGGAAGGATGAGCACTACATGGCCGCCGCATTTCAGAGAAGAGTCGCCTACAACTCCAGGCACAGGTTGTTGCAAATCTGACCTATTGTGTAATGAGTACAAATATAATTCTTGATGGGTTTCTTTAAGCTTCCGCAATACCTCCGATAGTCGCAACTTGCTGTATTTCCGATGCATTAAGTTCCTTTTTGACCACGCCTGCATCTCCATGACTGCGGGCGTCCTCAAGACAGTCACCAGCACCTCTGGCGACCCCTTGTGGCGTCAAGCATGGGACGAACTTGCTACTGAAGACGACGCCGTTGACGCCAGAGCCTTCAAGTGGAAGAAGCCGGTCTTCGTCACGTTCAACACATCCGGCATGGCAGTCAGACCAGGCATTCTGGTATCCACCAAACACGTAAGTCTGAGCACCACCGAGTTCGTACTTATGCCGTCTCACACATGTGTACGTACGTACTTGTGCTACCAAGTCTGACTCCGTCAGTGTAAACGCACCTTTAGCTCTCAACAACCTTTCTGCATAGATGGGACAACTGTCTCATATTTACTGGGATGCCGACGAAGACTCTTTGTACACGTTGATCTTTGAGGACATCTCCTTGGGCTTCGTCGATTACTTGGTCCACAATATTCCGGGCAACAAATTTCGACTCGGTGATGAAGCATTCACGTGGGCTCCGCCGTTCACCGTCAGTACTCGAGCGGACTCAAATGGCAAATTCATCAGAGGAGAAACTGACGGAAGCGTCTACCACAATCACTTGGTAAAAGAAAGCCTTGGTGGAGGCTGAGTGCGGACCAGCATGCTCGAAGTTGTTCCAGATCCTTGTCTATAGACAGAGGGAGGCCAAGAGGATTGAGGTGGACGTGGCAGCCTCGGAGAAGGGATGCATCCAGAAGCAAGAGATGGACGCCAGGAGAGAGGTCAGCGCCCCAGCATCTTGAGCGAGAACTTTTTGAGGTTACTCGCTTTCACTCTCTGTTTTTCTTTGAGACTCACAGTGTTGAACAAATTGGTGTTTTCATGAAGCCTAGAACACCTACTTCGGGCACTCACGCTGCTGACGGTGGACTTCAGAGCCACCGTTAAGATGGCAGAAAATATTCACGGATCACCTCGAATATAAATGTACATTAACTATTATACAACTTTGCACTCAATTTATTGCACGGCATTTTTGTCGTACTTCGTACGGAAAACAACTGCTGCACTGACCCAATGCCTTAGGGTACCTAAGACTTACGGAACACCCGATCCGTGCACGCAGCATATGTCGACTCCATCATGTACACGTCCTATGTCTTGTCCATATCCTAGGTAAACCATAAGGAGCTTCAGGATGACTTGGACCTCGAGGGTCCAGTGGCAGCCAACCTCATCAGAGTGCCGGACGACGGAGGCCCAACGAACCGGAGGATTTGCCAGTTCACCAGGTAGGAGTATTTAGTACTATTTAATGTACGAGTAATTTTCATATGCATTATTAATTTCCCCTTCCAGATGCTTGGGTGAAGCTTGGCCTTACGACATGCCTGGAGTCACCGACAGATGTCAAGCTTAAGATGGCCTCCCCTGCAGTAGTCTTCGCAAACAATCTAATAAGCATGGCACACATCGACAACACAGCACTCAACTAAAGGCACTGCAGAAAAGCGTAAGCACTTCGGTACTGTTACACCATCAAGAACACCCTAGAATGTAACAATGCTCAGCAAGCACAATCACATGCATTATGTTCAACCATCACTCTATACGCGGTGAGAATGCACCATCACCGATGGAAGGTACCAGCCAATATAGGATTAATTTGTATGTGTAATACCTGCACAGAGATTTACTCTATATACTTACTTCATATGGTCATTCTTATCCTTTTCCTTCGGCTCCGGAGTCGCCAGCGGGGAGGAAGTTATACAAAATGACAAAAGTGAGAGAGTTGAGGACACTCATATTTTTCTTTAAACTTACGTCCACATTCCTTGATCTGACTAGGCCACCACACCATCTGGTCAGTGTCCTTGTCGTAGATGCATTGCGAATATTGGACTGAAAATACCATCCAATACATGTAGCTCTCCTGGCAGAAGATGCGCGAGTAGCACTTTGTCCTGACGACTTACCCACTGTCTCCTCTACCTCTGTCATGGTCCTGAAGGGACAGTTGTATATGACAATGGCGCCCATTCTGCGGTCGTTGTATGGCCAGTCACGATCCATGTACATCAGTTCGGGAGGAGGATCATCGGTGCAAAGACGAGCTGAACAAGAGATACTCTCATAATCCCCTACGCTCTGGAAACTCATTTGTGACAGGAGGGGGGGGATCATGTGGACCAATTCCAGAACTCCAAAACCTCAGGGGGGGGTCCCTGATGGGTTCACTCACGGATGCATCCGATGGTTTGGTCGGGTATCCATCGCTTGTCCGGTGCGCACACCATGTTCCAGTACGGGAAGCTTTCGTCCTCGAACTTGAATCCGATGGGGCACATGTAGGCGGCGATGTCGAACTGGAACCAGCTCCAACCGCCCTCAGGAGGATCAGGTGGAGACTGGCGGCACGGAAGGACTAAAGAGGATTTTATGACGTCATATGATGCAGCGAAATAAAACATTTACTTCAGAATATGATGTACTGTTTGCACAAAATATGCAACATACTGCACATTTCGTAGGTATGCGTGCACTTACTCACGCAACCCCCGACTTCCTCGACGGTCCACACTTTGCTGGACTGGCATTCGGACTCCAGGGTGTTGGTGCCAGTGGTCTCGAAGCCGTAGCCAAACTTGGGGCAGTGATAGTGCACTTTGGTCTAGCACAAAGTGTGACTTTTTAATACAGGATTCTAGGTAAGAGTGTGACCTCTGCAGGAACAATCTCTCACCGTGAATGACTTGTTCCTGACGTCTGTGTCCCAGTCAAACATCCCCCAGTCGTCATTAGCCACGATTGGTGGATCCTTTGTGCAATTCACCGCTGCGCAGAAGGATCGTGTAGTTCTCGTGCGCATGGCTCACTGTCAGCTAAATACTCACGTATGCATTTTGGTTGAACCGCTGGCGACCACGCAGCGTATGTCTCGCAGGTGAAGACGAGCACGTTGGTCTCAATGCCGTCGTTGATCAGCTCAGGAGTCTCGAACACGAAACCATCGGGGCAAGTGTACGTAATCTAAGCAAAAGAATATCTCATAAGGATAAACGGAGGCCGAAGAGCAACAATACTTCGTTTTTACCTCCGTTCCATACTCTAAGGGTCTGGTCTCCTCGTCGCCCTCTTTGCATTCGGGTGGCTTGTCCGGGTCAGAGTCCTGCCAGTTGTAGTTGCCCCACCAGGTGTCATTAGGGAACCACGGTGGGCAATCGCACCTGACCGCTACATTAAGGTATGCACTTGATTGAGACCGGGGCAAAGAACTGAGAGGAGATATTTTTGTTCTTGCCTGAACACTTGGCGTCCAGGTCAAACTGGTATTCCCACTCCCAGTTCTTGCAAAAGGCGTAGTTTGTGACGTTGTTAGAGTTGCCAAAGCGGTAACCAGGAGGACACTCAAAGGCCACATAATCAAGCTAAAGAAGGATGTTATCAGTAAATATGTGAACAAACTTTGTCCTCAGACATGTGTCCTCCACACCAAAGGTGGGATGCCTGCATTGGAGTTCGACAAAGACTGCTGTCGGGGCCCATGCAGGGGGGGGGGGCAGGAGACGGGTTGGTCTCGGGGTCTGAGGTCTCACCCGTACCTGTACAACCATCGGGTGGGCGCGCTGACTGCTCAGCAACTACAATTTCGCACAGAAAGTGCAGACTTACATCCTTTGTCTCTTCTCCGGACCCCTGGACGTAGTCAGCGGTGAAATTCACATAAGGCTCTCCAAAGAAACTGTAGGGAGGGAAGAGAGGTTCATCCAAGCACACGGTCTCGGGCACCTCCTGCGGGCAGGACTCAATGCACTCCCCCCAGCTCAGGATCTCATCGTTCGCGTTGACCTCTGTGAAGATCAAAACAAAGGGTCCAATAAAGCTGCGGTCACTTGCTCCGAATTTTCGCTGACCTGTTGGACACCAAGGTCTGTAGATGTCCAGGGTGGTGCATTTAGTGTAGGTCAGGTCTGTCCTGGTCCCGTCGTCGGACACGTTGAAGTATTGGAATGGGAAGATGCACTGTTTGCCCTCGAGTGTGAAGCAGCCTGCACAAAAAATGGGCCTTAAAACGTAACTCCAATTGAATCCATTTTTATACTTACCCTGGTATTCACACATGGGATAGTCTTGGTGATCAGTAATGCAATCGTCGTCATAGTTCATGTGAAAAGCTCCATTTGACTTCATAACCACACACCCTGCAAACAGCCATAGACATGCAATACAATGTCTCACTTACGCCAGGCCCATCTACTCACCTGTTGTGGTGTTGTCGCTGACGATGTCATCAGCCGTGATCCAGGTGGCGTCCTTCTTGAGGTCAATGACATGAGTGAGCCCGTCGATATTGTTCTCATCGTTCTCGTACCACACCCCACCTTCCATTTGAAGACTCAGCCAAGCTGAACCACCACTGTTTCAGGAGAGGAATACAGATCAAGGATGCAAACCACCTCATGTACAAAGTCAGCTTACTCTAACTCCTCCAGAATCATCTCAGCGAAGAGCTTGTCTTTGGGTGAGGCTGGCAGCCTCAGTTCGTCGCCAACGTCGGAGCACATGTCAGAACTGTAGTGGGATTCAAGCAACATCATTTAAACGTTCAAACGTGAGCTTCTTGGACTTAATACCTGATTAATGTTTGAGTGCCTAACACGCTGAAGCAGTTTTTACCGTCGCTCAGGTGACCCAACCGCTCATATGGAGACGGACAACTCGGATCTGGCGCCAAAACATTCACTATACTTCTTCACGTACTGAAAAAGTGCTTTTGCTTGCACTTACCAGTCCACCTGCAAATGTACGAGTTCAGTTTGTCGCACTTGAGGTCCCTGGCTTTGTACTCGACGGTGGCTTTGAGGATTATGCAGGGTCCCTCCCAGTAGTCGCTGCTGACGTCGTATTCGAAGTCAAAACTTGAAGAAGACGGATAAAGTTCACAAATCGACTGTGAATGCGCGAAACAATGCTTTTTCATCACCTGTCTCCGTCGATGTAAACGTCTCCGTTGGCATAGGACTTCTCCTCGGTGACCGTCATGACGAGCGGCGGGTTGGCGGCGGAATCATAGCTGTACGTTGTGCGGTCTAGGTTGACGCCCATCCAGATGTCCGTGTTGACTGGGGTGGAAGATGCCGCGTCATCAAAGACTTGTTTAGCGTCTATATGTGCATATTAACTCACCGTGGCTTTTACTGTACGCCCGTATGAAGGCGAACTCGGCCTCGTCCTTTGCAGCAAACAGGTGAGCTCCCCTCGTCACGCAGTCATTCTTCAAATGAGATACAGTCAGGATGAATTGTACATAATGGGGTAAAAATACTTTCTTACACCTGTTCAAGCATCATTTGACACCAATTTCATTGCACCTCTTAACTAAAGAAATGGCACCTATTTATACTTATTTGCACCTTTTTTGATTGAACAACTGGCACCCATTTATAGGCTATTTGACGACCATTTCACTGCACTTTTTAATGAGACTTTATTTCTGCGATGGATGACGAGGAGGAAAAGTAGAAGTGTCAATGTGCAATAGCAATAGCTTGTTGCAAGATCTGTAGAAACCTGTAGGTTAGGTTAGGCACTTACTTCTCTTTTATTTCATTAGGTGTTATCATCTTAGGCTGACTTAGATGTACATGGATTGAGAATATAAATTTGTATGTGTTCTACAATAGGTGCCACTTGTCTCAAATACATGTCCCCAAAATGGTGCCATTGCTACATAAACAGGTGCAAAAGAAATTTCACACCGGTAATGAATTGATTGACCAAATTAGCCTCAGTTACCTGAGCTTCCACGTATGTCTTCTGGTTCTTGACACCTCTGAGACACTCTCCTTTGAAAGGGAAGAAGTCAAGAGGACAGGGATTGTCCGGGAGCGTACTCAGCGGAGAAGACTGGCACACAAAAGTCTTTGATTCCGCACAATCGCCAGTAGCCAGAAACCTGTAAAAGTTAGGGGCGTTCAGAGTGACCTTGGCAGGCCTGACACGTCACCAAGAACAACTACCCGTCGTTATGGGCAGGCAGGAAGGCGCACTCTCCGTCCGCAGCGGGGTCCACCCCGTCAGCCCAGATGGAGTCCGTCAGGCTGACCTGGCCCGTCACCCTCATGCTCGTCTCGAAAGTACCTTTTTGGGCGCGATCCTCAAGGCCCACCCAGAAAGGTTCCAGGCCCACCTGAGCAAGAGGTCTCGTCTATAACTGTGCTCTGGCATAGTTTGAGGTAGCCATTACATACCTTTTCTTTAGCTGCCCAAGAGAGAAAGTCAAAGACCATCCTCTTGTCACTCCAGACCATCCTTGAGTCTTTCTTGCCGTTTTCCGTCACCTCGGGTAAGCAGCCCAACTCAGCCTCAGCATAAGAGCGTGGAGTTATAGAGATCTATGTGTAAGAGTATAAGACATGCTGTCAGCTAAGACACGTTGAAGCATTTTCTGACATACCTGGTAGCACATTCCCTCGAAGAACTCTTCGCCATCCACACACTCGCCCACCTGATAGTCCTTGGCCACGTGGCAATCCTTATGGAACGCGACCTGTGGATTTCTGACATTGTACCCGGCATCTTCAGAGCTAGGACATGACATGTTTAGTGACCTGCGAGGGCTTCAGGAAAGCCGAAAAGATCTGGAGACAGCTCATCTTTCCTCTGAGATCCCCTCCCGACGAGGACAGTTTATCCATCCCGATGACCGGATTGAGGTCGAACGCGGTCGAGAGCCACGAGCCGCTCGAAGCCAGCGTAAAGAAAGATCTCTGCACAGAAAGTGGTGAAATATGTGGTTCTGCTCCATGTCAGCATAAGAGAAACAGAGTGACGAACCACTTCTTCAAGGGAGTTTCCGACCTTGTGACCGTACATGTCATCGACGTACATGGTGCCAACCACCTTATTGTTGTCATCCTGCCTCAGGGTCAACGCCACAAAGTGCCACTTGTCTGCATCCACAATTTGGAAATTTTCTGGAAGGAGGACAAGGTCACCCATCACGCGTCACGGTTACCAGGCCAATTTCTCGAACACAATCCTTACGTGGAGCTTTGACAATCATGTCGTCGCTGTTGTCTTTGTACAACGTGACCTCAGCCAAGCCGTCATTAATTCTGAAGAAGAGCCCTTGACTGTTGACATCGTTGGGGTCACGAAAGTCCTAAAAAGGCCGCAACTTTGTCCTCACTCCATTCGTCACACATCTTTATACATTCTTGGTACTTACCACCAAGGCGTGACTGCCAGTGACATCTCTGAGGTTGACCCACAGCATGATTGTGACGGCACTGGCCGGACTCACCAGATTGGTCTCGGGCAGCTCGATGTAGGAGCCGGAGGCGAAGAGCCCGGCCCCCATCAGGCCGGTGCCTGGGGTCCGGGTCAAAGACGAGTACCTGATTGTCCCACATGTATAGGAAGTGTGTACGGATTAGAAGTCTCCAGAAGTCTTACCCGACGTTTTCCTCGGTTGGTGCATCTCCTCCACTCTGATCGATCCTCTCATTGCCCTTCTCGCCGTTCAAGGGCATCACGACCGTCGGCGTCGGTTCATATTCGTGGAGGTCGCTTGGCAGGCTCGCATCTGCGCCGTCAACACGAACGTATGTGCACATTGAACTGTTTCTTGCACGATGACTTTTTACCTTTTTCGCATATGAAATGCGCGAGTTCGTCGCACTTCTCGACCGTGAACTGGTGGTCTGGCCCATTCTTCTCGACGGCCACACAGTTCTTCTCCGCGTTTTCATCCTTTTGGCCAGGACCTGAGAGATTATCATTATCAGCACGAGCATATAAATGATCATAAATGCCTCCTCCTCCTCCTTTACCGCATTGAAACTGGCAGAGCGAGGGGTATTCGTCGGTGCACGGCACGGTTTTGAGTCCGTCCTCATTGAGTATTATACATTCAGACCCATCTGAAACGGGCGACGTCGTCCAGGTCTCGCCTCCCATAGCAGTCACTTTAGTCCGCGAAGCATCCGTCCACTCAAACAATAGATCGCAATTCGAGCCTGTGCATGTTGCGGCGCTGGGGTTCTCCATACCCAGCCACATACCCTCTGTATAAGGAAACAAAATTAACCCTTTCGTCATGGCGTATTCACAAACCTAATCTAACCTAACCTAACCCTCTGTATAAGGAAACAAAATTAACCCTTTCGTCAT
>JAAUXU010167306.1_pt1 | contig 10665 bp, 10 predicted proteins | sample 7278151 | NCBI WGS metagenome assembly JAAUXU01 (sample SAMN14350113, study PRJNA611818) | marine sediment metagenome | isolation source: surface marine sediment (1.8m) | place: French Polynesia: Moorea | collected 2018-08 | reverse complement strand
GATGTTTTTATTCATTTGCGTCCAGGACTGTTCAAGGTTGGATTGAAAAAGCCAATAAGCATTAGAAAACTTTGCATGAATCAACCTGGAGGAAGTGGAAAGAGATGAAGTCCTCAAACAATCAGTTAGAGAACACAATTTTTTTTTCAAAGTATTTGACTACATCTTCATCTTTTGACCCCATGTAACAAACCCCAGACGCTGTTAGTGAATTTCCAAAGTTGATCTCTTTTCGACCTAGCCTAGTAAGTATCCTATTGAACAACAACTTGGTTGGCAAGATGATCAAGGGCGAGAAAGAGCACGAAGAATTGTGACGGTGCCTTCCACGTTTAAGCACTTGGAGCAGCTTCGCGCAAGGTATGAAATGTCTCTTCATTGTCTTTGGTCAGACTGACTCGACTAAACTGGAGTTTTACTGTATCCTCGAACTCGTTGGCCTAAAAAAACCCGGCAAATCTAGGCCTTTCGGGGAATGACAAGACCTTTTTTTTCGTCCCCCTGACCCTGTTCCTGGAAGTCCAGAGAAAGTCAACGTTTCATATATTACCTGCCTGGATGAATTCAGTGAGTCTGAAGACGTAGGAGCCAAAAAATGTAAACGACAGCCCACGTCTCTGACAGTGTCTTATGGATTTGGTCAATGCACATTTCACAAGACCTCACCCACGTATTGGCAGGTAGAATAAGTACTTGCTCCAGGTGCACTTCGACGTGGACGTAGAACACGTATTGATTCTCAGAAGCTGGCTAGTTTCATGCAAGAACTTATGTACTTGCGTAGAGGAACACACCATAGCATAAGCACTCTGCGACCATACTTACTCTGTCAGTCAAGAACCATGGCTCATGTATTCTTATAAACGTTTCTGGCAAGCAATGCACACACAGACGCACTGCATGTTTCGCCAACAGTCATGCTGGAAGTGAGAATGAGGCAAGTTCAAAAAGAATGGGCAATGTTTTCTGGGACTCTGTCTGGTAGAAAGACCTGGAGTACCATACTCTATTTGAAGAGGCATACACTGGGTGTTGCAGATAAATCTGGAACTCTGCAGAGTACGCACAGGGTGTTGCAGACACACCTGGAATGCTCCTGCACATGGTGCAGCAGATAAATCTGGCATTTCAATGTGCACGGTGTTGCAGATAACTCGATAATCCTACTGTACTAGTTCGGGGTGTTGCAGATGCATCTGGAATCTATCTGCGACAATGAAGCTGGCGTTCCACACTGAGGTTCCACAAAGCTCCTGGCGGTGGAGATGTCGAATCGTTTTATGCACCTCGTGGAAGACTAGATAATCATGTGACATTGCTGTGCCCTTTCGCAATTTCATTACTTTCCTACGTTTGGTACTTATCATGAGGAAAATTTGCTGATTTATCTGGAAGGTCCTGTTGTGTTTCTCACTCCTGTTGCAGCAAGGGCCTACCTGACATCCTCTTCTCTCTCTCTCTGAAAAACGCACGCACGCACGCACGCGCACACGCACACACACACACACACACACACAGGAAGAGAGAGAGAGAGAGAGGGAAAGCCATGCGAGAAAAAATTCAAGTCACAGTCGATGAAGAGTGATAACGTTCACTAGTTGAAGCTTCGTTTGTGCATACAAATCAAGAGAAAAAAGGTACACCAATAATCCAATCCTGAGTTTGTATGCAGTGGTAGGGAAAAAAACAGCTGATGAAGACTAGTCTTCAGAGGAGCAGAAGCAGGTAAGGGATTATCTCGAACTCTTGCATTTGCCGTGAAAGTTCTCTTCTGCTGTAACTTTAATATACTTTTGGGTGATTTTGAGAGAGCCGAAAGTTGTATAACAGCACGGGGAATTGCACTTTCTGGCACTTAGACTGTGAACTGAACTGTTCAATGTGCACAAACCTTCATATATGCTCTTTCTATCCTCCAGATGATTCTCCAATCACGTGAACTCTGACAATGTTGGATGCCGCACGCAACGGTCGAAAGAGCTTCTTACGCAAGTAGGACTAACTTGTGATAGCTACAGCATATGCAGCCAAGGTTGTTAGTTGTGGAGGACCTGCCAGCAGAGACTACCAGGGTAGCAGGTCCAAACTTCGTACGGAGGAGTGAGGTCTTGACGATGCAGTGGAGCTGCGCAGCCGTAGAACCTTTTGCCAATGTCTGAGTGTCCTGTCATCCGTGATGGTAAACCAGGAAACATCCTTGAGGCTGAGGCCAGCATCAGGCACCTCTTGGCAGTCCAAGACTTGGTCATGTCTCAGTGTGCGATATTCCACGTTGTCCAATGCTGTTCTTTCGAAGTGATGTTTCAGTTCAACATTGACAATCCTGACATCTCAGGATGAATCGTCAGCAATGGCAAACCGGAGCCACAGTCTGGTCAAGGTGCCACGTTGGTCCTCTTTGTGCTTGAGTCAGCCATACTTGACAGTAGAAAACTTGGTCAAGTCTCTTTTTCTATCCTACGGTGCTATTTATTCATTTCACGTCACATCGTTAGAGTCATTAACTTTAAACTACTTCAGGTCTGTCAATTTGGAAACTAAAGGTGCAAAAATTTGCATCGAAAAAACTTATTATTTTTAGTTCTCTTTTTTTCACTACCAATTGTCTTTCTTGATTCAGCCTATTGAAGGACTGCAACAGCACCTGGACGGCAAACTTCGTCACTCCACTTTTCTTCTTGAGTTTTGGTAATTTGCTATTGACATTTCTACCCTGGCTTCGCCTCCTTCAGCGGGTGCCTCCTCCATCGCACGTTAAGTTCCATGAAATCAAGGAAAAAGTTATTTTTAGGTGAAGCTTTACCTATCACTCTATGCAAAACTTGTAGTTCTGGAGCAGAAGACATGCATTTTCAAGTCAGAATTTATGGTCTTTCTGCAGCTCACGTCAGTCATGTTAGAAATATTTATATTCTGTACCTGTTGTCTACACAGATTTCTTAAAAGAAGCTTCTGAGAGTTCTAAATCACTTGCATACTGTAATCAACCATTCTGTTACAGTTACTGTACAAGTTTAGATAATGCGTAACACAGTTTGTTGAACAGAACATGGCAGATGACAGCTCAACATTTTTCTTTTGGGTCTACGTCTTGGCTTAACGAGAGAAAAACTGGGCAGGTGATTTTCCGTAATTGATCCACTTGTTTGCTCCCCTCAGTTGCGTCAGAGGACGTCAGCTTTGGCCTGCCAGGTTGATGTGACAGCCTCGACGACGATGCCTGGCGGTCGACGCGGTCTCGTCGCGCCGCAGAACACCTTCCTGGACAACCTGATCCGGCGAGCTGCGGCCTCGGCCTCGCTGGCACAGCAGAGCGGCTCTGAGGGCGGCTTGGGCTATAACTCTTACGCCGCCGTGGGCTTTCTCCTCTCCAACGCCCAGATCGTGGACTTCCCCGTGGTATTCTGCTCCGATCATTTCTCCCGGATGTTAGAGTACCCGAGGCCAGAGGTCATGAAGAAGTCAGCCGGCCGCTGCGAGTTTATGTCCGGAACTCTGACGGATCAGGAAACGCTCAGTAAGGCCGGCGTCACACAGGCAAAATTCCCATAAGATCCTGCGAGAGGTTGTGTCGGTTTTAAGTGGACTCGCGCTCAAAGTCAACGCCATCTCTCGCGAGATCCCAGCGAGATCCTATCCCAGCGCGTGTAAATGCTACCACACTCATGGGGCTTTTTTTACCTGTGCCTTCATGTTCTTGTAAGGGCACTTACAAATAAAAATAACAACAGGCTTTTAGGCCTGCGCCTAGCACGTTTTAATTGCGTAATTGTTCTGCTGACATGCACTAATTATGCATACCGGATAATTATGACTGCCCCATACCGCTAGCACGAAAGTGGAGGGAATGTTGCTCAAGTACATGTACAGGGTGGACAAAGGAGGTTTGCAACTCATTTTGGCTGAACGGATGGAGAATGCTTGAAATTGTCAATTGTGTTATTTACTGTGTCAATCTTGTCCTTATGTAAAAAGCGACTTTTATTTGTTGTGCCTTCAGACAAGGTACATGAGGGTATGGTTGCCCTACAGGGTGGCTGCTACGAGGTGCTCTTCTACAAGAAAAATGGTCATGCAATCTGGCTCCAGGTGAAGAAGATCTCTTCGCACAAATTTGCATTCCATTGATTAACGACAAACCCTTGACTTAGATGGAAGTCACTCCCATCCGGAACGACCATGGGCTTGTGGTCCTCTTCCTGAGCACTTTTCGTGATGTCACAGCGTTCAAGGCTCCCTTGGATGGTGGCCAGGCAACCATGAGCAACCTCAGCAAGTTCGCCAAGCTCGCGTGGACCATGACCAGGTCCAGGAATGCTCAGATGGCCAGAATGCAGCAGCAAAATAATAACACGTGAGGCAAAACTGTGACCAGGAGTTGCCTTCTGGATCTTCGTCAGAAGGAACTGCAGTAAACTGTGGTAAAATAGTAGCAATAACAATCTATCTTGGCAGAATGCCCACGCCGATGATGAACAGCAACACGTTGCTGAGCAGCATGATGAGTCGCGGGGAGTCCTCGACGAAGTCGCCCTTCTTGGATTCGCTGCCCGAATACAAACACGAGCCGCCTCGGACGCCTCCCCACATCCTCTTGCACTATTCGTCCTTCAAGGTCGTCTGGGACTGGATCATTCTGGCGCTCACCTTTTATACAGTAAGAACTTCTCGTGTTCTCACTGACCACAAAAATGCACCTGTTGACTCCACACGACCTACCGATTTTCCGTATTTTTATACGGCGCTCCTAAAATCTTCTATTGTCTCACAATTGGCCAGTGCGCCTTTTTATACGGCGCACCTTATATATGAAGATAGTCACGTTCAGTGCTATTGCGCCTTCTAATCTGGTGCGCCTTGTGGTCCGAAAAATACGGTACTCTTTCAGACATTCTTATTTTAGGTCGTGGCTGTTCCCTATCATTTAGCGCTGAACCACAGCTATAACAACGAGGCCATTACCCTCCTGGTCGTGGACTCCATAGTCGACGTCATTTTCTTCATCGACATCATCTTTAACTTCCACACCTCTTTCGTCGGCCCTGACGGATCCGTCGTCGTGGCAGAGGACGCCATCAGGTAGGAATGGATGTCATGGAGGGAGGAACTTCTTGCCAGATTTCTCTCCATCAATGAGGCACAACTACCTTCGCTCCGGCTTCGCCATCGATATCATGGCTTGTCTACCCTACGACGCTATTAATGTCTTCGACACCAGCCTGGAGAAGGGCGACTACGGCAATGTGTTCTCGATTCTCAAGGCAATAGTTGACGTTACCATCATAGTATTAGTGAACGTGAACCCTGTAAATGACCTTACAGGTAATGCGGTTGTTTCGCCTGGGTCGGGTAGCGCGCGCCCTGCATCGCTTCCTGGAGAGCTCGTTCGCCCTCCTTCTACTCATGCTCAGCTTCTACATGATCGTGGCGCACTGGTTCGCTTGTGTCTGGTACACGTGTCTCATCCTTTGTCGGTAAACATCAGTGCGTTCATGCAAAGCTTCCTCTACAGGTATGTCATTGGCCGCGAGGACCTCAAAAGCGGAGTGACCCACGGCTGGCTGTCCACGTTGGCGCAGCAGACGGGCTCTCCCTTTTCGCTGTCCTACTCCAACGACTCATCAGTGACCATTGAGAGCGGACCTCCTCAGCTTAGCATGTACCTCACCTCGCTCTACTTCACCATGACGTGCATGACGAGCATCGGTTTCGGCAACGTGGCCGCAGAGACCGATAGCGAGAAAGCATTCTGCTGCTGCATGATGATCGTCAGCTCTCTGCTCTACGCCGCCATCTTCGGCCACGTAACCACCATTATCCACAACCTTACGCTGGCGACGGCCAAGTATCACGAGACCCTGCATGCCGTGAAGGAGTTCATGTCTTTGAACGACGTGCCCAAGAACTTGTGCGAGAGGGTGGTCGACTACGTGGTTAGCAAATGGGCCAACACTAAAGGGGTGGATCAAGACAAGGTGCTCGGGGTCTGCCCGAAGGACATGAGGGCAGACATATGCGTGCACCTCAACAGAAGGGTTTTCAACGGGTGTTCAGCATTCAGGTACGTCACTTGCTCGTTTGGCTGAGTTAGTCTTTTTAAGAAAAAAGACTTATGATAGCTTAGGTTCGGCCATACGCAACTCAACTTAGGCCCCAGGGCTAAGCAGGACGACCGCAATATTAAGGGAGACAATGAGGACATTGGGTGGGTTATTTTCTTCAACTTTGGGGCTCCCATTACAGAGTGCAGACTTAAAATTTGCTGTAAAGCAGCGGTGGAATAACATCATCAAGAACATCATGGGGAACAAGGTCGACATATTTTTATTCATATGACAAGGATAACAGACCACCCCTCTTCTTATTTTTTAAAATGCCCCCCCCCCGTCTGCAGCCAACATGGCCTCAATGCGAGCCAAGGACCTCCCACAGCTCTTCTTGATGAAGTCCTCTGGCTTGACTGCCCACTCCCTGTCCGCGGAGGCCTTGACCTCAGTCACATTCTCGGGAGGGGGGGGGGCACAGGCACTGGCCTCGATCATGCCGCCTACTTCATGGTCAAGAGTGACATTGTAAACCGTCCTTTCTGAGCATCCAACAATCTTTCTGATGGGGACATCCACACCAGCGCCAATCAAAACAGCAATCTTTTCCCTGCTGCTCTTCTCCATTGTCACAAGGCACATTGCAGCGGGGATTTTTGTAGACAATACATAAAGGGTAACTCAATCAACCTTTGAGGAGCAAAAATATAAAAAAAGAGTTGTTCTTGACGATGTAAGACATGTCAAAGTTTCTGCAAAGTTTAAGTTCGCACACTGTACTGGTACGTTCAATGGTCTCCACGCGATCAGAGTAACTCAGATAATCAGATGAACAGGATTTTTGGTTAAAGCTACGGCCAGACGTACATTTTTTGGGTCGCCTTTTTCCGCAGCTTTTATGTTTTGACTTGCTACCTCCACTGACATCACGCAACCTCCACTGCCTTTTTTCCTGATGCTGGCCTTTTTTTCCCGATCGGTGAGTGGAAAAAAGGCTGCCGAAAAAGACCAGCAGGCGCAGAAAAAAATGTAAGTCTAGTTGTAGCTTAAGGAGGATTTTCTTTTTTGGAGGCCAAATGTCGACCAATTAAACAGATCTGTTCAAATGGGACTGCGTACGTGTTTAGAGATCTCCTTGTAAACGGAAATTTTAGCAATGTATCATAAGATACATTACGATCTGGATATCGTCTACCAACCCCTTCCACCCTGCGCGACCATCAAATCGGTCAAGAGCAATCCAGTGAATCAAAACTACGTCCTTTTCAGACTGGCCAGTGACGGTTGCCTCCGCTCCCTTGCTGTCAACTTCGAGATGCTTCACTGTGCTCCCGGGGACTTCATCGTGCGCAAGGGCGAGAGCATCAGGGAGCTCAGTTTCGTCGTCAGCGGGTCCTTAGAGGTATATTCGTTGTGTTTAGGAAATCTAACTGCGTCGCAATAGCGCTTCTGCCAAGGTGATCCAAGATGGCGAGATCCTGGCGTTCCTCAGCGTGGGCGACGTCTTTGGAGACGCCGCCTGGCTCGATCACATCCTGGCTAAGTCCGCCGTCCACGTGCGCGCTCTCACTTACTGTGACATTCACATGATCAGCGTCGGCAAACTGAAAGAGGTACAGTGCGTCTAACGACGTTGACTTTTTCATCGGCACTACGTGCAACGTACGTGCGTACGTACATGACCAATGTCCAATTTTGCCTGGCAACCAGGAACAATGCTTTTTCTGCTATCTTGGCCCATATGATCAGTACAAGGGTATATATATCATGCCCAAAGCATTCTCAAGACCGTCTAGAAACTCGCGAGGTGGCGTTGACTTGAATCACTGGCACGTTGAACGTCACTAAATGAATGACTAACTGACTTTTGGGCTAGTCTTGGATGTGGCCATGGTGTTGAGTAGACCGGGCAAATACCTTTGGAGTAATTCAGTGAAGACAAACCAATCTTGAAAAGTGATGGGGGGAAGCAGTGATGGAAAGCAAACGTTCCTTTTCATATATACAGCAAAGGTCACAAACCCGGCAACATTATTTGTGACCCGTACTGTGAGTTAAACACAAAACTCGTACTGTCACAATTATTTAGATGGAATTCTCTAAGACCGCACGGCACATCCCTTCAACTTTAGTTATTGGTAGCCATGGACGTACTTCTTCCATTGGTTGGCTGTTCTGTCAAGGTTACGTCTTCAGGGGCGAAATTGACACACCAACCTTCAGCTATGTTGCTCTCATCCTTCTTCTCCAGCCACTCTTGTGTTAGAAGTACTTGGTTGTGCAATGGCACCCATCTATCCTGTGAGACGTGATTTTGCTTTGGTCAACATTCCCCTGGCACATGCTGTCCTTTGTCTAATCATAGTGTGTGTGGAGATCTATTAATGTGGCCCCAGTTTCTGCAGCAGCAGTGTTAGGGCTGTGTCTCCAGCACTGACCTGTATACTTTTCAGGATCAGATTTTTCCAATATATGACCAATCTCTTTGCACACTTCGCGGAGCATATGCTTCCCCTTCGGACCAAGTACAATTTGCCTCCTTGTTCTCCCTGCCTCCATGAGGCTCTTGTTCTCTACAAATTCGACTAGGCCTTCATATGTAAAAAGGGCAGATTTTTCGACAGCTTCACCCGCATGGCAAACCTCAATGTACTTCTCGATCCTGGGTCACTTCTGGAGTCGTGATCCTGGTAAAGCATTGAGGTTTGGGTAAAGCGACCAGAGTGTTGATCTTTGTAGTTTTGGCGCAGCCTCAGCTACCAAAAGTAGCATATGTGATCAGCCTCTGATGGAGTAGCATCACTATGGAAACTGTTTTGTTATAACGGTACGTCCGTGATGCTGAGTTTTGTTACAGCTTCGCTTGGCTCGTTGCGTATGTACATATCCTTTCTTTCTCGCTATCTTGACGTCGATTGGAGCTGAACTTGCTTATTTTAATTGCTTGCGCATGTGCATGTGCTCATGATCGGATGATTGGCCACGGTGTGGCACAACAAACGAATCAGTTGCTTCTGAACGGTGATCCCGTACACCATCTTACTTGGCCCATAATTCTCTGGCGTGTACCTGCTCTCCGATAGCATGACGTCCGCCACCGCCAGCAACAAGGTAGAGAATCGTTGTTACTTGTCTAATGCACGTTTGTAAGGGTAACTTAAGGTCCAGCAGGTGGTCATAGTCCGACCATGTTCTTACACTGTATAACGTCATCTGTTCACTAACCATCATCCTTATACTGTAAATAGACCTTGGAAGCAGCGATAATCACGTCATCTCGTCATTTCAACCGAAAAGTATCGTTTAATTCATTGTCTCGCTCACCAAAGCTCCGCGGCACATACTCAGCAGAACTCAAGTTTAAGCTTAAGGTTCATTTACAATGTCAGATTTTCATGCTCCTAGCTAGATATTTTGTCTGGGTCTGACACTGTCGGTTTCGTACAGACAGTCACCGAAGTTTCATCTCGTTGCGAAAGCTATACCCAGCTTTTTGATACAACAAATAACTCTTCTTGTGCAAAATTTTCAGAGCAAAAAAAATTCCAAAGCAAAATCTCCTCTGTAGGAGCTGCCTCTTGATGATCCTCTGCAGTCATCATTTTGGTCCTCGCCCACGCTCACTGTCGAACTAAGTCGTGTCGTGTTCTCTCGAATTCCAAGTACTTCGAAGTACCTTGCTGATGACTACAGCGTCTGCACAAGGTGAACTTGATGCAGAAACGCACTCGAAGCAGAGCTACTGAGTCGGGCATCCAGGGAGAGTTTTCCTCCCCGAAAATGGAGAAAACGTCTGTTCATAATTGTTTTTCTTCCATATGTATCACTGTTTTTTCTCTCCCGCTTGCACTCACCAATGGTAAAGAAATTCTCGTGTATGGGGGTAGATCGCTTCAGAAAAGTGACCCGCAGTTTTTGAGGGGATGTCACTTTTCTGCAGCAATTTGCCCCCATGTAATAGTTATATATTTGCCACCCGCTTCCAGCACATAAGGAGGTCTTTTCCAGACCCCCTCAGCATGGACGAAATATATGCAAAATGGACAATCTTACACAAAAACAAGTAACCTTCATTACTTCATGTCTAATTGCTGCAAAAAGTATCGGTCACCACATGAAACAATTGGAAGTGTTTTATCACCAGTTTTTGGTTCAACAGTCTTAGCGCAATCGGGACTCGAAGTGACGAAATCGTCGGTCAGGGGCGAAAGCATCGTTACCGTGATGTCGTACCGCAACTTTGAGATCCGTGTCCCCGAGTCCCGTCTGTGCGCAACATTGAGTTGTGTCATTACATACGCAGTGTACTTTTGCGCAGGTACTCGAGTTCTACAAGGCGTTCTCCCAGACCTTCTGCCGCAACCTGACCCTAACGTACGACCTCTCCAAGCGCACCGTCTTCAACAAGGCTTCGGAGAGGCGCGTCGAGTTGGAACGAGCACTCAGCGAAAACCAGATGGAGCCGCCCTTCACACCTGCCCAGGTACGCGTCCGATAGTAAATACGTGCGCTCATACTGGGTGACCGAAAAGTCCTCACCAACCAGGAAAACCTTGTTTCTGGCACGTCTCCACTTTTTCAGGGTAATGCTGTTTTATAAGGAGACGTTGGCGTCAATCTT
>JAAUXU010031666.1_pt1 | contig 10665 bp, 14 predicted proteins | sample 7278151 | NCBI WGS metagenome assembly JAAUXU01 (sample SAMN14350113, study PRJNA611818) | marine sediment metagenome | isolation source: surface marine sediment (1.8m) | place: French Polynesia: Moorea | collected 2018-08 | reverse complement strand
CCTGGACGAAAGAGGGGGATCAGACCTTCTCCTCCTTTCTCTCCCTGCAGTCTGGGTGCATCTGTGGCAATATAGTATATACAGTATGGGAGAGGGTGCGTCCGTCGTCTCTGAGGCTGCTGCTGCAACTTCGATCGGGAGGCCCGTTCTGTTTTTACAATTTTTTCGTCGCCGGTCCCTTTTTTGTTTTTCTGGGAATAGAAAGGAGGTTGGATCACGGAATTGCGTGTCGAAAGGGTTAAGGAGGAGGAGGAGGAGGAGGAGGAAAAGGGGAAAAGAAAACCGGGCCTGTTGTAAAAAAAGTGAAGCCGGCGATGTAGGTGCGGAATTCATCAAACGTTCTTTCTGGTGGGCCTTTCTTCATTGAAATTGGCGAATTTGGGGGACAGAAAGTAAGAGGGGCTTCTTAGCGCATTGGACCGAAAGCGAGAAAAGGCAGCTACTTTGGTTCTCCCTCCTCCTCCGTTTCCCTTCCTTTTTTTACCTCTCTTCTTCCGTTCTTTATGCCCAGGGCTCACGTAAGAAAAAAAAGGGAGGAGGAGGAGGGAGAAGAAGGGAAATGGAAAACGGCACGACAAAAGGAGTTCCTTCCTTTCTTTCTACTTCGGTTTCCCGCTCTTTTACGGCTTCTGTTGAAGCACTAAGGTTATTTCTTTTCCTCTTCGCCGGCGAAGTCGGAGGGAGAAGAAAGTGGAAGAGAGCAGACAAAACTCAGTCTCGCGCGTCTGCTATTTGCAGAAGAAAAATTGCCCAGCGGAGAAAGAGGAAAGGAGTTGCTTTCTTCCTCCTCCTCCTCCTCCGCTACTCTATTTCCTTCTTCAACTCTGGGGCAGACAGACACCTCCTCCTCCTCCTCCTTTCTGCTTATTAAAATAGTGTGGCCTTTTTTCCCCTCCTCCTTTTTTTGGGGCAGGGGAACCTGCGTGAGATGCGTGAGGGATATCCGACTGACAGGTGAAATAATTTTCCCTCCACCGAGAGAAGAGAAGATATTTCTTCCCCCTTGCCCACCTCTCCTTTCCCAACCCCAGACACAACAACAAGATGCAGGGAATTCGTTCCAAACGTCGGGATATTTCAGAGCGTCTCGCACAGACTGACAAATTAAGCGGGCGACACTTGTTCTTTCTCTTGCACCGCACCCAAAAAATCCTTTGTTTTCGTGCTGCCCCATCGGCTTTTTGCCCACTCCTCCCCCATTTTTTGGGCCCAGGCCAGCAAACACGGTGGGTGGGTGGGTCACAAGGACATGAAAATGACGGAGAAGGAGGAGGAGCGTTTTCGGCCTTATTCCTCCTTCTCCGTCTTCGTCTCCCCCTTATAATCTGAAGGATGTCACTCCTCCTCCTCCTCCTCTTCTCCTCCTCCCTCTCCACCGCAGGCGCTATCTTCCCCGTGGGAGGGAACGAGGGAGATCGGAGATCCAGAAAGAAAGAAAGAAAAGGACAGAGATTTGACACAAATGTATTTCCAGAAACTTGCAAAAAATAGCAGGAGGACATGACATTAAAATGTTTCAGAGAATTTCGCGTCCTGTCCCAAATATAGTCGACGTACCTAAGACTTTCACTGGGCAGAGTGGTTTTTTTAAAATTAAAAGCTTTCATTCTGGGTAATTTTGTAACTGCTGCTATACAGTACTATGAATATATTGATTTCTTCGGCGAATTCTCCTATTCATATGTGCCCACCCTCCGTCCGACATGCATCTCACGCATTCACCCCTCCTCCTTTTCTCTCCCTCCTGCCCCCGTTTCCCATCTAATAAATACGGGCAAAGGAGACGCGAGGGAAAAGGGAAAGAGAAGAGAGGATTAGGGATTATTACTATGCCTCCACATATAAGACTCAGCAGTGCCACACACCTACCCACCCAGCTCCTTTCTTGCTCACCTCTGACGCAGCAACTCGTACGTACGTACGTAGAGTATTTTTTCTCAAGATGAGGTCAGTGCGTGGGAAATGGAAGTGAGAAAGAGAGAGAAGTTGGTAAGAAGGTCCGCATTGCCGCTTTTCCAGCGCCTCCGATCAATAGATAGGAAGAGGGGGTGAAAGGTCAAGAGCTTTTTTTCTCCTTCTCTCTCAAACTTTTTCCTTTCTTTCAGTTCTGGGGAAGTACAGTAAGCGACCCGTGGGATTTGGGGAAAAAATAAATAGATTTGGCAAGCTGCTTTCTTCTCGGGCGATACTTTCTTTTTCCAGTCAGCACCTTTTTTTCTGGGGAAATTCATTCAGGATATTTCTCCTTCCCTACTGTGGGGAGGAATTGTGAGTGGAGAAAGAGGAGGAGGAGGAGGAGGAGGAGGAGGAGGAGGAGGAGGAGGAGGGCCGTGAGATGATTGCGTCCCAGGAATTCGCACAAATCTCGCAGCAAAGGAGGCAGAGGAAGGCACGGCTTGCTGCTATGTGTGTGGCTGTGTATGGGACACCGGAGGAGGGAGGGGGATCGGCCGGGCGTTAACTTTCTTCCCTTCCCTTTTCGAAATTTCTAGTTGCCAGGGGGGGAGAGGGGAGGGGGGATTGGGGACGGGAAATTATGTGATGCGCCCTCCTCCTCCTCCTCTGCTCCCTTCCTTCGCGGCCGCGGAAGGAAAGGAGGAGGAGAAGACGACGACAATTCGGTTACCATGCGAAATTTAATTTTCCTCGGAAACTTCTCCATCTCTTTTCCCTTAGCGCAGCACAAAGATACGTGAAAAGAGCGCACATTCGAAAATGGGGAGTGAGGTCGTGAAAGCCGGCTGTCTTTCTGTTACGATCTGGCTTGAGCTGAGAGCGGGGGATGAATTCCTAATGCGGTAATGTCGGAGGGGCTTTTTTTTTCGTCGTATCCCATTCCCATGCTAAACCGTACGTTTCCCCGCCTCCCCTACAAAACCAGGGTGGGAGGAAGAACAGCCGAAGACTCACCACGCTTTCCCACAACCGCACTTTCGAAAATGGAAAGTAACTTTGGAAAGCCGCCGTCTCTTTTTTCCTTTGACGAAACTTTCCCGGGGGAAAAGAGGAGGAGGAGGGAGGGAGGGAGGGAGGCACGCCTTGCTGCTAATGGCATTGCTAATTTTTCGGCATTTTTGAGAGGGGGAAAAAAGGAAGGAAGGAGGAGATGAAAAATTGCGAGGGAATTCCTTCGGCATATGACGGCGGATACAAGTCCTGTGGAGGTAGACCTTGCTGGGAGGAAGAAAGGAGGAGGGGGGTTTCCCTCCCCCCTTCCATTTGTCACATGTCAACTGGCTTCCGCTTCAGCCAGGGGGAGAAGGAAAATTGCTTCCTGAGGCCAAAAAGAGTAAAAGCCGCCGCTTGGATACAAGATATCGATTTTTTTGCCCTGAGCGCTCTGTTACAACAGTACTGCGGTCGAGAAATAATAATAAAAACTTTTGTCTTTCTTCCAGGTCCTCTTACGACTATGAGGGTTGGGACAACCCTTTTCGGCCAGAGGGCGAGCTGAGCCACGAGGCGGAGGAGTTGCTAAGGATGTGGAGGGAGGGGAAACTGAAGAAGGAGAGTGGGAAGGACGGAGGAGGAGGAGGAGGGGCGGAGGATCAGGTAGAGAGTTTTAGCTTTGAATATGCAAAGTCACACAAGGTTACACATTTCTAAATAAATAAATAAATTTTGATTTTCAGACGGACGAAGGCGGCGGAGGCACATCGCAGCCACAGCAACAGAACGGTGGCGCCGGCGGAGCAGCGACAGCAGCGACAGCAGCAGCAACAACATCCAAAGAGCTGAATAAGAACGGCTCCAGTTCGGCAGGGGTTGTGGTGGAGGTCAAGCGGGAGACCATGGCGGCGCCGTCTTCAGCGGGAGTCAAGCCACAGCAGGTAAGTTAGAATTTGAATTTTGATTTAGTCCAAAATTAATTATTGTTTGGGAATTCCCTTGCAGATTCGGCTTGACGACGATAAGAACGGCGGCGGCGGGTCGTCCGGGGGCCCAAAGAAGAAGAAGAACGGATGCTGCTCGCTCATGTGAAAGTAAGACATCGCTCGTCGAAAGCCCGAAGGGGGGGGAATGCGCCAAATGCGCGCTTTTAAATTCGCGCAGCAGAAATCGCCACTAGAAACCGCGCTGAAGGAAATGGAGGAAGAAGAGAGCTGTGAAAAGTAAAGGAACGGTGTACGACGTCAAAAAAAGTGCCATACAAGAAAAGGACGAGAGTGCGGTGGCGATTTTCAGGCGCAGGAAAAACGAGTATTTCCACCCTTATGGCGATTTCCCTCGGCGAGCGATTCAGAAATTGATATCTGCTTTTTTCTTCTTCCTTTCTGTGTGGGAACGCGGCGTTAGTTCCAGCGCCCGAGACTGCCCTAAAACAAGGGAGAAGAATGAAGCAAAAAAAATCACATGGACGATTTGAAAAGAGACGCTACGAAAGATGCTTCCAGAGACAAAGAAAAAAGAAAGAGTCAAAAGAGAGTTTAGGGAAGAGGACAGCAAAGAACAAATACTGAGGCGTGATTAAAATGAAGAAAAATAATAATTTCCGTTCTCTGTTCCGAGGGGAAACAAGGTGTGTCGGCCTTTGCCGCCGAAAATGAGTCGGGGAAGGGAGCGATTATTTTTGTACGCGAGGGGAGGGAGGGGGGGCTTGCAAGCAAAGAAGAAGAAGAGGAATATGATGTTTTCATGAAGCAGTAGCAGCTCAGTGGTTCAGTTGTTTTCAAGAAGAGAGAACCCACCTGCATACAAACACACACCGAATCCTCCCGCAAAAAAGAACTCTGTTTTCTTTCGAGAATATTTCGCAATAGACAGGCAAAAGAAAACCGTCTCGGATCGACGCTATAGATTTTTTTTCTTTTTTTCTCCTCTTCCTCGTCGCGTTGAACACAAGAAACTAAATTATTTTGTCAGAAGAAAAAGAAAACACATTGTATGATGCTAAGCTATACACGCGAAACTTATGTACTACTGTACCTACGGTATTCGAGCTCTCCGGAAAACGGCCCCACCCACATCCCTACACTTCTCTTTTTCGGGCAAAGTTTGAACAAAGCAACTTGCAATCACGAGATGCCATACACAGTTTCCCTCGCAAATTTGAATTAAAAAGCAATTAGAAAACACCCCCGTTTCTCCAGCATATACGGGAGCAAAGTATATGTTTCACCCATGGTTGACAACGGCTAAAAAGAAAATCCAACAATCACCCAACGACGTTATTTACTTCATTGGCAACAGCGGCAAGCAACGGTGTTCTAGTCAAAAAAGCGATTGAAATGGAATGATTTTATTCAAAATAAAAAAGGCAAAATTAGGCACATGGATAAATGAAATGTTGTACATATCCACAAACAAACAAAATCCTGGGGGGAAGCAAGAAGAGAATCGGTGATTACCTGGCCTATGTCATACCTTTGATGATCATTTCCCCGCTCCTCCCAAACTCCCAAAATTTTCCTTTCCTTTTTTGATTTTTCTCTCTCCTGATTGTACTGCTACATACTGTTAGTACACCACACACACATACTACGATTACACGCAGAATTTTAAGAAAGGAAGGGAAAAGAGAATAAAGAGGTTATCGAAACGCGACCCAAAAGTTGTTATCTCGCTCCTTATTTCATTGGCCTCCGAGGTTGGATCCTGTAGCAGCTGATTTTTTTTCTTATCTCTCATTAAACTGTAAAAATTTTGTGGGGAAACATGGCTGGCAAGATCCTGGTATCGCTGTTTGGCGGCCTCATCGGCCTCTGTGGCGTTCTAGTCGTCTTCTACCTGGCAGAGGCGCTGAAGGCGGCGTGGAAGCAGGTCTGACGCAAATTTAATGAAAAAAAAAATAGCCATAATTCAAATTTGAGCATAAAAAGTTATCCCTTGAGTTTGGCACCTGGCTTTGGCGGAGGAGGAAGAGGAAGAGCAGCGAGAGGAGGAGGAAGAGGAGGCGGCGGTATAGGGCCAAGGACGGGGGAGGGGATTACTACCTGGAGGACATGGACGAACTGGAAGAGGAGGAGGAGGAGGAGGAGGAGGAGGAGGAGGAGGAGGAGGAGATTGTTCTGGATGAATACACCACTGAGCGGCAGGTGAGGTGGGGAGGAAAAAAGCATATATAACAATACACATTGTTGCGTACGTCAGTCTCATCAGCAGCAACGAAGAAACAGAATAATAATGACAAAAATGTTCTCATTAAAAAGAACTCTGCAGCTCCAATTCTCACGCCACACAGCTAGATTTAAAACCCCACCCTGTTGATTCATCAGGAGTGCCTTGCTGCGGTCGTCCACAGCAGGACTCACGTGGCAGGGATCTGCGCCTTCACCAGCGACGCCAAAGTGGAATACTTCTTGGAGGAGATCCCACAGTCATATCGAGAGGAGGGGGAGGATCAGTTTGGCCTCCCCTCCGCCTCCGCCGCTCTCTCGCTGTGGGCGCCAAAGTGGGTTTACGCATCAGAGGTCAACCTCCTCCTGCAGGACGAAATGGTCGTCAGGTACAACGGATTCCCTGCACAAAATAAATTAATTAAACAATCAAATTTTGAATTTTAAAAAGGATGTCCAACCGCCCGGGGACGAAGGAGAGCCGCCTGTTTGGAAAGTTCGCGAAACGGTTTGACTTTGTTCTCCACCCGCAGTGGACGGACAACTTTGTGTGCGAGGTATGACAAATTCCCAACAAAAAATATTCAAACATTTGCAACCACAAGAGCAGCAACAGCAACTTGTCGTTCTATGACCTGGCATATTTTCCAGGCGGCCGTAGAGGGCCTCTGGTCCAGCCTTTGTTCCAGCGCCCGCGCCCTGCTCAAAACAGCAGAGGGGAACACGACAGGGTCGCCACTGGACGAAGTGGACGCATCTTCGGTCTGGAGGAGGTTCGAGCTGGAGAGCTGGCACAGGACGAGGGCCAGGATGGACATCAAAGAGCAATTCAAACAGGTTTACGACGACTTCCCATAAATAGCGGTATAAGCGAAAATAATGATTTATAAAACTCAAGGTTCCGGGAAACGAAGACGAATCTGGAGAGAAGCAAAAGAAGAAGAAGAAGAAGAAGCGGGAGAACAAGTTGGTCTCCATCGACGAGGAGGAAATAATCGTGGCCGAAATTTTGTGACTCTATATTTCGACTTCCAATATGGGAAAGAGTATTAAATAAAACAGCACACAAAAACAAAACACTTTTCACTTTTTTGCTAGACGTAGGGCAGCATGTACCTCCGCCCCTTCCAGCTATCGAGAACAATATAAAAAGGTCAAAAATATTTTTTTTAGATATTTGTTCCTTTTTGGGCACCCAAACCTGACAGTCCCTCCGTTGTTCATCCAAGGCCTCCTCCTCCACCTCTTGGACGAAGTAGAGGCCGGCGTCGTCACCTCCTCCTTGGTTTTGGTTACTCTGTTCATCCTCCTCTTGTCCCTGCTCCTGGCATTGAAGGATCTCAGGAACTCCATCCTTTCCATCTGCAGCAGAGCCCGTCGGAGCCTAGCAGACAAAATTCATTTCTAGCAAGAATGAATGTGTGAAACTGGAGTTTCAACCGCTCTTCCTCCTCCCCGGTCCTCTGCGTAAGCGTCGGAGGGGTCTTCCTCACTCCCCTGGAGACAACCTGGACCGGAGGAGGAGGGGAATCCTGGATGCTCCTCTTGCGGCGGATGTTGAGGAAGCCGGGGATCTGAGAAAGGAAGTTATTTTGAAGCAACTACATTTATTTTTTCTCTCTCACCGTTTCCTCAATGAGTTTTCCGTATTCCGAGTTCATACGGGGGATCTTCACGTTTTCTTCTTCTTTGTCTCTTCCCAGCAGGTCGACCTTCACCTTGGTGGCCACGGGCATGTCTGCAGAACAAGGTTTTGTTAATAATTTTTCTTGGAAAATGTTGCTTCGATGAATTTTTTAAACCTTGCAGAGAAATCTCCTTCATTTTCTTGTCCTGCTCCTTTTTGTCCTCCGCCTCCACCCTCATAACGTCAGGAGTCAGCTTCGAATCCAGGTCTGCAAAATAATGTTTAGGGGTTTTTTTTCGAACATTTTTTTCTTTTGAATACCCCTCATTTTCCTCCTGATCTCCCCAGCCTTCCGGTTGTAACTCTTGGCCTTTTCCTTCTCGCTCCTGACAAAGACAAAGCAGAACTAATTTCCCAAACTTAAAAGACTATTTTTGAAAAATATTTCTACTTGGCCTCCTCCTTCCTCCTATGGCTCTCCCTCCTAGCCCGAACCGCCTCTGCCTCCTTCCTCCTGACATATAGAGTCAGTGTTGGATTCAACAAAGAAATAAATGCAAAAAACCCGGCAGATTTCGACCTAAAAATCACCTTGCCTCTTCCACCGCCGCCTCCGCCCTCCCGATGTGACCAAGAGCTAATATTTTGTCCCTCTGCAGTCGCCGGGACAGCAGCAAGGACTTCTCCCCCGCGACAAGAGGGCCCTGGAAAGAAAAAATAATAGCATCGACCGTGACAGGACTCGAACCTGCAATCCTCAGATCCGAAGTCTGATGCCTTATCCATTAGGCCACACGGCCGCGGATAGAAATAAGCTTCGAAATTTTTTACCTTTATACCCAGCCGTTCTTTCAAAAAATAATTAGATGTTTTTTTCTTGAAGTAATTGTTTCGTCCACAAGCAGAAAAAATATTAGCACTTGCTGTTGTTGTTGTTTCTGTTGCAACTTCTAATTTTTACTGTCATTTTTCGTCATGGCTGATCTAACCGTCTCCGCCCTCTTCTCCCCCTGCTTCCTCTCCCTCTTCCTCCTCCTCTTCCCCCCCTCTTCCTTCTTTGCGATGTCCCCCAACGGCGGCGGAGGGGGAGGGGGGAGGCCGTCCAATAAAGAGGAGTGAGCGCCGCCGACCGCCTTCTTCTTCTCCAGGGACTCGCGGATGAGGTGCCTGCAAGAAATGAAATTCTGCCTCAAACACGTGCCAATTCCCGAAAAAAATATCTACCCAGCGCCCATAAAACATTTTATTATGTTCATTTTTGTCCTCTTTTCCTCACTTGTCCGCGTCCCCGCTGTACTTGAACACGGATGGCCTGAACTGCAGGTCGGGGAACCTCCTCCTGTACAGCAGGAAGAGGTCGTTCCTCAGTTCGACCATGATCCTGCTCATGACCTGGACGGCCTTGGGGAAGATGGAGCCGAACAGGTCAAGGACGTCTCTGTGCAGGGACAAGTTAGGTGGAGGGGAAGAGTCGTGGCGGCCCTGGGTGGCCCCGTCTACATCCTGAAGGTTGGAAATAGAAAAACGTTATGTGTCTTGCAATTTTGAGAAGCTGGTTTTTTAGACACAGCCAAAACGTGTGTGAGGAACGTTCTTTTTTCTGCTCATTTTCAAGTCCCTCAAAAACTTTCCAGTGTGTTAGCCTTTTGGGGGAAAAACGGACAAGTACTTTTTGCAAAAAAGCCCCCAATCCCAACTTCTTGGTTTGTTGCACACACATCATACGGTACATCATAGCTCTTCAAAAAAAGGCCGTTGCAGCGCGTGTCTTGACCACACCCCTTCCAGCAGCAGCTAGCAGCAGCTCTGTACTGAATTAGACAATACCAATACTGCTTCCTTTTTAGACTCAAGTGCTAGTGCAAAAAATTATACACTATCAATAGTCCCTGAATTTAGACAATATATGTACTGTAGAAACTCTTTTTTTAGACAATACCAATAGTCTAGAAAGCCAGACAGAAACAAGACTCTAATTTTTTAGTCATAAAGAGAGTGCCATATTTTATGCGATACCGAGGGCGCTCAATATGTATAGTATTTACACTTTCAATACGACTTTCCCAGAGCAATCACTGCGTATATGCACACAAATTACGATTTTTGAACAGAGCCAATAAATACTTCAACTTGAAACTGACTTTGTTGTGTCCACCCGCTCCGTTTGAGGCTTAAGGTATCCCAACGAACTGTAGACTGCGGCGATTTTACGCGAAAATTTTTTGCGCCATTGCGCGAATTTTATGTAGTAAAAAAAGCTTATAATAGGCGCAAAATCGACGTAAAACCTTCAAAATGTAGAGATTTTACGCAAATTTTGACAGTTTTTTCCCTTGTTTGTTATAATGGGCGTAACATCATCGCAAAAGCATCGCAGCGTAGATACTTTACGGCGTTTTTGCGCAAATTTTTTTTGCGCAAAAAAGCGCGGGCGCGAGCGTATGCAAGGTTGTACGTCGATTTTACGCGAATTTTTGCCCTTCATAGGATTTTTTTCGCGCAAAAACTAGCTCACTTTTTGTTGGGATGTGATATAAAGACTCCAGTGCCAACCAGGACAGGGTCAGAGAGCAGAAAAACTCTCTTTTCGTTTGGGCTTCACCTCTTCTTTCCTTCCTTGCCCTCCTCCTCCTTTTGCCTCTTCCTCCGAGGATTCTTTTGCCGGCGGGTCTCCTCCTCCCGGTGCAGCAGGAGGCGTTGGAGAGGGGGAGGACGGAGGCGACGACGACGACGACGGCGCTGTTGCAGCAGGGGTGCTCGAGTCCTCGCTGTGGAAAAACGGAAAGTAGACTTAGCTCTAAATATAAGGGGCGAATCGAAAGGAGTTCAAAATGACGGGGGCAATTTTCGCCCAACGCAAAAAACCTTTAATCTTTTTGGGCCGACATAAGGATATAAGGAATGGTAAACATGTGTAGGGGGAAGTTTTTCGGGGCCAAAACTTACGAGAGGACGGTGTCTCCAAACAAAAGCAGCAACTGG
>JAAUXU010169505.1_pt1 | contig 10666 bp, 9 predicted proteins | sample 7278151 | NCBI WGS metagenome assembly JAAUXU01 (sample SAMN14350113, study PRJNA611818) | marine sediment metagenome | isolation source: surface marine sediment (1.8m) | place: French Polynesia: Moorea | collected 2018-08 | reverse complement strand
TTTTTTTGATATTTTTCTTTTTTTTTTTTTTTTTTCTTGTTCATGGTTTGGCGTCGCGTGGGCCACGCCCGCCCGTTCCGCGCCCCGCCGCCCCCCCCCCCCCCCCCCCCCCCCCCCCCCCCCCCCCCCCCCCCCAACTCTGCCAGACGAGACATCAGAAGAGTACTGGATCGTGACACCAGTACTGTTGTAGTCACCGGGAGTCTCTAGTCAAGAAACTCCTGCTCGATCGCGCTCTTAGCACCTATTGACACCAGGCGGGCAGGTCTCTCTCCTTCCTTGCCCTGAATGCCAAATGCTGTCTGATAGATGGAGCAACGCCTACCGCATTGCAATGGAATGAGACCTGGAATCCACGAGCTACGCAGAGGGAAGCGTCTGACTTTGGTTTTCATGCAAATGCCCATCATTTCTCTTCGCCGACTCTTGCTGCAGTCCCCCCCCCCCATCAACGCTACTAATTTCCCCCTCCCTCCCTCCAGTGGTAGGGTGCAGGGCTACAGTAGTCCATGGTGGGCAGGGAAGGTTCCTCCCCGCATGCCGAGGAACCAGATTTGGAACCATTACGGAACGTGACTTCTCCGCAAGCACGCACTGAAAGCAAAGCGTCACAAGCGTAAGAAGTCAGGACTTTAATACTCTTTAGACATTTGTGTCTCATAGAGTCGCAGGCAAAGGGGGGATCTTTGTTCCTTCTCACGTTGTCGTCGTCGTGGAATGAAATGACTTAACTTTTTCCATTCTCTCTTCAAAGCCACTACTTCTCTGTCGGATTCAACTCTTTGCCGGCCGGCAAAGTCCTTAACCTAACAAAGTTTAAGAGGAGGCAGAGAAGGGGAGAAATACTGACTTATGTATTACACCATGGGAAGCAGCTGCAGCTACAGGAGGCTACGTTGGTTGCAGATCTAAAGAGAAGGAAATGTTGATACACTGAAAAGAGTCATGTCTCTACTGTTGACTGTAGTGTTTCAGTTCAGACGGTACAACAAACTGTATCGCTGAGCATTGATACGCAGACAGAGAAAGGCGAAGTTTTGCGCGCGCAAAACTATTTGCAAACATGCAATAAAATTTCGGGCAATTGACCTCATTTTCTGACAATTTATTGCTACGCGCAGGTATGCTATGAATCAATGATGGGTTGCTCTTCGGTGGAGTGACTTTCGCCATCGTAACGTTGAGTGAAAGCAACTCTTTCTCTTTTACGCAGTAATTTGTCTCCCTTGTTCTGGGTGCAATTTTTGGTTCGCTCGCACTTTTCACTGCCGACAAAGTCATGGAGTCGATCGATTTTTCAAGCTTTCGCCGAAGTAATAATAAAACAAAATTCACTTCATTATTTTAATGTTGTAGAAACAAATTGGACGTCACTGCAAGCTCTCCTGCGTGTTTGTTTTTTCTCCTTCTGCACCTGAAATGCTCACCCGACACTGGAAAGAAAAGTGGCAGAAGAAATGAAAATTTTCTGAAGGTTGTCAAAAACAGTTTCAGTGTGCAATTTTCCCCCGTAGCAATCATTCCTGTCAAAAAAGACAGATGTCCCCACCTCAGTGTGCAGTATCGTACCCACACCACTCCTCCTATTCTATATGCGCTTGTCTTCCATCAATCTTACAATTTGTACCTATGAGCATCAGCTCAAAGAACAGAATGCATACAAATGTAAAATGTGCCAGCCTAAGTGAGTTGCTGTAGTCCTTTAATGTGCTTCCACCTGAGGGACTTAGACTAAATCCTTGTCTGCACTTCCTACGCGCGTACAGAACATTCATTCATGAATGGCAAATACTGTAGGAAGAAACCAACAGTGGAGACAACTCATTCCTAATTGTGTTCCTACTGGCTAAAAAAAAACCCTCAGGGGGCATCTGATTATGCATTGTGTCCAGACTGTGACCACCAGCCACATCACGACATTTAATAAGAAAGTCACCAAGTTTGATGACGAAACCGTCAAACGCTGCTTCTACTGTCTGTCTAATTCTGCGCCACACGGCTGTGCTACGACACGCTGGCCGTGGCTGCCAGTCAGGCGTATTGGAGTGAATAGTAAGACAACCCTCCAAAAGCCGCCAGTTACCCCTATCTATTATTCTACGACTAATAATTATTTCCGCCGTCCTCTCGCTCTCTTTGTTCGACGCCGCAGATATTGAAGATTGGAATAAAGGCAAAAAGGAGGGGGAAAAGGGAGGTGATGGGACCTTTTCGAATGGGCCAGAGGGCTTTCCCCTAAGGGCAATTTGCCTCCCCCAAAAATAGGAGTGACTTGGAGGAAAGAGCGAGAAGAAGAGAAGAAGGCTTTGGTGAAGGATACCCTTAGATATCAACGTACACGCACAGCCGATAGCTCGGTTGCGATGCAAGTGCTGTTCGACAACGACAGCAGACAAGGACTGCAACGACGTTGAACGTTTGCATCGATTATCAATCGACTCACGCACCCAGCCAGTGTTTTTGGTCGACTTAGTACTCGATTACGAGTACTGTGTGTGTGTGCATTGCGCAGGACTCACACATCTTTGCTATTGCCTCGGAGCAGTATTCGATAGAAAACAGTTTGCAACGGTTTTTCACTAGTTCAATTTAGGCCGTCGTCACAAGAAAGAAGAGCTTTCAGTCTCCAGGTCATTTAAGGGTCCAGATGGCCACGGGAAAACTATTTTTCGCGGAAAAAAAGTCGAGAAAGTCTGGAGAGACCAAGGATAACGCAGACCTGTTCAATGGTTGCAATTCGTGACGCTCAAGAGAGGCCACATGAAGGGAGCGCTTGTTTCAGACCCAACTTACCGATCATTGCCGTGCGTCAGTGCCCGAACGGTCCTCTCAGGCAGAGCGTGACGAACTCGAATAACCCCTTGATACCGTGTCCGTCCTTCCGGAAGTACAGGCGAGGCAATGACCGCTTCATCTGCTCGGATCGGATCTGATACTTCACTTGGAGTTTTTGTCGGGATCCAGTATTAATTCAGTACTCGCCAGGAAGCTCGATACCAGTGAGAGCTCAGCGGACTGCAGTGCCAGATTGGTCTGGTCTAATTGGCCTTCTTGGCAGAGTGCTAACCTGGGCTATGTCGGGCTATCTTGCATCCTGGAGTGGTATGACGGTGGCAACGTGGGCGATACCTGTGGCCACTGTAGATTACTGAGGTGATCGCATAGACTAGGATGGTCATGGTGAAGTAACGACCACCACAGCAACCTCGGGGATCACAGCCGTCACCGTTAGGTGAGGTTAAGTTACGTCGCTGTGGAGATCATAACTTCGCGATGACAATCCCTGTCCATGCGATCACCACAGAGACCTACCCTGGCTGCCAGCTGGTGTGAAACTGACCCGTGCTGATCCTTCTCCAAAAGTCCCAACCCAAAACTGTAAGAAAAAACTTGTTCTATTCTGCTGTGTGCCGTTAAATTCGCATGACGGCACCGTTTAGCACACATCCAAACAGGCGAATTGGACTGTGGTTGCGACGACGTGGCAACTCTGCCCCTGAAGGGCCTATGACCTCCTGTGCTGTCTGTCACTGAGCTAGCTCGTGAGCTACTCGAGACACTAAAGTCCATACTGGGCAAGAGCTCCATATTTGAAAGTGAGCTCGAAACCCATCTCTGTGTGCTTACTCCGTGCTGTGCTGAGTGCGCGTGTGCGTGTACGCGTAGCAGACACGCGCTCAGCCGCGAGTACCCACAGAAATAGAGGGAGAACCCGAGGAGGAGGACGACGGAGAAGACTCTAATTAATCTTTATGACATGATGTAGCCCCCCGGAAAGCCACTGACTGGCTGGCTTCCAAGAGCCATAAATAAAGGGAAAAGATTAAGATAATGCTGCCTACCTACCAGATACATACAGTTACCTATGGTACCTAGTGCGTACGCAGCATACAACTTTTCAGTAGGAAGTCAGCTTTGAATCTAGGGCGAGTACTTTGTTCTGGAAAACTGTCTTGTTTTGTTATCACGACTAGGTAGGGATTTAAAGCTTGACATGGCATTCTGCAGCGCACAGTACACGTTGTTTATTTCTAATGTGTCTGCGCTCTCTCTCTTTCATCTCTGTGCAGCAGAGGCAAGTACAAAGGGGTCAGATGGTCAGATGTGCCGGTGAAGCGGTGTTTTGCTCCGGCTCTGCAATCTGGAGGTTCTTCAATATTGTTGCTCGCCAAGAAACTTTTTATGATGCGTGGGGAAAAAGTCGGAAAATCGCTTTTGGGAGTAGCGATTTCTTCAAACTTTTGAAATCCATATAATCCTCCTTCAAAGTTGCAAAATTGAAAGCTTCTCTACGTGAGCTTAGAAAGCAAAAAACCGTGAAATAGCAAGCAAGCGAGAGAGAGCGAGCGAGCGAGCAAGCAAGCAGCGTCCATTTCATCGCTCATTTTTATCTGCATTGAGAAGACTGGGCTATCAGCATGGTGGAGTATCACTGGAGCACAATGCCAGAGTGCGTAGACAGGCAGGTGTTCCAGTCCCAGCGTGGACCGTCCTGGAATGTGCTCCACCAAGGTACGAGTCCGATTCGCTTGAAGAGGGAAGTGGGACCTGGTCAAGTTGCAACAGGTCAAACTTCATCAAGAGCAATGTGTGCCACGAGCAGAGGATCTCGGAGGATGCTTATCATGAAAACTGCCCCTTGTTAGTGCCCCTATTCTTTACCGCCTCTGCCTTGCACACGACAGTTGATGGTGAAGCTGTGGTGCTTGTTCAGGCCTTTGCTTGATATCTGTTTGGTTGGGAGGTTCAACTACTTGGGAAAACGCGCAAAAATCAACCGGACTCTTAATTTGGCCGCTGCACAGTGCTGCGCTGAAAGCCGGGCTGTGTTGCACTGCACAGGTAAGCTGGGCCCCGATAGCTGCTCTGCCACCCAGCGAATCTGCAGGTTGGAAAACATTAAGTCTGAGAGAGGAAATGAAGGGACGCCAAAGAGGCAGTCGGGGTCTCTCCGCAGATGCAAATTAACTGCTCCCCCTCTTTTTTCTTTCTTTCCTCTCACTTTCCTCTTCTTCTTTGCCTTCTGTTCCTCCACTTTTTGGGTTGTTTGTGAGAAATGGGGGCTCTTAGACCTACGCGGGCGAGGCCTCAAGTACGGCACGAGGTACCGCCATCCGAGCAGACTGTTTCTCCGAAAACTCCCTTCATGGAATGTGGAAATTGCCCATTCTTCAAAGAACGGGCGCACATATTTCAGACTTATGTACTTTTTTCGAGGACATTGTGAGCACACAAGTGTCGCCTGCGCGCACGTACGCTTATTTGCTTGCATGCAGACACGAGCACATTTAAATTTTCTTTCAAAAACACAAAAATTTGGGCGCTGACAACGCAAAACTGGACGGACGGGTCGTTATCACTCGAGGACCCTGACCGAACTTTGTTGGCGTGCCTGCAATTCCCAGAAGAAAGAAAATGGCGTCGCACTGAACCCTGTGACGCGTCGAACACATGCAAACTGCCTTTATGACCAAATCTTGGCCTTCATCTCGACTTTCTCTTGCGCAAAATTCAAATACGCGGCAAGTTTCCTTATCGGCTTCTCCTCCTTCCAGGGGGAAATGAACTTCTCTTCGTCAAGTATTGCTTTTCTGCCTTAAATGGCCGTGGAGGTGTTGTAAAAAGGAGAGAGAGAGATCGTTTACATCGGAAAATACCCCAACACCAGCCAAACTTCTCTCAATGCAAAGGAAGGAAACTTTGTTAGGAAAGGCGAGAGAAAAACAATCTTGATGCTACTCCATGGATCTGGAAGATTTCTGAGAAAAACTGAGGAGAGAAATTTGCCGACTTAAGGGCTGGACAGTCCTGGAGAAAGTCCCTCCCGAACCCGTGGGACTTGTGGCTGGGGCCGGGGCAAAATCAGACCCAGACATTTGTCACTCCTCCACGGTTCAAAGTGACAAATTTTGACAAATTTCCGTTTTCTCTCTGCTCCCCCCTTCGATACGATATGTCTCAAGGATGTGATATCATTTCCGACATGTTCCTTACAGCGTTACTTACTTGGTGTAGTGGCCTAAAAGCCTAAAAACAGAGTGTGAGGAAAGTGATTGATGATGCCACCCACCTTACTTATTGTAGGGAACCGCAAACTTCCCCGCCAGCATCCGCATAAAAAAAGAGAGATTCGTCTTCTTCCTTGCCCATAAATTGCTGTGGCAGGGTAGAAAAATTGTTGTTGGGCAGAGAGAGAGAGAGAGAGAGAGAGAGAGAGAGAGAGAGAGGGAAAGGTGCCAATGAATTACAAGTATCACATATACATAGATATATTTGCACTTGGACACGAGAATGACACAGCTGTTCGTGACGCAGCTGTGCGTACTTCGAGTCCTCGCGTGCGCGCGCGTGTGTATGTGTGTGTGAGAGAGAGAAAACGTTGCAGAAGCTGGCAGAGGAGAGAAGATCATGCACCGAGTTCATTTTCGCCTTCGTAGTGCACACACTTCATACGGTACAGCAAGTCCGTACAAAGGAGGTACTCATTCGTCTTACTACAAGTACCAACGATCTTTGAGGCAGCCATCGTGACATCGTCTGCTCTCTGTGCCTTGAATGATGTACTGCTGCAAAGTCACAGGTTGTCGGAGCGAAAAGCGCTGAAATGGTCTACTCTATTTTATAGGTACATCCTGGAGGCCCATAATAATGAGCAACTTTTAGAGGGGGACGACTAGAAGGAGGTCATTTCCTCCTCTGTTCCTTAACAGGGAAAAGGTGACATTTATCCCCTTGAGTTGGCAAAGCACTCTTGAGCGCTGCGCTTCTCCCTCTTTCTTATACTACCGAGTAACCCAAAGAAGGAGTGTGAAGATGACAAACGATGTCAAGAATGAGGAGCAGCCTTTTCTTCCCATTTGAGCACCAGTGGAGGGAGAGAGCTGAGAAACCAGGGGCTGAATTTTAGTTGATCTTTTTTTCCTCATAACTATCTAACCGCGGTTGAGTCCGTCCCAAGTACTGAGTACAATCGTCGTCCAATTCGGAAGCTTCAAGAGGTGACACAAGGAGAAGCTGGAAAAATTGCTTTACGCAACTGAATGTCCGAGCTGCTCGTTGCACAGGCTGCCAGCTTTTTGCGGCAAGGGTCAGGCTATTGGCTAATTCTGGAAACTTCTCAAGCACCCCCTACCTATTGTGCGCAGGACTGTTTGGGGGCCCTGTTTTTACCAGGTGTCTTGTGCGCTCCGAATTTCAATGACCCCAGGACTTTGCCGCCATCTCTCCGGATAGCTACATAGTGCAGCACTTTTCGACCTGACTGTACGTGTAGTGCAGTGGAGCAGTGGTGGAGAGTGAAACTTCGGGCTTGAGAGAGAAATTGTTTGAGCGACCTCGGCATCTCCTCATCTTATCCTCACCGGCAGCAACTGGGCAGTTCGACATCAACCGAACCCCCCCACGCACACACATGTGCTTAGACAAAATTATGTCCGAACGTGTAAGCTCTCACAGACTCTTTTAGAGGCCTCCCATCTGTTATGTGATGGGAAAAGTGGCCTCAGGCTATTGCATAAAGCCGCAAACATTGCGTGTTCTCGCCATCGCCGCCGACTTTACGACCTGGAGCTTTTACCCTCGCAGCCCTTAAGAGCATTCGCTCTTTGTTTTTCTTTTTCACAGAGGTGTAGTCTAGTTAAAACAACATCGGCGCGCCCCCAGGGACCGGGACCTGGGAGGGGGGGTTGCCACTTGTGCCTTGGATGCCTTGACAAAAGGTGAAGAAGAAAAAAAAGAGTCATTGTCGTTCTCATCACCAATAAGCAATTGCTTGGCCGTGGCTTCAAGCATATGTCTCCCCTACACATACAGAACTCAACAGCTTTTTGCATGCATACGAGAGTACATAGAGCACATATGTCTCTCCGCGAGTGTCTCGAGTGTTTACTCCAACGTAGCAGTGTCACGGTACATAACAGACGAGACATCCTCGTTCTAATTCCATTTTCGCCCGAGCCCCCATTTCTTCTTACTGTTGGCTTTTTTTCCCCTGCCTCTTTTTTTTCGAGTGTGTACGTACGCTACTGTTATACTCGATCTGACAAAAAAAGAGAGAGTTGCCACAATGAATGCTTGCAGAAGTAACGATCACGCACTGATCTTATACTCTCTCCTCGGAGGCTGTCTCGTGGAGTGCAGTATTATAGATACGTACCGCGTGAGTCAAAAAAAAAGTCCAGGCCAACCGCAGAAGGAGGGGTAAAAATGAAACATATAGAGGACCTCACCCTTGAAGGTGTCCTTGACAACATATCTTCGGCCGCGCTCACGTCAGAACTTTAAATGTCGTTGCCCAAAAAAGTTGAACCAGGATTTCCATGTTGCGTTTTTTTTCCTACACACTACACAGCACAGCTGAGATGGTTTTGTCCCAGTGACTCCCCGGGGATCAGCCTCTGGAGAAGGATGAGGCGAGCTGGGAGAAAGAAGGAAGGAACAGAGAAGAGATCACATGCAAAGACAAGAGTCCCCTAAATATTCCTGTCAGGCTTTTTCTTTGCGCAACAGCTCGACTTTACCTGCCTCCCAACCTGCGGACATTGGCGCACCTCCTCTGGCTTGGAGGCAAGTCCATGATCTGGTCCCTATCTATTGGCTCGACTGGCGGACTTCCATATTTATCAAATTGGAGCAGAAAACAGATCAGTGTGCAGTCAGTCCGCACACTTTGCCACAGTTTGGCTTATCCACAACACAGGTAGCGAAGAGAGCGCGTCCGTAAATGAGCCGTCAGAGTATGTGAAGCTGTAGCATGCTGTTGCTGCTGACTGCGCATGCTCAGACCATGATTAATTTGGGGAGAATAATTGGAAAATGACGGCAACCTTGAGAGAGACTTATCTGCGCCCGAAGCATCTTTCATCATGATTTCCTGTGCAGATAACTCTGATTTCACATGGAGTATCGATGTACATAGCTACGCTACACAGAAGAAGAAGAGAAAAGGTCTCAGATGAAGAAGACGCTATGCTACTAACACACACGCAGTACTACGCAGTGGACGTGCGTGTCCTCTGCGCTCGTACGTCCATGAATAATTCGCTCGACACCCTTACTCAACATTACTTCCCCTTATCGGCTGACACGTCAGGACTCACTCCTCTTGGTCTGTACGGACGGAGGTATCCACAAAAATCAAGTCAGACGGATCGAAGTGACAACAGACAGATGCTGCTACAGATGGAGGCTTCATCTGTCTTGATCTCGTTCCAGTCCTGACCTCTTCGCTTCGATGCCAACGCATGACATCGAACAGAACACATCAGGATTGCCAGATAGACGGAAAACCAAACGGCCAATATTTGATTCCATATCAAAACCGGCTAAAAGAGAATTTTACCAAGACACTGTCTGTATAAGTCAGTCGAGAAACGGCCGAACAATACCTTAAATCTTTGGGCTGTCAAAAACACTTCCATCTAGCCAGTGAAAGCGACCATCTGGCAACCCTGATGCACCTCAGCGGTGTTCCAAATCGAGAGTTCGAAACTCAATTTTTCAAAAAGAAAGAGAGAGAGAGAGAGAGAAAGAAAGTAAGAAGGTCGAATTCGACTAGAGAGATTGCCCATCGTTCTGTCTTTTTTACTTTCGCACTTCTGGCACTTTCAGGAAAAGGAGGTGATGATTGAAGCAGCTGTGTGATTTCTAAACAACTGCAGTGCTAATTATGTGAGTTTCAGCATTTATCTGATGCTAAAAAAATGTACCAGACAGGTGTGCAAAGTGTTTTAAAAAGACTCCGTCTACATTTTGTGCTAAGCTGCATTTAGAAGAAGGAATTTTCAAAAATTCCAGAATTAGCAAACACTGATCACATTCTTCCTCGGGTAATGAGAAGAAATGGTCAAGATAATATCCCCCTTACGAAACTGGAGCACCAGGGAGGTCGGTGAAGAAAATCTCCCTGCCTCCTCTTTCAAATGAGTAAGTGCGTACACTTTAAGCTCACGTTGTGTGTGTACACACATGTATTATGTGTGGGTGGTCGACAAAGTTTCGTAGGCAGCAGTACCCGCAATACCAACAAAGCAACTATGAATGAGGAAGGGAGATACTGTACAGTAGACATGCTGTACCTACGCACATCTCTCGCCCTGTTGCTTTCATTTTCCTTACGTGTACAGCACTGTACAAGGACCACACACAGAGAGGGGAAGAGCAACAAAAACGTTGCCACTGCTATCTGATATGCATGCCACGCATGTGGGTGGACGCACAAGGCAAACTCGATCAAGGAGTCCATCTTCCTCTTCAGTACAACATCATCTGACCGTACACACATGCTGTAATATACATGGTGCTTATACGTTCTCCCCACTACTTGCCAAAAGAGAAAAAAGAGAGACATGAGGAGATCTCGTGTGTGCCACTACTTGCGCATTGTGCGCTGAAAGCCGGAATACTCGCAAAACACACACGTACATACCGTTCAGCCATGTTCGTAAACCCATATATTATGTGCAATGTGAACAGAGTTCAGTGGGGCGGGGGTTGCACCCTTACATACTAGGCCAGACCAATTCTGTACTCTCTATTGTCGATGCAAAACCTTAGACTAGTCGAATGGAATGAAGAAATGACCAGTGTTTGTTTGGGTCTTACTGTATTTGCTACGCAAGATCTCCCTTGGCAGTGCAGCCATGCAGTACTGGAGTGCATAGAAGGG
>JAAUXU010032161.1_pt1 | contig 10671 bp, 5 predicted proteins | sample 7278151 | NCBI WGS metagenome assembly JAAUXU01 (sample SAMN14350113, study PRJNA611818) | marine sediment metagenome | isolation source: surface marine sediment (1.8m) | place: French Polynesia: Moorea | collected 2018-08 | reverse complement strand
CTCCTTCGCTCTTTGGCGCCAGTTCTATCTCCGCCCCGAGGAGGTCTCTCCGCTTCACCGAACCCGAAGTCCTCAGGTCCCCTCCTCCGTCTTCGGATGCGGTGGCATTTGACAGCGTCAAGAGTCCTCCCCACACCAGGAGGCACCACCACAAAGACAACGACGCAGTCGGCGACCGAGACATATTTTGACGTGCCCTCCTCCCTCGTTTCCTTGGAGTGGTAGTAATAGGAAAAGCCCTCAATGCCAAATTCACGTCTCCTCCCATCACCTTCGAATTAGTAGGGGAAGGGGGAGGAGGGGAATGTTGCCTCAGTCTCACTCCAGCACTGGTAATGTGTCCTCTTTTTTCCCACCAGCGGCTGCAGAGGAGGAGGAAACAATTTTTTACCGTTCCATCATCCAAGAATTCTCTTTTTTCTCCTTTTTGTTAGCGATGTCCTCCTTTTCCTTCCTCCTCTCCCATCCGCCAACGATCCTTTCTGTCAGTTTTTCAGCCCTGCCGCCACTGTTCCTCCTCCTGTTGCCTCACTTCTCACCATTGCGTCAAAAAAAATCACTGAAGGCGGCAGGCGCAGAGATGGATTCGTTGGCGCACGTGAATGGTACGAATGCTGCTGTAGTGGGAAAAGGAGAGGAGGAGGACCGACGAACGGGAATCTTCCAAATGACGTGCCTTCTTCGCCTCCTCCTGCCGTAGGAGGAAGGCAACTTTTCCTTCTCCGTTCACAATCGTGTTTTTGACAGATTGTCCACACATCCCTTTCCCACCTTCCTCCTGGGGTGGGCGACGATTTCGCTTTCCTGTAAATGAAGAAGAAAGAAGAAAGGTTTTTTACCGTCTATAAACTGACCCTAAAATGGCGAAAGTATAGCTAAAAGCCGATGAAATGTAGCAATGCTTTATGAAAAGTTTCTCTTCCTTTAGAGATGTTTTTCCATCTCCCTCCCACTTTTCCAGAGTGAGAAACTGAGAATGCTTCTCTTTATTGGTGGGAAAACAGAGGAGGGGAAGGATGGATAGATAGTACATGGAAAGAGGAGATGGGAGCTGGGGAATCGAGGAGCAACTTTCTTCCTGGTCCGGATGAGAGATGCGCAAAGGGAAAGAACAAGAGATTTCACGAAACGAAGAGCGGTGGACAGGGCATACAATGGAAAATGCAGAGATACCCTTCCCACCCCACCATCCCTTTGCCGGTGACAACCTGAAGGCCCTTGGAGGAGGGGAAGGGGTTTAGGTTTCTAAATTGTTATCCTGAAACTGCTCCTAATTCTCCATTTTCTTTTCTGGTCGGTCCGTGCAGTAGTTGTAACGTCCGACCGTTTTGCACTTTCTCAAATGGAAAAGAGAAAAAGAAAGAAAACGAAATAAAAACGAAAGAGGCGAAAAATTCTTCACGCGCGGATTCTCCCGCAAACAGTCGGAACGAAAAGGCGAGCATTAAATTCCTTCCTGGTCCCCCTCCTCTTTTCCACTTCCCACCTCGTCGCGCGCTCTTCTTCCGATTCACCGGCACACAAGCCAAGATGCCAATTTTTCCATTTTCCCTAGCTCACCACTACGATTTCCCTAGCCGTCGACTAGAAAATGTTTCTCTCTTTCCGTTTTCCCGTTTCCCCCAGCCTTTCCCCCTCCCCTTGCAAAGACAAAAGAGGTGGGAGGGGTACCTCCGGGATACGGTAAAGTTTTACTGGAATCGCACCCACTACTACACTACTGTAGACAGGCGAACATACTACTGGTCTCTTTCTCCATCTCTCACTATGATTTCTCCGTTTTGCGGGTGGTGGTAGTAAAAAGGCAAAGTCATTTTATGTTCCCCTTCCTCGGTTCTCATAACTAGAAAGGGCCGTTCGCACAGTGCAGTACGGTACCCAACCGCAAATAATATCTTATAGACCAGTAAGACCACAAATTACTAAAACTCTCACGACAACTCCGGAGAAAGTCGTTAGTAGTGCGCGCATGCAAAAGACTTGACTCAATTAAAAGCTCGCTCTCCCTTTCCTTCAACTTTCGTTACGGTGAGGTTGCAAACACAGAGGGAGGCGTGGCGTAGGAGTCCACACTCGTTCGAATCACTCGTGAGGCAAGAAAAAGGGGGAGGGAGGGGATCTTTGGCAAAAGAAAAAAAAGTTCGTACGTACTTCGGTCGATTCTTCGAGGAAGAGGGATGGAACAAGATGAAAAGGAAAAAAAAAAGGAAAAGTACTACTGCAGTAATGTAAGAAATCGCCCCTCTTACACAATCTCCCCTCTTTTTTTCTCCCTTCTTATCCGTGAGAGATGGATTGGATGATGTGTCCTGCTCCTCCTCCTCGTCCTCCCTCGTCGCCGTCGTTTTCGGAACCCGGGCCCGCCCCTACACCAAGATCTCACGGAAGAAAATGCCTCTCTGCGGCGGCGGCGGCGGCGGCAGCGGCCAGAAGGGGAATTTTCATAAGAAAAAAAGCCTCAAGCATACCCTCTCTCCCCTTCTGTCGGTTTTCCGCAGGATTGAATCACGCACTTGCTCGCATGAGAAAAAGGAGGAGGAGGAGCGACACCTCTCTTCCTGGTATAATGCTCCGCTCTCACTTCTCTCTTTTCGCGAATGTCATCGGTATAATGAGGAGAAAAGTGGTGGATCGATCGCCGAAAAAACTATAGTGTGCGTATGCACGAAGAACCAATTCTCACAGCGTCACTTGCGTCTACGAGAGATCTCACCCCCGTCACCTCCCCTGCGCTACTGATCAGAGAATCGGTGCCGGGCTCATGAGAGAGGGAACGGGGGAGGGGAGATTGGTTGCCCCTACTCTGCTACAGTACTTACGTGCTACCTGCTGTACCTCAGAGTGTAGATTTTCCCTCCCCCTCCTTCCCTGGTATAGCGTCGCTCTGCGTAGCCAAGCCGGCCGCGCGCGTTTCGTTTCTCGTCGCCTCACGTTTCCACCTCGATCCTCCATGCTCCATCATTGGCGTAAATGTGCACGTTGCTGTTCAGATCCATGCAGATGATGCTACACAAAGGGTGAAAAAAGAGCCGGGTTCTGGGAACTTTTGTAGGAACCTCCCAGAAGCTCCATTTGAGGCGGTGTCCTCAATCTGCGGAATCGGCCGACTGTGACAAAGGATGCCTTCCTCGTTCTCTGGCGCTTGTGGCTTTGCAGGGGGAGGAGGATATTGTGAAGGAAGGGGGGTTAAAGGAGCCGGGAATTATTTCTGTCTCCCACCCTTCCTCCGGCTGCAGCGCACGAGAAGAGATGTTTTTGCCAAACCGGAGGAGGAGTTAAGAAAGAGACGCGGTTCCCGCAGGTGTAGATTTTTACACACATATATCAGGGCGCGGCTCCTCTTCCTTGCTCCGATCTTTGTGCAGCGCTGCTACTGCCACTTGTGGCCCTCCACCCCTAGCCGCTCTTGGAATTGGAGGAAGGTATCAATTATGGAATTTCTCAACTCGCGGCCGCCGGGAGAGGGAGGGAGACACACATTTTGACTGAGGGGACATTTTTGAACGAGAAAAGCTGGAGGAGAGGAAAAAGGATCGGCGAGGGGATTCTTGGAATGTCTCGCGTACCGAATCCGCCGCTTTCCTTTTTTTTCTGCAATGCCCTTCGCTCGCGATTCCGCGATCTAAAAAATATCCTCCTCGCATTTCTCGATCCGAATCCAAGGCGAAAAGGAAAAGTAGATAGATACAACGCAATGTTGGGGAAAAGGATCCTGGGAAAATACTTTTCTCCTGCCCCAAGAAGGTCGGTCCGCCGCCTTGACTTGGAAAAACCCAAGTATTTATGAATAGCTCATAAAAGCGGAAGTAAGTAAGATGTGGAACAATGGATTTCCTTCCCCTTTTTTTATTCCTCGTGACTTTCCAACGAACGGATTTTTCTGGGCTTCGTTGGCGGCGAATGCAAAACAATGGCCGCGAACATAAAAATCGCGGAGGGGCTTTTAAACTTGACCCTCGAAAAAAAGGGGGAAATGGGGGAGGGATTTTTGGTAGCCTTTCAAATTTAGTGCATGCACGACGATGCAAAAACATTCCAGGCGGCCTCATTTTGGCATTTTCCCCTCCTTGCCCGCGGAATAAGTCGTCACGTTCCTGGACAGGGGGCCGGGCCCCGATCGACAATGGAACTCCCAAGGACTGTCCCTCCTCCTCCCTCCCTCCTCAGGCTTGATGACTTGATGAAAAGAATGGAAGCGGGGATGAGGACAAGAAGAACCCTTTAAAATTGAGGCAAAGGTCGGAACAAAGGGGAGAGGGAGGGAGGAAGGAAATGGCTCTCAGCTACAGGAGGACAGGACAGGATGATCTTGAGCGAAAAATTCCCTTTTTATCCCGATCACGCAAAACTGCCGCCGCACGACTTTGGAGACAATGGCTACTGTATTTAAGTTGGACAGGAATTAAAACAGCGGAAGGGAAATTGCTTGCTCCTTGAGCTACTTCTTTGTTTTGTGCACAACTGCACATGGCCTCGAAGTCTCTCGAATTTCTATTTCATTACAAGTATTTGCGGATCATGCTGCAGTTTGTTCCAAACTCCATCTTGATCCTGAGCAGCTCCCTCATCTCCCTGACGTCCTTCTTGGGCGGCGCCTCACTCTCGTCGTCCCCCTCCTTCCAGTCCAGCATCTTGACGGCCGCCTTGGTCCTCCACACCAGGTCCTCCGCCCGCGCCAGCCTCTCGCTCCTCCTCGACCGCTTGGCGGCGCTGGCGGGTGGGGTCGCGTCCCCCTCGTCGCAGCAGGAGCGGCGGCAACGCTTCCTAGGCCTCTTGGTCCCCGCAGCACGGTTCGTCCCCACCTCTGCAATTGGGGTGACTTCCCCCGAGGACGATTCGGGGGTGAGGGAGGGAGGTTTTGGGTGGTTGTTTCGCCTTCGGCCTCTTCTGGCGGAGGATCTGTTGTTGCTGCTACTGCCGGCGGCAGCGGGGGTGTTGTTAGCGGGAGCGGCCTCCGGCTGCTTCACCGGGGTGACTAGTTTTCTTCCTGCGATGTCTAGGTCGACCATGGGGCACACGTTGACGGGATAGACGACTCTGTTGATGCGGAGGGAAGGGACGGCGGGGAGGGAGAGGAGGTTGGCCACGGTGAGGTGGGACGGAGTCTGTTGCTGCTGCTCCTGTTCAGCCTCATTGTCGATGGCTCCCGGGAGGTCGGAAAAGGATACGTCCGAGGGAGGATAGTCGTTATTGCTGCTCTTGAAGCTCTTGCTGGGCGAGGCGCCGCCGTCCTCGTTGGTGGTAGCGCTGCTCCGTCGCTTGCTACCGCCGAGCTTCTTCTTGTTGGGGGACGGGGAAGAGGAGCGGTCCCTCTCCTCTTTCTTGAGGCACAACATGTTCGGTTTTTGTTTAGTGTTATGTACAATTCTATTTCTGGTGCACTTGCTATGTGACGCTTTTCAAAGATCACAAGACAATTTTGAGCTACTGTGCTAAAAGAAAACTGGTACGTACTCTCGGCGAGCTGGGCCCAGCGCAGCCCAAGAGAAAACTCCCCCAATTGCCCATTCCGCCCCATTTCTTTCCCGCCAGATCCCTTCCGGTCAGCCCAGCTAACGGCGTGTTTGGGGAAACGAAAGACAGTTAAGAGAGAGAGGAGCGGGCCCAGCGGCACAGTTCCTAGACGTCAACTGCAGTGAGCTCTTTCCCCCCTTTAATTTTTGAATCTCAACGGTTTTTTCTACGTCCGCCTCTCAAAGATACAATTCGATGATTGCAATTGCGGCTTCCCGCAGGGCTATTAGCGAATCTTTTTTTGGCGAAAGGGGGCGGACACTGCTGTGAATGGGGGCAGTTGAGCGTGCGATGGGCCGTCGGATGTGACGCCTTAAGCTCAAATGATGGGTGTTGATGTCTCTGGCGAGAGATATTGTTGGGATGCTTTGATCTATTGCGTAATGAAAAGGGGCCTCCTAAAACATCGCACAGATCGCTTCATAAAATGTGATACCAGTAGCGGATTTTGCATTTACTCCTCCCCGTCTGTTGCTGCATGATAAAATGCCGCATGCAACGCAGCCATATATCCAAGAGTGTCTTTTTTGCCTAACCGAAGACTCTTTCCACCTCAGCTTCTTAGGAGAAAAAGCCATCTTCTTCTGTCCAACCATATGCTACGAAAGTGAAGGGAGAGAAAATTTCCTCCTTTCCCCTTCTCCTCCCCCTCCTTTTCCCTTTTGGAGGAGGAGGCGGCGGCGGCGAAGAAAACCCATCGAAGAAAACACGAAAAAAAAAAGAATGACGAAAATAGGCCAACGAATGGCAACAACTGTTGCCTATATTCCATTAGATTTCCCCTCTTTCGTTGGTGCGACACTAATGGTTTCGAAGAGGGGAGTGGGATGGAAATTTGTGTCGGAAAAAAACTTAGTTTCTCACGTGCTGCTTAGGCCATGAGAAAGGAGATATCATGGGATGAGAAAATCAGTGAGTTTCTCCATTAAACTGACGCCTCTTCTCTTTGGATATGATCGCCGTAAAAAACTAGGTAAGAGTGTGGGAGTAAAACCTCTTCCCCCGGCATGCAATTTGAGGGACTTCCCCTGTTCTCTGTCTTTTTGAGAATTTTGTTCCTAATTTCGCGAGGTCCTTTTTTTCTCCCTTTCGCACTTCTTGCGTCATTCAACTGGAGGGTTTGAAAAGGGGAGCGAGTGCACCTGGATTACCTCGGTGGAGTGATTAGAGCGCGGACTTGTGTGAGTGTCCACCTTCGTTTTGACATTTTTCCCACGGAGACCTCACTCACCACCACCCCCTTTCCACCCCCCCCTTTTCCCTGGCGAGAGAAGGAAAGGGATGAATTATTTTTGACCCCAATGATTTCGAGAGAGTAGTGCAAGGAGAGGGTGTCTGCTATCCTGTTTCGAAATGTGTTGTCAGGAGAACAACTTTTACAAAACGTGGCAGAATATGTCTACCAAATCGCCTCATCCTACCCCATTAAAAAGTCCTTGCAAACTTGATTGCCGCTTAATTCTGTCACGGAAGACGAAAGTCCCCCATGCACCCCCCACCCCCTCCCTTGGTCTCTCGTTCGAACGTTCGCATGAGGGAGCGGCCAGACAATTTATTAATTTCTGACGGGACAAAAGGACATCGAATTGAATAGATTACACGTGCACGCGAAAGTAGGAAGGAGAGGGCGGGAAGAGGTGTTGGTAGTCCTTCCTCCCCCTTCTTTCTCTCGCGGTTTATGATTTGCATCGGCCTTGCCTGTCAGCCGAGAGGGGGGAGAGGAGGAAACGCGACGTACTGAAAAATGACACAAAAAGGAGGAGGAGGAAGTCGGGGTAATTACATCAAGTTGAAAACGCCCCAGTGGCACTCTTCGTCGATTTCTAACCGTTGTCCATTCCCCCCTCCCTCTTTCTCTTTTCCTGGCAATAACAAGGCAAGGTCGGCATTTTTACAGTTTTAGTGCCGCGATCGTCGCCAATAAACAGGGTCGAAAACGGGATTTTTTGGGGGGTAGGAGGATGGTTAAGAGAAAAACGAGAGTACGCGAGAAAGGAGGAGGAGAGAACAAATTGTTTTGAAACCGTCTCGAATCTGCCAGATGATGACGGGATGGGGACGGAGGGACGAGGCGCCGCCGTGAAACAGATGGCAGTTCCCGACGGACGACGATGCCGCCGAAAAAGCCAAAAAGGGGGATCGTTTGAGGACATAAAGGGATATCACGAGAGAGAAGAAAAAGAAAAAGAAAAACCGAAGGAAGGAGGGAGAAGAGGGATCGGTTTCCATTCCTTTTTCTGGCCAAGCTCCAATCCGTTATGCAACATTTGTTCTTTTCATGATTCCCTCCCTCCTTTCCTTTCTCATTGCAGTGCTAATAATTGGTCGAGGGACCTTCGCAGGCATTTTTTGCTGGTTTGGGCTTCCCCGATTAGATCCTTGTCTTTTTTGTGTCCTAGTTCTACTAGCATCATCTGGCCTACGTCTCTTTCCGCTTTTCTTCTGTCCTCGTCAAAAAGAGAAATAACGCGGCCGCGGAGGGAAAAAATAAGGGGATGCAAGAGGTGCAAAAAGGTTTATTTCTTTCCTTTTTGTGCAGCGGAGTCATAAGTGTGAAAGATTTGTCTTTTCTTTTGAGAGATGCAGTTATTCCAGTCCAGTCTAGCCGTTCTTTTTCTTCTGTACGTTTGCGACCTGATGGATACGGCCTGAATGCACAAATTGGCACTGGCCACACTTTTTCTAATATACGATTCGCACGAGTACAAGAAATGAAAATTGTGAAGCCGGCAGAAGAGGACCGCGGAGAAAGTATTTTCTCTTTCCATTAATTTCGGCGCTCGGGAGGGACGCGGGTACGAAAATTGCTAAAGATAATTTTCGGCATGACTCCTCCCTCCGCCTCTCTCTGGCGCTTTCCGAAAGTTTTCTCGAAATATTTTTTCTGCAAAACTTTTTTAGGTGAAAGCGGAAATGCGTCACCACCCACTCACCAGTCCTTCAGTACATGGTGTCGTCCCCTCCTCCTCCGCCTAGTTGTGTCGCCTGCTGCCTCCTTCCGTGCCTCACCCAGGAAGTGGAGGACGAGAGTGGGTATCCTCCGCCGGCGCCGCAGCAGAGGCGCCAGGGGCGCTGCGCCACCACCAGCGCCAGCAGCGCCGCCACGTGCGCCACCAGCAGCACCGACAGGGTAACGTTCAGCGCCTGCTCCAGGTCCTCCAGGCGGGGGAGCTCCCACCTGTCCTTGTCGTCCTGCTGTTGCTGTTCTTGTTGCTCCTGCTGCTGTTCTTGCGTGCTCTTCGCCACCGCTTCGCAGACGAGACTGATAATGAGACCAAGGAGGAACAACGATGATGGGGACCTCGTCATCTTCTATCCTCGGCCGGGGAAAAACTCATTTTTCACCTCCACAATAATTGCACCAGCTCAAAAGAGACAACGTCTGTCCGTTCGTCGGTCAGAACACCTTCCAATTTGGACGATCGCTATCTTCAACTCGGCGGAGGCACACAACAGGAGAGAAAACACAGTTTCTTTTCTTTTTCGACCGACCATAGGTGGCTGGGTGCACCGTTGGTTTTCTCCCCTTCTTCTCCCGTTGCCCGGTGGTTAAAGGGACGTCCCGAGAAGACTGCTTGGAAAGAAGCGCCTTGGCGATGCCTTCTCCCGTCCCCTTTCCCCCTCCTCTCTTTGGTATCCCCTTACCTACGCTCTACCTTGTCCAGCAGAATCCTCAGACGTGAACAGAAGGCGGCAAGGAGAGACGGGCGTCGACGCGGGAAAACGCCGGTATAACAGGAGCACAAGGAGGAAGGGACTGCGGGCGTGCGGGCAGTCGAGTACGCAATGTTTTTCAGGGTACCGTTTTACTTTTACTCTCTGTTCTCTTGGCACCTAAAGAGGCACCATAGCTGTACCAAAGGCACGTACGTAGATTGGAACGTGGCCGCCGTCGTGAGAAAATCTGTTGAAATAAAAGTATACAGATTCATTAGTGGAAATCATCACTATTTCATATGATTTTTTTATGATCTCAAGGCTCGTTTTATACCGTGCGCGCTCAAAAAAAGGTATAGAACAACAGAGCTCGGCCTGTCAAACCGCGCAAAACTAATTGCTTCTACGCTTTGTCACTCAAACGACTGTCATAGATACGGTACCATTACCAAGCACCATGGCACGCACAAGTCGTACATCGAGAACGCAAACCAATAGATTCCCCTCTCCTGGGAGAACGAGGCTTGAAGAATCACCTTCCTTTCGCTAGAGTAAAGTTCTAAACTAGTTCTATACTAAAGGCAATTAAATATTGACTCCCGATTCAACTATCCAACCCTTTCGTTGTCGAGAAAACGTGCTTGTTTGCGCACCGAACAACACTTTAAATTTCCAGTTCAAATGTGCAAAAGTGCATTTCTTAGTCCAAATGAACGAGGACAAAAATCAATAAATAATATAAAAGTTGCGAGCAGAATACAGTCAGCATGCAGCATTTATTTTCTGTGACGGTGCAAAATTTCTTTTGACTATTTCGCTTGCAGTCTGTCGCTCATCCTCAGTCTCTTCTCACGACGCCCTCGCCTTCTTGTTGACCTTGTCGTACACCTCCGGGAATGCCCCCTTGCAGCCGTGCCTCGCCCTCATCTCCCGGTACAGCGTGTGGTCGAACATGGACTCGAACTCGTCTTTCGTCATGTACGAGTCGGCGTACATCATCTGGAAGCCGCGGTTGGCGCGCACAAAGGACTCTACTTTGCGCGTCGTTGCTTCGTTCCTGTACCCCTCCTTGGGGACGCCGTACACCCCGATGTCAAGGTACATCTCGTCGGAGTTCTTGTTGTCTCCCCTGGAGTTGAGCATCCCCGGGTTGTTGGGCAGGCGGAACGGGCACAGCCAGATGGGGTAGACCTCCACCTCCTCGTGGAAGAAGTCGAGGGACTTGGCCCCGACGTCGATGGGGACAAGCATGTCCTGCAAATATGCGAAAAAAAATTAACAACAACCAAAACAAGAACAAACTTTGTTCAATGACTTTCGGAGGAGAATCTCAAAAGGAACAAAAAAATCACAATAAATAACAATAAATCCCGGTGACTCATAAGCAAAGTGGCTCATCTCTCAATATGATTTCAGAATGGGGAAATAATATCACTTGTCCAGGACTCAGGGTAGTATGTAGCAAGGTGGTGCATCTCTCACTACGATTTCAGAATGGGG
>JAAUXU010137186.1_pt1 | contig 10674 bp, 10 predicted proteins | sample 7278151 | NCBI WGS metagenome assembly JAAUXU01 (sample SAMN14350113, study PRJNA611818) | marine sediment metagenome | isolation source: surface marine sediment (1.8m) | place: French Polynesia: Moorea | collected 2018-08 | reverse complement strand
ACTGCTCAGTTAAAGGGCTCCTGCTTGAGCTGAGCACCCATCTCTTGGACTCTTTCGGAGATGCCGACCACTTGGTTGATCTTTTTCCACAGCCACTTACTTTCCCTGTTCGAAGCAAAGAGGGTTTAAAGGGTTTAAAGTCCAAGATCGCAAGAGGAACGAAAGTCACGCAAAGTCTGGGAAATCGGAGTGAGCAGGAGGCTCGCTCAGAAAAAAAAAAGAAGACATTTTCTCTCCTCTCCCCCGCGTAGCCTTGAGCATACTGCGAATACGCGCTTCTCTCTTTCTCTCTCTCTCTCTCTCTCTCTCTCTGGGATATTTCTAGGGAGGTCAAACAGGTGAAAATTGAGAAGCCCATTTTGGAGGAAAGAGGAGTGACCCCCCGCGACCTAAGCCTATGGTTTTTGGCAGATTGCATGTCACTCCAAAGGGAGAAGGAAGAGGGAACCGAATTTGGGCGCCTTGAAGCAACCACACGTCATTTCCCACTAAAAAAGCCAGGCACATTTGGACGCGGAAGAGAAAGAATTACAAAACTGCGAATCGTCCGCGGGCGGGAGTTAAAATCTCTTCCTTCTTCTTTTTCTTTCTCATCATCGCAATCATTTTTATCTCGGCCTGAGAGAGATAGGTAGAGAAACTCTCCCACGCCCGCCCGACCAACACTGAAGCCGTGTTCAGTATAATGCCGTTGTGCCGTCTTCGTCGGCTGCCGTGATCCCCCTCGTTTTATCTGCTGTCGGCATCGAGCGGCGAGGAGGGGAGGGGCAGACGGACGCATTTGGCTCCTTAATCGGCCTCATAATTTCAAACCCTTTTCCTTCTCCTTCTCGGATTGAACTGGAACTGACTGACTAGGGTTTAAGTATGATTCCCGACGGGGAAAGCAAACGGAAATATCATGACAAATGTATTTTGGGCTATACGTAAACCGAATATACACTACCTAGTTGTAAGTAACAGAGGGGCAAATGCTGATATTAAGTCATGGAAACTCCTCGGTTTTTGTCCCGTGGGGCATCCCTTAGCTGCCCATTTGCTCTCTCCTCCTCCTCCTCTGCCCAAACCAGAGAGAATGGAGCCCTGGGCAGTCTTTTCCTCCCCCCTCTCTCTCCGTGTGATGGGATGATGTCTTTCTCTCTTTCCTTTCGACAGCGCAGCCGCCGCGGGAGGGTAATAAAAGAGGGGCGGCCATGTCAGAAAGGAAATATTTGGTAAAAACACGAAACAAATGAAACAACATTGATGATCACCTGATCACTTGGCTTTGTCTGCTTTGTCTGCAGTAAGCATGGGAGGGAGTAGAACACGGTGGCAACCCTGTTCTTGTTTCTCCCTTCAATCCAGTCACTCAAAGTGGGATGGAAGGGCGTGGGCCGCTGCATGCTCCCTCCTTCTCTTCTCTTTTCTCCTGAGGATCGACTTAACCACCCCTTGTTATTCCACCTCCTTTTTATCCGGTAGCCAGTGCCCTGCTCTGCTCTGGACCCCGCTGGGTGAGAGAATAGGAGAAGGTTTGCCCCCGGGGAAGGGAGACGAAAAAAAGAACTTTGTAAGAGAGGAGAAGGAGGAGGGCCAATTCTTTTTCTTCCCTCCTTACGCCCAAAGTGAGTGCAAGGGGAAAAGCACAAAACGAAAAAATCTCAAGGGTTTGCGCATTTGCCAAAACTGCAGCAGATTTTTTTGCCTCCTAGACGACTGACAGCAGAAGCTGTTGCATCCTCCAGTTGGTCTCACCCTCTCTTTTGGGCGGAAAAAGTGGGCTTCTTTTGGGCCCCGAGCGAGAAAGATGGGTGCGACCGATAAGGACCCAGTTTTTCCCGCCGCGGCCGCCGACCGACGCCTCAATTTAGTAATGGGGAAAGAAAAGTGGGTGGAATGGCAAAAAAGGAACATTTCCCACAGCAGCAGCAGCTGACACTCTTTTGGTTGGGTAGCTTTTTAAATGCCTTTCACTGAGGAGGCGAAAACAAGGCCGGGAAGACTCAATAATCCGTTTGTCGGTTTTTTCCTCTTCCCAGCGTGGGATTTCCACCTTTATGTAGTCACGGAAACTTAACAACTGAGAACAGTTTCATGGAGTTGGAGGGGCTCGTAAAAAGTCAAACCCTGACTTCATTATCTTTCAAACTACTGTGTAGGGAGTTTGCACCTTTCATGAAACCCAGGTCATGCATGGGTTCGAAGTGACCGCTCTATTAACGCGTTTCAGAATAATTGTCACGATTTCCCCCTTCCTTTCAATTTACAAAATTAGGGATGCTCCACACCCTTTTTTGCAATCGAGACTCGCTGCGGTCAAGAAAATCCGACGTAAGCTGGTAGCACAGCTAGGGGAAAAGAAAAAGCATTTTATAGCCTTTTTCTCCTCCTTTTGTCGTGATTCCAGTTTTTCTCCATCCGCGCATTTGTGTTTCTGTTCCCCCTTTTCATGCGCGGCAGTAGCCGGCTTCTTTCAACCCTTGAAGGCGTAAATTTCGGATTACAACAGGTCTATTTTTTCTCTTTTCGTGGCGGAGGATCGAATTCCTTTTTACATCTTTAAAAGGACCACTGGCTGACCGATCTAGCTCATCATAATTTCCTTTTTTTGGGTACCCCTCCTACCCCTCCTCTTCTCGTTACACGGCCACACCCGCTTCGAGCTCATAATTTTGGGCGCCTGCCCTTTTTCCCCGTAAAAGACGAGGTTATTTTCCCTTTCTTGCGGTCATGAGAGAGAAGGGCAGCAAAAGAGGAAAATGTAGGCGCCCCTCCTTCCTCTCGCGAACGAACATAAAGTCACTCCGTTTAGGAGAGAAATTCCTTCTCTTCTTCCCCTTCCCATTGCCCCATAACGGCCCCCTCCCCCCTCCCTCGCTGTAAAACGATGGGGAGCAGCCCGTAATCAGCCCCCCATTCTTATGCTCTCCCCTTGCCCGCTGCCTTAACTGCCGTTTTGGCTACCGCGCGCCGTCCCTCCCTCCCTCCCCTCGTTCGAAGGGAGCCACCGCCGCATACATGCAAAAGAAGAGATCTCTTTCCGTCTTGCTGCGATGAGATGTGGGCTTCTCCCCTCCTCTTCTTCCCGAGCCTCAAACAAGCGTCTGATTATGGGCTATAATTTTCCTATGATGACTTCATTAAACCTGCTCCCCGCTGGCCGCCGTGGCTCAAGTTTTCTCCTGCTTATTATGGATGGAGGAGGAGTGGGTTGCTACTCTTTCTCCTCCTCCTCCTCCGCGGGCGGGTTTATGGTGGGAGGAAACGAGAGGAGCTGGCTGGCCAAGCCTACCTTTTTCTTCTCCTACGCACAGTAGTTTCTTGTTTTCTTTGCTGCGGTTTTGGAAGATGCAGCCATGCAAAGTAGGCATCTAGAAAAGGGAGATAGAGGCTTGACTACTGACGTCTGAATTTCTGATTTTGAATTTGTCGATGCAAATGAGGTTTGGGAAAGAAGAGGGGGCACACATCTCATTAGTGGGGGCACAGCGGGAAGAGGAGGAGGGGGAGCAAGACATCATTTAATAGATGGCGGGAGGAGATAGCCGGGAGACCGCATTTTGCCGACGCCACCGACCGACCTGAGCGAACCGACCGAACGTGCCTCTCCCCCCCCCCCCTCCCCATCTCGATAAAGAAAACGGCGCATGGTCAAAAAGGGGGGAGGGAGGAGAGGATGCCATAAATACCTAGCGTTAAAACAGGCCAGAATTCGACAAAGTGCCCACATTGGAAATCAAAGCTTCGAAAAAAAGTCGTCTAGTATTATTTATGTCGTTTTTCTGGCCTTTATGTGGGGAGACTGTGTTTGCTCGGTGAAAATTAGTCTCGCCCCTTCTTTTGCGGGGTCGTGGTGTCTGCTACCATGCGGCGGCGGGTACTTCTACAGAGGTTAAGCGCGTGGGGGCGATAAATTCGGAAGCTCTTCTCTTCTTTTTCTTTCTCCTCCTCTGCGCCGATTTTGGAAGTCTAAGATCGTGAGAATGAGGAAGGAAAGAGGCGAAGTCGGCTTGCGCGCCCCTTTTACCTGCTTCTCCCGTGCTAGCTACCCATCATTTGCATCTCTCCTCCTCCTTCGGCAGCTGCCCACTTTGCTTGCCTTTTGGGCGGAGGAGGAGGATGGGGGATGCGGCGGCGGCGATAACGAGATCCCCCTCCACTGTCAATTTTCTCCCCCTTTTCTTTTCGGGGAAGAGGCTGTGGTTATCGGGCATAAAAAGGAGGGAGAGAGGCTTCGTCTATATTCTCGCATACTTTTGGCACAGGTGCTCTTTCCTTCCTCGTTGTTCTCTTGGATGATGGCTTTGCTTGGACGATCTCCCTCTCATTATTATCGCGAAAAAACATCTCTATATTCGAACAGATCGGGCGGAAAAAACAGTTTTGCCCCATCCCTCTTCCATCCAACAACGGCCACTTTCCTTTTTCACGCCCAATGACTTCTTCCCCCCTGCTTTTCATCCAAAGAAGAAACACAGATTTTCATACCTAATTTTTTGCTGCTCCCCTTTCCCTCCTTTCTTTTGGCGAGTGTACCGGTAGTGAGCCAATTTCACGGCGGCTTTTCTCTTTCTCCTCTCCTCTTCCCATTAGTTGTGTCTTCGTCTCCGCCCCCTTTTCTCCTGCTAGAAGTCGAGTGCCCTCCTCCTCCTCCCAAATGCAAGCTCATGTAGTAGCAGCACCTCTTTTTTGCCCCTTCTCACTTGGTTGGTAATGCGCCACGCCCCTCCTCCTTTCCTTTTGTCTCCGCAGACATGAGCAATTGGATTTAATGCTTCGTCACCGTTTTTGTACGTACTTGAGTCCGATGATGCTCAACAACTCCTCCAAACCCCTTCTTCTCCTCTCCACCCACCCATCCACATACCTCTTTTCACCCCAGTTTTTCGTGCGTGCGTGTCAAAGATTGGTAACGAGGTGTTTCCACCAAAGCCCCACCACAAAAATGGTGTCATTTTCTCGGCTGCTCGCGTTTCCAAGGAGTAGGAGTTGGAGTAGGGTGCCACTTTGACATCATAAAGTAGAGGGGAGGAAGGGAGTCCTTGTCACCTCTTGTCTCTTGGTCGTGATTGCCGCCAGCAGCCTTCTCCTCCTCTTTTTTCAGTGGCGGTCGGGAACCTAATTAGACGGTTGGTCGTCGCCGGTCGTGGCAGACGCTAGCGCCAAATGCCTTCTTCTCCTCTTCCCTCCTCCCTCCCGCCCACACTGGTTTGTCTCTCATGTGAGGGAGGGGAAAGAAGGCCAGTGCGGAATTTGCCACCGAAACAAGATAAGAAATGTTTCCCATCAGTTGCGACTTACTTATCGACCCAAGTCTTTTTCTCTACAGTGTTCCCAAGCTCGGCACAAGAATTTCTCTATGGACTTATCAAGAGCGTTCAAAATTTCCAGTGTAGACCGCGCCTCGCGTTAAAAGACGAAGCGAAATGTAAGTGTCCCCTCTTGTCGTAAGTGGACTCTTTTGTTTGGGGCTTGGGCGGCGGCGGTCATAGCAAGAAGGGCGACCTTAAAAATCAGTCGGGGGTGAACTATGGCGAAGACCCACACAACGAACGGACCGACCGACCGCGAAGACCCGAGACAAAAAATTCCATTAAACAAAAGGAACACCTTAGGGAGGAAATTGAGGCTGCGGGGAAGAGGCGTGGAAAAGGACACTGTCTCGCCCATTGTTTACTACGTATGTAGAAACCAGCCCAAGTCGGGAAATTGTACCGCGCCGGGATAGAAATTTTTCCCCGTTTTTCTATCGATGCCGCGTGATCTCATTTCTCCCATCTTTCATCTCCTGGATCCTTCCTTCCTTTTCCTCCCTTTCCGTTCTGTTTGCTCACTTTTTCTCCCCCGATCTTTCGAACGAATCACAATTGTCGTTCGCTTCTCCTTCCATCTCGTATTTGCCCATGTCCAAAAGAAGGAACAGCGTCGACGCTAGCATTTCACTCAATCGATTGACAATCTCTCAACCGAGAAGGGAACATAGATTTTTATACACGAACCCAACCAACGGAAGGCGCCAAAAACGGATTTCAGGTGTTTTTGAAGGGTTCTTTCACTCGTACGCGCCGCAAAACGTTGCAAAACGACACTTCGTGAGATATTGCGGCGTTTTTGAGGCACCGCAAAATCATTACATAAAAGGTGCCGCATAAAGTGTCGCAAATGTCAAAAATTTGTGCAAATAGTGCCTCAAAAACGCCGCAAGCTGCGGTGCCGCAAATAGACGCAATATCTCACAAAGTGCCTAATTTGCGGTGTTTTTGCGGCGCGTATAAGTTGAAAAAATTGAAAAATCACAAAATCCGTTCACTATGTTGTTGGGATTGGTTTGCAATGATGTTGTGCTGATTACTAACAGAACTGGACTTTGCATAGTTATTCTCTCACACTTGCTACTTACGTTTTCTTTGGTTGTCTATGAGAAACACACCTGAAAGTGCATATGTGATCGTAGTATAAAGGTCATTCGTCCTCAGCAAAGTCGTCGATCGAAAAGGTGAAGGAGAGAGGAAAGGGGGAATATTCAGCGACTATTTGCTTAAAAGTTCTTCTCCTCCCTCGCCTTCAAAGCGTTTATGTTCAGGTGTTTCTTTCTTTTCTGCGAGCGGTGGTGACATTAACGTAGGTAGGTAGGGATCTAACAGACAAGCTCGTAACTAGAAGATGTGCTTTGCTTGCTTTGCTTGCGGTGACAGTCATGACCTGGGCGGGTGGATGGGGAAGGGATCCTTATTAGTTTTCCCTCCTCTCTTCTGTGTGCGCAAAAGTGGCCTTTTCATGCAAAGGAGGAGAAGGGGACTTTATTGCTCTGTTTGTGAAGAAGTTCTCCTTTTGCTCCTTTCAGCCTTTCTTCACCCTCTCTAATTGCAACGGCGAAACAGAGGAGGGAATTGCCAAATTGTGAGGCTAGGAAAGTGCCAAAATCTTTATAAACACTGGGAAATCATTAAAAATAAAATATTTTTTCATATACGGGAAAGAATTCGTCAATTGTCCAGTTCCAAAAGCACCCTCCCTCTCCTTTGAAAAAGTGATGATGAGTATCCACCTTTTCGCCTTCCGTTTTCCCCCTCCACCTGTTTGCCTTTCATAGTTTCGCCCCTATTCAGCACCCTTCCCCAGCGTGTGTGTACAACATGCATTACACAGATCGATTAGTAATTTCCACCTCCCGTCCTTTTGAAAGCTGTGGGTGAAAAGGAGGATCGTCAAAAGATTTTTTTCTGGCAAAGGCAGGTGCTTGTTTCGATCTGCGGAATGGGAATATTCGTGCATGGGTGAAAAAAACTCGGCCTGTCTGCTCTCAACTCTTTTACCACTTGGGTTTCTACTCATGTTTTGTTTTTAGAGGATTTTATAATCGGATGAGGGGACGTTTTGTAATTACTCCGAAAGCCTCCGGTATACCTACTACGTGAGTCTCGTGCCTTCCAACAAGAGGGCGGCGACTCCAAACTCCGAAACGAACGAAATGGGATCTCTTTAATGCAGGGAGCGAAGAAGAGAGCTTTGTAACTCTAGCCTAGCACAGGTGTGGTCGTCGTCGCCGTCGTTGAGAGAGAAATTGTGTTCTCGAAAAAGAAGCTCCGCCCAAAAATTCAACCACCCGTGACGGAGATTTTAGTGTTTCTTTTTTCTTGTCTAACTGCCTTTGCGGCCCTCCCTACTTCGCTGCAAATGGCGCACAAGACTATTAACATTGCGGAATAACAAGGAGAGGCCTTCTAGCAAATGCAAAACCTAGGTATACTTTGGGACAGGGCTTTGCGAAAACCATTTCGATTTGTTCAAGTTTCAGAAGTAGTAGGATGAAAAACGATTAAAAACATTTCTTTGATGTCATGTGCGAGAGGGAGTCAGAGCTACGATGTCGCCACAAAATTTTCAAGCGAGGAAGAGGAATCTTAGTTTGAATTGCCCCCACATGACTTTTCCGCCGGGGCTTCCCCCCTGATTTCATAATGAGTACACACATTATATGACACATACTTTTGTGTATATGCCTCCCCTCCGCCACCCCGTATTCGTGCCTTTGTCATCGTTGGTTGGGCGGGCAAGGCAAGGGCTGTGATCATGACCGGAACCGACGGCGTTTCCAAGAAGGAAGGAGGAGGGGCAGATCAATCTTGGTTGCAGGTCGAGATTGAGGAGGACGAAGAAGAGGGAACAACGCCCAACTCAAGCGGCGGACGAGGAGACACCCAGCTTCAGAAGAGGGATTCTCCAAACATCATAAAAGAAAAGAAATGACACTAACTATTAGACTAAGGCACTAATGCTACCCATACGAACGACTTTTCAACTTTGGGAGACTTCATATTCCCTCTCTTATTTGGCAATTTGAATACATGACCGAAATTGAGGCCGGCAGTGCAATAATGTTCCTATGTTCCTGGGGGGAAATTGAGCAGCTGCTTGAACCGTCGTCGCTTTTTCCAGCGGGTGGTTGTCTCTTCTTCTTCCATTCGCCCCCGTACGTGCTGTACTGTATGCATGGTGAGAGAAGACAAGGTCCCATCGCCGCCGCCGTTGGGACCACACCTAATGGCGCCCGCCCGCCCGCCCCTCCGTGCCAGACTGGGGCGGAGGCGGAGGCGGAGGCGTGGCTTGTTTCGGTCGCTGAATATCCCCCCCCTCCCTCCGATTTGTGCGAGATTTTCGCTCTGGAAGAGAGAGGAGGTGATATTTCGCCCCCTCCCTCCCTCCCTCACTTCCGGAGCTGCTTCGCTCTTCGTTCGTTCGGATGGCGGATGGAAATGCGATAACAACGGCGTGTCATCGCAGCCAGCAGCAGGAGCAGGAGAGAGAGAGAGAGAGAGAGAGTCCTTTGTTCGATTTGGATGGTGCGGGGATTCGCCAACGTTAACTTCGAAACCAACTTTGTAGCTTGCACTCTTACATCCATGACAATTTAAATCATGTCGATTGTACGCTTTCTATGATGACGTCCTTTAGAATGTGTCGCCAGTTCTCTTGGTGTTTTTGGTGCCAGGTGGGCTCAGGTATAGGCAGGCAGGCAGGAGTGAGAATTGGATCAAACCATGCAGGGAGGGGGGGAGGCTGCGATAAATGAAACGGGAGGAGGAGGAGGATGGGATGTTTTTGTGTCAATCTGCAATTTGGAGACAGAGGAGGCGGCGACGGTGGTGGACGGACGGACGGACGGGCAATACAGTAGTAGTACAGTATATGCGACAACGCCCCTCCAAAAAACATGATGATGATCCAGAGGAAATGGAGATTGGCGACGACGACGGTGCAAAATGGAGGAAACGGAGTGTGAAAAAGACCTCCTCCGTTTTTTAAAAAGGGGAATGAAGGATCGTCATTACTGTCAACGCAGGCTTCCTGCTTCGGCAAAAAATAAGCCGAAAGCTGAAAACGCACTTAACGATATGGTGGGCGAAAAATAAAGTCCCTCCAATGCCAACTTTTCCAAGCGACGAGGCGCCCCCCGCCGCCGCCACCTCCGCCTCCCTCTCTTCCTCCCTCCGGCTAAAGCTCATTGGTGCTCACCCAAGCGATAAGCGGCGACGGCGGGACCCCCCTCCTCTTTCCTCTCTCTCTCTCTCTCTCTCTCTCTTTTCTACGTAGCTCCTCCCACCTTTTTACCTTTCCAAACTTTGCCATCGCATCCCATTTCGAAAAAAGCTTACAATACAATAAATAGATCATGTCCTCACTTTTGTCTTTATTTATTCTTTGGTACACAGTGAGATTTTACAAATTGTGATTGTATTTTCTTAACACGCTGCTAAACTTAATCTCATTTCCCGCTTTTCTGCTGTTGCAGGAGCCTGAGGAGGTCCACGCCTGAGGCAGGTGCTCCTGCTGCGGCAGCGGCAGCAGCCAACTGGGCCCAAGCAGCGGCTGCGGCTGCGGCAGCAGGGTTCAAACTGAGAGACGGAAGCGGTGTTGCTGTTGTCGTTGATCCTTCCAAAGAACCTCCCTGAAACGATAAAAAAAGCGATGAAACATTGGTTCGGATAGCGATGGAAATCTTTATGATATTAATTCACGAGACGGTCAATAATTGTTCTCTCCCTATCCACACCTGGTGAATTGGTCCCCCCATCACCCAGGATGGAAGAGCGCCTCCAGCTCCTCCTCTTCCTGCCAGCGGAGGCGGGAGGATGAGCGGAGGGAAGACCGCAGGATTCTTTAGAGCTCCAGGACTGGGAGGGGAAAGATCCTCGGCGGCAATTTCGTCAACTGCCTCCTTGTCATTATCCTCTTCGTCCTCTCTCCGTTCCTCTTCCTCGTCTTCCTCCTCGTCGTTCATTTCAAAGGGCCTGAAGATCCCTGATGCTCCTGAGGTTCCAATGGGATTCCCTCGGTTGTGGCGCCGGAACTTGGCCCGACGGTTGGAGAACCACACCTAGTGGTGCACAAGTTGCATTAAACAATGGCGAAAAAAGTCAATTTTGTTGCATACCTGTATCCTTGCCTCTGAGAGCCCCGTCTTCTCGGCCAGCGCCTCCCTCGTCTCTACGTCCGGGTACTTTTTGACCTCAAACTCCTTCTCCATGTGCTCGAGCTGCTCCGGGCTGAATGCTGTGCGGCCGCGGCGGAAGTGAGGATGGGAGGAAGGCCTAGATTCGTCAATGTCTTCGTCCTCTCCGCAGCCGTCGCGCGGGAAGTTGGACTTGGCGAGAGGGGACTCGACCACCTTCCTTTCTTCCTCATGCTGTT
>JAAUXU010128417.1_pt1 | contig 10674 bp, 11 predicted proteins | sample 7278151 | NCBI WGS metagenome assembly JAAUXU01 (sample SAMN14350113, study PRJNA611818) | marine sediment metagenome | isolation source: surface marine sediment (1.8m) | place: French Polynesia: Moorea | collected 2018-08 | reverse complement strand
TAATCCCCCCCTTTTTGTTGGTTTTTCTGAATGGGTTTGGCCGGGGGAGCAACAGGTTGGGTTGCCGGGTTCAAAACACTTATAAAATTTTTTCTCATTTTCCCCCCCCCCCCCCCCCCTCTTCTGTGTAGGATGAGATTTTGAAAAAGAGGAGCAATCTGAATGATGAGATTGCCCAAACGTTAATTTGCATAGATGCTAATATTAGTTCCTGGTATGCCAAACACCATGGAAGGTTTGATAGGTATAACCTTCGTAGCTTCGTTCAATGTGTACAGGGTTATACAAAAGCTGTAGTTAGAATGTTAGCTTGCTGTGCATCATCAAACCTCTTCACAAGAAAATTGAGGGAGATTGCACACCTTTTAAGTAAAAGTTCCCAAACATTTGCATGACTCTGTATGTTCATTTGCATGTGCATACATGTGGACAGATTAGGTAAAATCTTAATTTTAGAAAATTAACCACAATTTTTACGAGTGCATATTTGCCCCAGGCTCGCAAGAGTCGCAAGCAGGCTCGAATTCGCAGCTGGAAACTCATCTTAAGTCGGGCTCGACCTTTCTCAGGCTTGTGAGCGACCCTATGGGGTGCAAAAAAAAGGAGACTCGGTTGATTTTCTCCGCTTAGGTAAGTGATGGATGCCCCACATCAGCTGAGCTTAGGTCGTAGATTAAATAGGAGAAGACGACTGAAGTCGCTCCCTCGCTCATTTATGCAGTCTACAAAACAGAGTTGGTCACTCCTTGTTGACTTGGAAACCTTGATCCTCATTCACTGGTGTTGCCTTTAGTTTCTAGCTAAAAGTAGAGATAAATCCTATGCAACATAAAGTGAAATGTTGAAGTATGTAGATAATACAAATCTATGCTTAACCTTAACTGTATTGTTTATGATAATTTTGGTGCCGCCAACTCCCTTTTATCAGCTGACGTCAGCCTAAAGTCTTCTGCCCAACCAGCCTGCAATCGGGCGTCTGCAGTTAACTCATATCAGCTGATGTGGGGCATCCATTTTCTCTACCCCCCTCTGTAGAAACTTGTTTCGGTTCAACTTCTTAATCTCGATCGCAACACTAACGCCGAAACTGAAACTGACACGGAGTAAAAGAGTACAATAGGTACGCGGCTTAAGGTGAAATAGTTGGGACAAGCCCAAATTGGCACTATATAAGAATTGTCATATTGCATATATAAGAATTATCTGGTGCTCCCTACCACAAAATTTTTGACCAACCCTGGCAACCCTGGCCTGCTCCTATGGTGTGACCAACTGACCAGTGCCTCATTCAGGCTGCAAAGGTCCTTGAGAGGGCATTTATGAAGAGAACACAGTCTAATGACATGAACGTGACAATGAAGAGGCTTATGAACAAAATGCAGTGGAACTCTCAGTATACTTTCTTTAAAGAAGTGAAGTGTTGAAAATGTTCTCGGACAAATATTTTCACTTGTGTCACAGCCAGTTGAGAAAGAACTCATCGAAATAGTGCTGTAGTGATGGAGAAAGCTAAGAAAAAGGCAAGTCTAGGCTGACCAAAAAGGGTTTGAAGGACTTCCTGGCTCAGTCCGATCCTCTCTCTAATGGTTAGCTTGTTTTAGAAGCTCCAGAGTGTCTCAATCATTCGAGCATCATACAACGCGATATTGACGTCAATGGAAAGCAGATTCTGTCCGCTGTCAGACTCTTTGGAGAGTTCTAGGGTGAAAGTACCTTGGCTCGTGAAAAGAAGAGAAAAACAAAAACAAGTCTACGTTAAACACACAATTTTCTGCCCCTTTTGCTATATTTCTTCGATAATTGAGAAGAGAGGGCATCGATACTGCGCTGTCAGTCCTGGCTATACATTCGCTTCCCGTAAAGTAACATTTCATTGAACCTAGATGGCCATCAAGCCCATCGAGAGGCTATGAAGGTCCTTTGCAGGGAGGGACATTTGTGGTTTGAAACCAGGGTTGCCACCCTTACACATGAAAATTTATGTACCTCTATAGTAGAATTAATTCATAGGTGAAGCCAGCTTCACCTGCCAAAACTGTTTCTCAACCCCGCTCAGCCCTTGGCAGCTCATTCGGCCCCCAAGAGTTGGCCGCACTGGTAACACTGATGACTTGTCTCCGTCCGGCCTTTGGAGTCCAGCCCATCTGGTCCACCCAGCCCAGACTGGCCAGTCAACCCAAAGAACGGGATATAAAGTACAGTGAATACTTTATCGTTCGGACTCGCTCTCGCTGGAAATTGGCCGCAGACAGACAGATACACACACAGACAAACGCACTACATACGGCCCTGGCGCTTTATATAATCGATGCAGCTGTTGCCTCACTAGGCCGGCGATGCAGTCGGGCTGAGCCTCAGCTCGAAAAGCTTTTGTGAGCCCAAGAAGCCCAACTTTTTGGGGAGCCCCTCCCATCTTCAGCATAGTTTGAAATCCTGTTTTTGCAACAATGTGAGCAGCGAATTACTTGAAGAGTTGCAGTTTTAAAAAATCCCTTCTTTTCAGCTTGATCAGGAGTTCCTTGCACAGTATTCAAAAACGAATGAGTTCTAATATTAAATCGTCCTTGTGAGCAAGCACCAAAAGCGGTTTGGTCTCGAGTCCCTGAATCATCTCATCAAAAATACTCATCTAAACCAGTCACAGCGTTAGTTTGGCTTCACTTTTGTTTCAGGTGAACCAAATCCAACGAGCAGAAAGAGCAAATAAGCGCATAATAGAGCAACTCACGCACGCGGACAAGAAGATACTGTCAAGTCGCCATTTTGGAAAGTTGTTGCATCACCGCCAAAAAGCTTGACAGAGTTGCAAGCTCACTTTGAGCCAGTTCAAGGACGATTCTTCATTGCAGATCTTGGCCACGTCGAAGTTGGAGCACCAAAAGTCGCATTAAAGGACAAAAAGTGCATAATTTGGGAGGGAAATGGAGAGGGACAACTTGACAGAATCGAATTTCCCCCCCGTTTGAACTTTTCAAAATTGAATGACTTCACAGGAACGGAACGCAGTTTTAATAGAAATATTTGAAAAATAGAATAATTTTTCCAATGTAAGTTTAACTGGTCAAGGTGCTCTGCTTGGCTCGGGCTATTTAGAGACTAATGTCTTCAAAACCCCGTGTCTGTCTCACTCTCCACTCCGTCGAGGTCCTGATCTGTTTTGTGCAATTCTTTTTTTTTACTTTTGAAACTGGGTGACCCGAAAGCACCTCACTCGTCTCTCCTCTCCAGGGTTGCCAAGTTCCCTAGAAAAGTTGCCAGCATTCCCCTTTGCCTCCTTCGTCTTCTGTTCTCCTCTCCTCCCCCTGCGTTTCAGACCCTGGCAACCCTCACTATGCTACTCCCGCATGTTCACCACAGATAGCTGCGACACAGCCAGATTCCCGACTATGGACCGAAACATTAGGAACCTCGGTCTGCAGTAGGTATCTATGATCTCACTGGGGAGGAAAAGAGAAGGATAGAGGAAGCAGCAGAAGCTGACTTATTGTTGTCATGTCACCAGACATACATACCATAAAGTCACTGTCAATAGCCACTAGGTTTGCTTTTTGTAGACTTGCTTTTCTAGACTTGCTCTGCTGGACTTGCTCTGCTAGACTTGCTCTGCTAGACTTGCTCTGCTAGACTTGCTCTGCTAGACTTGACTTTTACTAGACTTGCCTGCCTTTACTGAGGATATTTCATGGGAACGACTTTGCAATCTAGACTTGCTCAAACAAGGTAAGTTTGACTTCTTCCAACTATGTACAGCATTCTCATCGATATCAAGACACTATTGTTGTTTGTGTCTGGCGCAGCCTCAGGTTCATTGAGCATGTCGGTGGTGCTCCTCGAGTCCACGGACATGAAACCTGTCTTTGTTTTGCCATTGACGTGAAGATGTCTTTCGAGGGCAGCTGGTAGAAGTGACTTTACGGGTAAAATATGTTATACGCACATACGATGTACAATGCTGCCTCGTTTGCATCTACATCTCTAATTACAGTACGCCAGTCAGCTATATTATAAATGCTCAGTACCTGGAAGCTTCTGCGAACGCCTAGATTCAGTTTACAATATTCGAGCTAGGGGAAAACTTCTCTACCTCTCGACATTACAACTTCAGAAGTAGTTACGCACTTTATGTAGCAGTCCCATCCCGTCAGTGTTGTCAAGTAGTATATTATTTTCGAAATAGATGTAGTACTTTTCCTCGTGAAGCTGCGAGTATGTGGATTTCCTGCTCAGAGCATGGTAACTCTTCCTCTCTGTTCTCTCTCTGTTGCCCTCATCATAGATAGTCATTGATAAATCGCTACTGCACAACTAGTGTCCAATATGCTAATAGCTCCCCATTGAGAGTAGCTATCTATGACTTATGCAGGAACTGCAACTTTGGACCTCGATGTAAGCCTCGAAACAGCCTCAGACATAAACTGCTATGTCTATAAATTCCATGGTGCATGTAACGCAGTGTCTGCCGACCAAGTTTGGGGCCGGTCGGGGCAGCGGTTGGAGCGCAAACCTCGGGACAGATGCACAGACGCCCGCACAGATGTACCCATGGACACGGCGTTTTTTCTTTAGAGATAGCTTAGACGGGATCAATTTTTTAATATCTTTCTGCATGCTACGTTAGATTGCAAGACTCCCTTTGAATCAATCCTATGCAAGTGCAATGAGAAAATTATCACTCTGAGTGTCCCCTCTTGTCTGGCTATAGTTTCTTCTTAAGCTTTGCTTCTTCTTTGGCAACTTACTTCAATGGTACACGTAGAAAGGCTCTTAAAAGGGGCCAAAAAGATTTTTTATCAGAACCCATTGGAAAAATGAAATTTTCATCAGGTAGCAAACCTGCCTGCATTCAGATATATTCCTAAATTTGCATTTTTTGGCCTAGCCTGATACTCTCGTATATACAGACGATTTCCAGAAGAGAGCTTATTAGCAGAGTAAAATTCATTCCCAGAGGAGAATTTATTTTAAAAGAAAATGAGATTCGAATTGGCTGCTAAGTTTTCATTAAGTCATAGGCCTCTTGTTGCATGACCTTGGACGCCCGCCGCAAACTTTCATGTAGTCAACAAGGAATAATGTCATTGTACAGTTGAACTTCGATATAGTCATCACCGCTGCAGTAAAGATTCTCGATATAGTCAAGATTGCATTTCGATATGGTTCAAACTAGAGGCCGCTGATGAGAAAACTTCGCTGTATCCAAGTTCGACTGCATCACGGTTCGTGTGCTGCTCGGTGCCAGCGGCAATGGAAACATGGCCGAGATTGGTAGGGTCTCGTTCGAGGTCGGTGCCAAAGGTGGACGTGGAAGCAGCACTTCGGCTGGCAACAGTCATTTTGGTCCTCAAGGTCGAGTGGACGTCCTGAAGGACGACAAAGTCCTGAAGGTCCAATGGCCCTTCAGGAAGTGCTCGTTCCAGACTAGTTACACAGTATCATGTTGGACAAGTTTTCGCCCCAAAAGGGGTGCTCAAAAGTTGTGCATTGTCACTAAAGCGCGTAGTGAAGACTTCCTAGTGACACTCATTCTGAGGCGTCGTCAGCTAACTCGTTTGTACCATAAATCCATAATGTACATGAATGTGGTATCCAGAAAACTTTTAGAAGTAACAAGTTGCAAACCGTGCTAAAAGAAAATATGCAGAGTCAACAAGTCCCACAGGAACATCTTTGGGTTGCGGTGCTTCGCTTCGCTTGGCAACAGGCACAGAAAGCTTCAGATCTCCCTCAACGTCACATCCATGCACACCTGGGAGGTCGTTGACCTCGTCACCACCATCGTGCCGCTTCCGGCTCCACGACATGGGCGTTCTCTTCGGCCTCACCTGGCTCGTGTGACTGCTGTTCCTCAGCGACGTGGTGGTAAATTGTTGAAGCCGCCCTCGTCAAAGTCTTACGCGCTTGAGGCTGCCGATGGCCCTCGTGTAGGGATGGGAGCGGGCTCAGCCCGAGTCTAAAGTCAGACAGCCTCTGTTATGAGTGCCAAGCCCGGCCTTTCTGAGAGCCCGCTCCATCCCTAGTTCATGTTTTGAGTAACCACTCGTCGTGGTTCCTCCAGTCACGGATGTACTTGCAGTCGACGCCAATGACGCTCACGCGCTACTCCATGTTGCAGTCATACTCCTACTCGAGGAAGCCCAATCCCCCTTTGGTGCATTGGTAAATAGTAAGTTAACACTTTGACTACAGAGTAAGATTGTTCCATGACTCTGTGTTTCGTCTGCCTAGGGTAAATGTTGAAAATTTTCTGTCCTTCAGAGTTGCATAGAAGAAAATCAATTCAAAAATATTTCAATAATTATTCAAAAACGATGGAAAACATGACCTTTCACTCACCTTATCTGCGGAAAGGTGAGTGATGCACGTCAAGTTGTCGTCATTTACCTGGTGAGTATGAGGATACTGTCGTAGGTGGCCAGTCCGATGAGGATGCAGTTGGTGGAGCCCTTCATCTGGGGCCTGCTCAAAATGGAGATGGTCATGAGGTTGCCCACCAACCCCAGCAGGCCCACCGAGTTGAGGAGGACTCCTGGCAAGAAGAACTCGAAGAAGAAGTCGAGCTGGCCCTCGGCAGGCAACGAGGCCGTGTCGTTCACCTCACACGTGTCGTTGGACATGTCTGAGACACTTTCGCTCGGCCTTCATCTACCTTACACCGGCAATTTCCTGGATGAGCTCCACGACTTTATAGGTCCACGACTAATCCCATATTCTGACGCTCTCAGAAAAGCGCCAAGACTTCACCATTGGCCAAACTTTCTGACTTTTTGTCTGATGCAAGTTCACGGACTCCTCACTGTGTCAATACCAGCAATCTAGAGAGGTCGTTTAAAAAAGTGGGCATAATTTTTGAGGCCATTCGGATAGTCCTCAACCATATAGACTTAGTCCCCGATGCTTTGTTTTCCAACTTATTTTATTATGCATAGGGTATTGCTACAAAAACAAATGACATGTGCATCCTAACCCATTGTTTCTCAATGTAAACTTAGAGTTTTGCCACAATTTCGGCACAGAATATTCTGAAACCTAAAGAAGTCAAGTCTGTGACGCTAAACAACCCCTCTAGGTTGCTGGTACTGTACATCGTGCTGTTGTGGCTGGAAATGTTGCACAGGGTGCGTCGAAAGTAGCCCGATGTTGTCGTCGCTCTGGCGGCTGAAAGTGGAAAAAAATCTGTCAAATGGTCGGTAAAGGGCGGACTCGAAAGTGCATTATTACAAACAACACACTGTGTAATGTGTAATGTATAATTTATTACACATTTCACTATGCATTGCTATATCTGATCTTGAGACGCGATATCTTGAAATATTTCATCAATTGAACACGTGCGACGTGCTAAAGTTGTGCTCAGCGAGGTTGTTCCACATGGCAAGTTGACCTGCAACACCTTCAGACATCTGCCTCGACCTGCCTGCAACCCGGATTGCTGCTCTTTCCCCATTTGTTTTCGATATTCACTGTACTGTACTGCACAGCTGAGCTTGGCAGTACCAAGGAACAGTGCAGAGAAGCAGCAACCTTGTTGCACTCTTGACTGAATACATCTAACTAGAGCAAAACAGTGCAGTCATCATTGAGGACAGGACAGCGCCAAATTAGTTGGTATCACACGTATCGCATACATTTTTTGTAAGTAGAGAAAGTATCTGAACACCACTTGCAAACCTAATGTTGGAGTTGTTGACTGTCAAAAATTGCAAAAGTAAAGGTTCACTGACACTATTTGATCATGAGGACGATGCGTCGGGCTGATGGGTCAGGCTGACATACGTCAGATGGATCTAGAGTGTGTGGCCGATGCATTGGCTGTTTGTTTCATCCATGAGGATCCGATGTCAGATCGCATGGTTCTGACATCAGATTGGCCGATGATGTCACGGATTGCTTGTACCATGAGATTGGCATCATTTCAGAATCATTTATTTCACTTTATTCAGTCTGGTCAATGGGATGGGAGAAGCAGTCTGTGATGAGATCACAAACTGGTGTGTTCCTGATGAAACCAGTGAGGGTGGAAAGTGTACTAGATTAGTCTAGTATCACACGTCACTGGCAGAAGATCAGGTGAAAAATCAACGAGAAGTGTCAATGGAGTTTGTTAAAGTCAGCCTGATCTTTATATCTTTAGGATCCATCGGTCTCAAGATCAAATAGTGTCAGTGAGCTTTAGAGATGCAGGGAAGCAATCAGAGCAAAGTTTGTTTGATTCACTCTCTAGGCAAATAAGTTGTAACTACAGGAACTTGTTTGCTCCCCACCTCAATTTCCAGGACACACAGTGCAGTACATATCCAGAACAAACCAGTTAAAATGGTGACCCCAGTTACACGCAGGTGGTGGCAGAGAATCATGTCTGAAGCACTCACAGATCAACTTCTAAGGAAGAGTAGCCTTTGCATATTTCTTATAGGTTTAAGGAACTTGAAGATTTTTAAAAAAATCATTCAAGAAAGCTGCTTCCAGGAGTATGTACAAGAGAAATGACTGTTGTCATGCATAAAAGTCCAACTTGAAGATTCCAAAGAAAAGATCAGTCAAGCTTTTCATTAAGGGTGAGCGGTCAACTGAAACCGACCTGATAACCATATTAATTCCAATAACCGATAACCAAACTGACCTTTTTATTAACCGGGGTTAATGGAGTTTGGTTAACACATTTTCATGCACTTGGTAAAAAAATTACTGGTGACAACCTGGTCACGAGTAATTTCCAGCACAATATAGGTCCTAAATGGAACCCCAGGGGGATACAGCAGCTTTATATAATATAGAGAGAATAAGAATATATATTGAATTGCGTACAATAATATATGCATGAGAAGGGGTGGCAAGCCTGAAGCCAAAGTGTAAATAATGTCACTTTTTATCTCGCGTTAAGGGGAGTCAAGATGTAAGAAAATAGACTGTTCTTGAGTGCTTTTGGGCGTTCTTGAGTGCTCTTGTGTGTTCTTGAGTGCTCTGTACTCGATGACGGATCAGTCTCCGGGCTTGGCCGGGTCTCCGGCTGGAGCAATGGTAAGTATGGCTTAAGAGGGAGAGGATCTCGAATTGGAAAACTTTCCTCCGGACAGAGATATCAGCAAACCGTCAATGGCCGACCCTTGGCTGTCAGCGTCTGACCCTCAGCCATCAGTGGCCAACCCTCAGCCGTCAGTGATTGACTCTCGGCTGTCAGCCGGGTCTCAGCTGCCAGCAGTCGATTCTCGGCCGTCGGCCGAGTCTTGGCCACTTCTCATTGCAGATGCCAGAACTGGCGAGATGACCCCTGGGCCATCAAAGACAGAGGTGGTCACACAACCTCCCACAACAGCAGTGAAGTCCTATGCAGCTACAGTCAAAGGGGACAATCCCTACCTCCTAACTGTCCATGTAGGTACAGATGAGAGGTCTTATTTTGAAGAGGAGCTCTTGTCCAGGCTCATTGATGAGGTGGAGAAGGCGATCCTTGCCAATCAGTCAGAGGAGGCCCCAGAGCTTTGCTGCTCCTTCAGGAGATGGGGCGGGGGGGGGGGGGGGGGGGGGCTAATTTGCTGGTGAAACCAACGCCACACAGACTACCTCCATTGTATTATCACCGGCGTAAAGTTGGACAGTAAAGTCTTCACAGGTTGGCAAGGGGGGAGAAAGGTAAACTGGTAAAGATGTCCGCCTACACGCCTCATTATAACAACCTCCCGGTTGGGAAGGACGTTCTTGACAATATGGTGTGGCTGAACAAACTGCCAGGGGGTTACATGATCTATTCTTTCCAGCTGGTCCAATCCACAAATCGAGCAGGTGTGGAGCAAAAGGGATGGTACTACCACGTCAGCATTACAGAGGAGATGAAAGCTAAGATCCTTGAAAAAGAATCCAAATATTTGTTCTCCAGGAGATCTCTGTATCCATTTCAGGAAAGAGACCTCAAGGCCCAGAGCCTGTGGAGCTCCCACTCACTGTTCCAGGCATAAATAACCCCTTATAGCATGTATTGATACTAATGCTCATAGTGTACTAGGGGGGAAAGATTGTTCACCAATTCACCAATGTGGTGAACTTCTAGAGAACTACATCTTCTCTGACTCTCTGGTGGTCGAAAATGTGGGTCATGTCCCAACCTTCACTGCCAGTGGTGCAAAAATGAGCATAGATATCACTCTATCACTCAATCTATCCCCTTATACACTAGAGGGATGGAGGGTCTGCTCTGATGCCACATTTTCGGACCATAGACATATTGAGTTTAGCCTACCACTACTGACCATAGCTACCATTGAGGTTCTGAACCTGGCCAGGGCCAACTGGCAACAGTTTAGAGAAATTCTAGACAGACAGCTGTTTTGGGACCCAAAGTATATCACCAAGTGATGGCTGGATAGGGCTGTGCTCGGATTGGAGAGATGTGTCCAAAGGGCCCTCCGGTTGGTGTGCCCTCTGTGCAGGGGCCCACGCCAACCAGACAAGTCTTTTTACTGGGAAGGAGAAGTAGAGGGACTAAGAAGGAGTGCAAGGAGGGCCTGGAGGACATACTCCAGAGACCAGAACAAGGTCACCTGGACTGCATACCTTGAGTGTAGATGGGTGTTATGTTATGAACTGGAATGAACTGGAGCGGTGTTTCCATAAGGAGAGTTTATTCATAACTGAAGAGAGGAGAGGAAAAGAGGGTGCAGGAGATGCTTAGCTTGGCTT
>JAAUXU010081547.1_pt1 | contig 10677 bp, 12 predicted proteins | sample 7278151 | NCBI WGS metagenome assembly JAAUXU01 (sample SAMN14350113, study PRJNA611818) | marine sediment metagenome | isolation source: surface marine sediment (1.8m) | place: French Polynesia: Moorea | collected 2018-08 | reverse complement strand
GGGAAGGGGGGAAGGGGAAAATGAGCTATCAGGACTCAGCTCTAAATCGCTCTCAACCTGAGCCTGTGGGAAACTTCTCAGCTGCATCAGTGCCTCCCCGAGAAATTTCAAAATTTCCTCAATTTTTCATTCCGTCCTCTTCTAGTAAAAAACGTTTCCGGAACAGCGAGAAAAATGTACATGGTGTACCATCGTGCCCAGCAGTATATTGTGCATTTTCCCAGATAATATGTTGTAGACAAGTCGCAAAGGTGATTGACACTTCCATGCTGTGCGAAAAGATACAAATAAATGCAATAACCATTTTCTGAGAGCACACCTCAATAACAAAGCCAAAATGAAAAGGGCAGTATTTCTTTTACATGTAGTGTTGATTGTCAAAGAATGCAAAGGTGACTAACTTTTTATATATAGTATACTAGCTGGGTGCGGGCTGCTCCGCACCCGTTGAAGCCAACCTGTGGACTGGCCTCGCTCCGCTCGGCCCATTGTAAAATATCCAAATTCACACACCCCTCAAATATTTGCACAAAAGGTGCCACAAAAGGTGCCGCAAAAGGATCCCTCCCTCCATCTTGGGCCATATGGGGAAAGTTTGGATTTTTTAATTTTTTTAAAAAATTACACCCCCCTGGGGGTCAACCCAAAAAATTATTTCGAGGTTACCCACAGGGCCCATGGGGTGGTTCATTCCAAATTTGGCTCAGATCCAACCAGTAGTTTGGGCTCCAAATCCGAACAAACAAACAGACAGACAGACAGGCAGGCAGACAGACAGACACCTCTTTTTTTACATATAGATTTTTATTTTATTGTATTTTACAATGCCAGGACACAATTTTGGTGCATTGTGCTGCACAGAATTAAGAATAAAGTCATCACTCAGAACCTGGAAGAAGCTAAGACATTACAGCACTTTCAATGATACTGCTACAAACCTTTCAGGATTATACAGAGCAACCAAAGGCAGTCTTTCCAAAGGTAGATAAAAAATTAGATGTAAGAAACAGGTTACATCCAAAAACTACTGCAATGTTGTGCAAAGAAAAGCTGCCAAAATTTTATTCATCCTAGGCTTGAGATATCCTGTGTATCAAAAACAAGATAGTGACATTTTTCTTGCTCACCACAATAACAAACTAAATCAGTATGTAGTAAAAAATCAAAATACATTTGACTTGAGCATGGGTACCGGTACTGCACAGTACACTTATGTACAAAAGAATGAAAAAAAATCATGTGTCAACAAATATTAAATATTTTTTGTTTGAGTGACAAAATAATCTTTTAACTACATGACTTAATTTTTTTACTTCTTGGATAGATTATCACAATACTTTTGCAGAAAAATGAAACTTCTCAAGAAAGTGTTCTATCAGCCTCAATGGCATTTTGGCAACATAAAGCTGCACAGGCCTGGAGTGCTTCATCAAAATGTACAGAAGCTTAGTATGGCAATCAAAGATGCCACTGAATGCATAACTGTCCATTCCACGGGTAGATTGGAGTTTTCCTTGCCACAGCTATGTTCTCATGTCCCGGTCTTGTTAATCACAAAGATGGTTATGGGTACAGAGCCGGCTTTTTTGTCACAAAAGGTATTTTTCAAAACATTTGCTAAAGTGCAGTAACAATGTCACGTACACAAGCAAGCCAACAATAGGAAAGGGGTCATACTTTTCTATAATTGTATTGGTTGTGGCAATTTTTCCCATATATACCACTCAAGGCTACAAAAAGCATATTGTTTTGTAAAACAAGGGGAGGAATTTAATAAAGAATAAAAAAATCAATCCTATTAAATGTGAATGTATCTTTGTCTGTATGTTTGTCCTTTATAGACGCCCACAAACACTGTTGGACCCAGTGGTGGGGCCAAATTTGGCAAGGGTATAACTTTGGAACTTTGGACCAGGAGGAGATCAACAATAGTTTTTTGAGCGTTTTAAAAAGCAAAAGTTGAGCAAAACTACGGCGTGGCTCAAAAAGTAATTGGATCACATGACATGGCCAGCAACAATTTTTCACCACCTAGAGACCAGTCTGACTCAAATTCTATTGAAAAATATCATTAAAAAAGGGGTCAGTTTATGTTTAATTCAACGAATAGATATTAGTGATTTCTTTGTTGAGAGTGGGATGAGTTGGATTTGAGAACCCAAAGTAACCCTATCATATTTTCTGTAACACTTAAGCTACTGTGCTCAAAATTGGATCAGTTATAGTAGAAAGGAAGGAGGTTCATTTACGTAGTACAAGAGCTTCCTTGTAATTCTCCATTTTTATCCTAGCATATGTTTGATAAAACTTTACAATGACCAAGTGATCCATAGGGTACATGTTCCGTAGTGTCAAGTGGGGCAAGGCCAGTAGTATTGACCCAGAAAGGGAGGAAATACCGGTATAGATCTAAGCCCAGGCAGAGCCAGGTAACTCTCTCTAGTGTGAATGAATTGTCACATTCCAAATTATCTGCCATGCTTACTATTTTAAAACAAAAAAAGTTGATTTTTTTCCTGTTTTACTTAATGTTCATAAAAAATGTTTTTGTGGTGTCATGCAATCTTTTCCCTAGTACTGATTGTTAAGGATGGACAGGTGCCAAAACATTAACTTACTACAAAAACCAAAATTGTAGATACTGGATATAGACTAGGCTCTTTTGTGTCTTCACAGCTTTCAGTTTTGTGTACCTCTTGTAAGTATCTCTTGTGTGAATCATACCATTGTGATGGTTTGAAGAAAGAATGTAGCATTGATAACTATTTCTTATAAAGTTAATAGTATGGTAACAATCTTTGTCTTTAATGCAAGTTTTTTATAGCATGTACAACAAATACTGATCAAAATACCCTTGTTGGCTTCCAAAGTTTACAAACCTGTGCAGTAGAAAAAACACAAGGAATTTCAATGTAAGACTGAAAAGAAGTTTTTTCTAAAACAGTTTGAATTGGTCTTTTGTCAATTATCTTCCTGTGTTTCTGTCTGGTACAATCCAACAAACCAGATTGGGTACAATTTGCGTTGATATTGCACCACTTTTTGTTTGGCACAATATTGACGCAGCCTTGCTACGTGAGCACTCTGTGCGTCGAATTTGCGCGCATTATAAGATATTGTGCACATTTTTGCACATTTGATGCATTTGTCAACACATGCATGTGTCAACACATGCGTCAAATTTGCACAAAAAATGCAAAAAAAAAATTGCGCTTGCGCAAAAAAGGGCAAAAATAATGTCCAGGCCGGATTTGAGCCAGGGTCCTTTCAACTCTTTGGCCACCGCCTTACCCACTCCGCCACCTTGCTTGTGCTCTCCCTGGAGGAGAAAAATAAGCTATATAAGTAAAGCCGGCTCGTCACATAAGCAAAAATGCACAAAATCTTGTAATTTTTTTTCAAACTGTCCCATGGGCAACATTGTGGCAATTTTTTTAAAAAACTGTGGCAAGCACAAATTTGTGCCATACACTTGTAAAATATTGTATCTTGTTTTGGTATACCCACGGCATGATTGACGTATGCGTCGGATTTGTGCAAAAAAAAATTCATGGGTTTTTAAAGTCTTTAAAATATGTTTTTTCTTGAAACCGCTGCTTACGTTGACAAATGTGGCCTCTTTGAGCAAAAAATTGCAGGTTTTTTTAATCATAAAAATTACTTATTTCAATTTTTTGAGGAAACTTGATACATGCGTTAATGCAGACGTTGAATTTGTCCGAAAACAGTTGGCACAATTGTCCTTATTGCGCCAAATGGGCGCACATCTTCAACCTTGCGTTTTAAAAAATCACTATTCTGCGCCTCATATAAAAGGAGCCTGGCGGCTAAGATTAGAACAATACATTTTTTGAGCAATTACACATTATCCATTGGTTGCACACCATACAGGATTTAAAAAGTATAACAAAGAGAGTAATATATATTTTTTTCTAGTTGCAAAGCAAATGGTCATTGGTCAAAACCCATAGGATGTAGCAATGCTGCAAAGCTAGGTAGAACTCTTCAATACCAAGTGTATATTCATTGCTGATTTTAGGTTGTTGCAGTGTCATATCATTATTGATACCAGAAAGATTTAGTAGTTGCAGAAGTGTAGAAAGATTTTATGTTGGATACCATACATTTTTTGGCACTTGGGTTCAGGTACAAAAAAGATTCTACATAGTTTTGAGACCTAAACATGTAAAAATATTTATCTTTTTGCAAGATCCAGAACAGGAATTTTTTTGTTCCTTTATCTTCTTCCAACCTACTTATACTAAGCTCTTCCTTTGCAAAATTCAGGATGGTGTGGCAAATGGGAAGCCCAAGTATAAGAAATTGGGAAATGACAATCTACTTCTATCCTATACCAATGCTCCAAAGTACCCAACCCCTTGGACAATGTGGGGAGGACCAAGTTTTTTTCCAGGAAGTCACATTGGAAACATAAAATTGGGTCCTTCCTCAACAATGTGTCCAGAACATTCAAAGGTGAGCAAAGCACAAATATTGAGCAGCAAAACAAAACAAAGCTACAAGCTCAGGTAAAAAGTGTGTAGACTAACTTTCATTATTGCTAGTTTATTTATTTATTTCTTTTTTGTAAGCTCTACAATAGCTTTTTGATGAAATTTGTCTTTTTTTACCAATCTTAGAAGAGGTTTGAAAAGCCCCCAAAATCAATCAATCCACCATTTCAAGCCCAATAACCTCAGCCCACTGTCAACCACATTTGACAGCATTTGCACTGACAGTCAAAGTTAATCAAAAATGGAAGTATTTTTTACACACAGATCATATTTCATGTTGATATTGGCAGCATGCACAACGGATGGAAAAGAATAGCGAATATCACTGGTGGAAAAGTGAAAATTGAATGTGGGACATCATACAGCAACAATGACTATAGAGAAAATTTCCGGAATTACTCAACGGATGAAAACTGGCTTTGCTGATACAAAAAGACAGACACAATTGTGAAACTGTAGATGTATGTCCAAAAAAGACAGATAAAATTGACACTAAGTGATTCTTTGCCACCTTTCAAGAAACTTGTATTTAGGGAATAAAGAGTTTCAAAAGCAGAATGGCGTATATTTCTTATCCATTCATTCATATACAAGGGAGAGCGCTTTAAGGCACGCTCAATCTTGTGTCAAATACAAAGAAGGATCGCAAAAGAAAAAACAAAATGCAAACAAAACGATCGGGTGTGGCAGAGAAAATAGCGAGGACGCATAGAAATGTACAGGGACGGGGTAGGGCAAAGGGAAATCGAGCATCAAGTGTATTCAAAGGAACGCTCCACACGGGCGGACCTTGGTGGCGTTGGGGAAGGAATCACAGGGAAGAGAAGGGGGTCGAGGAGGCAGGGGAGAGGGGGCTGAGGGAGTAAAGAAGACATCGGCAACGCCGCGAAGCATGCCAAAGTCAAAGTGGTTGCCTCTCCCGTCGTCGTCGTTGATGGTGTAGACTCTTAAGGCGGAGCGGATGGGATCGGGAAGAGGAGGGGGAGTGGAAAGTCCACAAAGGAGGGAGCAATCCAGGGATGGCAGAGTGGAGTGGCGAGTGCGCTTGAGGTCTGGAGGAGGAAGTGGGGAGGGCTGACTGGTGGGTGGCATCCTGGGGTGGGAGGGGGGAGGAATTCGTCAATGAAATAGTGCACATGAACTTTGGAGGGAAACACACCTTCTTCTTCTTGATGCTGTCCGGGGTCGAAATGCGACAAGCACTCTTCTAGTTCTTCTTCTGGAGTCAGGCACTGTGACGTCGTGATAGGCAAGGGTAGTGGCGTCCTTGGAGACACTTTTGTCTTTCAAGAGGAAGTGGTAGGGCTGGTAGCCACACAGACCACGCTGCTATTCATGATTTATAATCCCCACCAACTAACAAGCTACAAAGGTGAAGCTGTGCACAGACTCACAGTCCACTATCTTTGCCATCAAATCCACGATCAAACTGGTAGAGGAGACAATAAAACTGCTGGTGTCTGCAAAACTTATGTGCCATACATTGGAAGAAGTAGCCTGGGTTTGCTCACACTCATGTGTCACGGGGAACAAAGGGGCTGATGTGATGTCAAAAGACAATGTCATTGCCATCTAGGACCCTGTATAAGACTGTCATGGTGGCTGGATATGATTTTTCATGTGCTTTTGACACAATGGGGACAAGGGAACTGGTTGCCAAGCTGCGGGAGATGGACGTGGACAAGAAGGCGGTATTATGGTTCAAGGACTACTTGAGCGGTCGCCACCAGCGCTTCCGGTACAGGGTAGACAGCAGCACCCTGAGGCTCGTCTCTTATGGTGTCCCCCAGGGAAGGCCCCTGCGCTCTTCATTGCCCTGACCTACGACCTTCGCAGGATCCTGGGAATTGACAGGAAGAGCGGCAACGACGGCATCACAATTTACGCTACGTCGACGACACCGGCATTTGGACAGCGAGCAGGGACCCCAAGGTTGCAAGGGCGAGGCTGGAGAAGTACTCGGCAAGGCTGCAATAGTATGCCTTGGCAACTCCCTTGCACACAAGGCCTCAAAAACCCAACTCGTTGCTGCTGGAACCCGAGCTGCCCTTCCTATCCTAGTCGGTGGAGTTCAAGTGCAACCACAAGATGAGCTGCTGCTGCTTGGGGTTAAATTTGACAAGTCCCTGTCCATCACCCCCCACCTCAGGTCCCTCGCTGGCACTGCCAAGTCGCTACTGGCCCTGGCAAAGAGACTGCTACTGCACCTGCCTTGGAGTGGACAAGTGCAGGATGTGGTTTGAGCCCTCGTGGTGGGACGACTCTGCTATGCCTGTATCCTCGACCCTCCCAGACTGCAGGGAGATCCTGCTTGCCACCATCTTCTAGAAGCCCAGGTGGCCGTCAGTGATGTAGCCCGGCGTGGCAGTTCGATGAGGTGACCGAGTGCCTGTTGGGGAGCTCCTGGCAAAAGCAAGTCTGCCGTCCCTGAATCAAGTGACTATCAAGACTATACTAGTTGAAGTGTGGAAGAGTCTTCACTCCAGTGATGACCTTTCCACAGACTCACAGGGAAATATGAAAAAAATAAAATCTACTGCTAAACAAAAATGTCAGTAGGTGTGGAGAATAATCCCATGGTGTAGGGAATAGCTATAACATGCAGGCGCAATATCAATGTTCAATTAAATCATCCCTTCGGGGTATATTTTAATATGTCTAAAGATAAGCATGAAAATAAAAACATACTAGACGTTTTTGACCACTGTGCAGCTGCTTCTCAGAACATGAACAGCCAATGTCCTACCCTGTGTTTATTGACTAAATTATCTTGCAATTTGAATGCAGATTTTTTACCATGTTAACGTATATCAAGGAGAAGGCAAAATAAAAAATGTCACTGGAGGAAAAGTTTAAATAAGAAGTGGACAATGATTACAGGGATTATTTTCATAGCATGACATGACAGGAGAACCCTGGATTTGCTAAAAATGGGTTTCCCCTCATACCAAAGAGTACAGTTAACAATGCAATACAGCTGACATGTATCGATAAAAACTAGCATTCACATGGCCAACCATTGTGGAAGGCCTTGTTATTACTTTTGTTATTTTTGTCGTCATGACAATATGCAGCAGATCCTTAAATTTTGACTCCACTCTCTGTTACTCCGGCGTGTATACCACGGAGGCTGTCAATTGCCGCAATGCCTTCTTTTGCAGTCATGCAGACACAGTAATCCCCTTTGCTAATGTATACAAGTGACTATTTTGACGGCATTCATGGCATTCCATCATGACAGCTACGGCAATATACATGCACAACATAGCAAATAGTGGAGTCAAGAAGGAGCAAAGGGGCCCACAAGGGCGTCGGCTGCCAACCACAGTAGTGACGGCAAGTGCAGGGACAGCATCAACAGAGCACATAAATGTCATGTATGAATTGGTTGGGTTGGGTTGATTATAACTTGTGTTAGCCACAACAAAAGGGATCCCATAATTCCAAGGCGTTCACCATTGTCTGAACAATATCAAGGTATGGTTGGAGAATCAACATGAGATTGTGCTTAAAAGCAGAAGAAGTTTGTTAGGGTAATCTATACGGGGAAGCATCGATACGTGGAAAACTGATCTTGTCAGTACGTGGAAAACAAAAAATCTACTTTTTGTGGAAAATATCATATCTTTGCAGTACGTGGAATTTAAAAAGCTGTCAGAACGTGGAAAAAACAAAAAATCTTAAAAACGTGGAAAAAAACATTTAACAACATACCGTATTTGTCCAGGAAGGGAGGGGAGGGGGGGAATCTCCCCCAGTACGCCAAAAAACCTTCACACCCCAGTCAAAAAAAATATTAAGTACTCACCCCTTAGAAAAAATTACTGCCAAAGGTGGCAATTTTTTGGTTAAACTGACAAGTTTTGCTACAAAAGCAGCAATTTTTTGCCGCCTACAGCAGCCGGCCAAAATTTTTCCCTTTGTCCCGGCCCATCCCCACCCAGGCTGTGGTTTTGGGTTCCATGCCCAAAGGGGCGGATATCATGACCCCCCCCTTCTCAGAAGATTTCCAGGCCGTAGGGTTTAAGGCTTGGGGTGGGGCGGAACACAAAAAAGGTCTCAAAAAGTTTGCTCCTACCGGGAGACCGTCCCTTAATCTGGGAGTAACATTTCCATGTACTGCAGATATATCATTTCTACGTTGTGAAGGCCTTGCAAAAATTCCACGTTGTGCAGACATCAGTTTTCCACGTACTGAAGACTTCTGACAGTTTGTATTTTTTCCACGTACCGTAGGCAACCCATCTATACAACTAACTGGGCTGAGTCCCCTTGTTGGAGAGTCGTCTTTATATTGATGTCTTAGCTTGTTCTTTTTTCTCTTCTTATGCCATTCTGCAAAAAAGAACATTCCCTGAGTAATTGCATCAACGCAGTAAACATCAATAGGAAATTTCCTTTGTTAAAACTCTTGAGTCCACCCTGATTTTTAAGGGTGCTTGTGTGTACTGTATCTATGGACAATCTGCTCCTTTTCTTTTAAAAAGGATGGAGTTTATACCCACTTGATTGAGGGGAAAAGCAGTGCCCATGTGTGGCCATAGTGAATTAGGTGTGCTTTCTTACCCCGTGCCATGAGGGCAATGAAGGGCGGAAGCAATGCTCCGGTTGTGAATTTAGTTGTGGCTGTGGTGAAGCGTACTGAATTTATTTAACTTATACTTTAAAAGCAAATTTTGGAGGTATGAAAAGGGTATCGAACAACATGAATGCAAACATGTATTTTTTGTTTGTGGTATCTTTTGATAAATTAGAACAGGGACTTTTGCCAGCAACACAGTATAAGGGGGAAAGTGACTGACATCCAATGAAATACTATAAACAACAACAGCAGCAACAAATTTATTTTGTGCAGATTAAAATGAAGGGGGATCAAATTCTTTTGTGTTTGGTGCTTATCCTTGAGGAAGGAAAAGGTAAAACTTTGTTGCCTTTATGCAGATAAATTACCTTCCACAATGACAGGGTGGAAATTTGCTGCAGTGTGCTGCACAGAATTGAGAATAAAGTCATCACTCAGAACCCCTAAGATGTTAAGTCATTACAACACTTTCAATTCTACTGCTACAGAACTTTCAGGACATTACAAAGCAGTAAAAGGAACTCAATTTAAAGGTAAATGTAGTAAACAATGAAGCATCTCTGACTACTACGTTGATGAAACTCACATATACAGTAAAAGAAAAAAGAAAAACAAGTACTCATTTTGTTCAAAGACCTGCGGAATACAAATGGATTTTGTCCATTCATTGAAAAATGTTAACAAATAAAAATTATAAGGAGAGGCCTGGATCTCACCCAAAAGTGACTTAGAGGTATACATGCTCACAGCGTCTTGGCGGACCGGGGAGGGGGGCAGATTTTTGAACTGTGTGTGGGGGGGAAAGGGTTTAGCCCCTGCCCCCTGTCCGGGGGGTGGGGGTGAGTGTGCAGGCAAAATTGTTCCCCTGTGACATGTGACACTCGCAGGGGAGCCTTCCAAAAAATAGATTTTTAGATGGGGGGGTCTCTCAGTCCAACTTGAACCCCTTTTGCTGCTTCAACATATCAAGCTCAAACTCAAAAAGTCCAATTAGCCCCATTTTTACCTGCGGCTGTAGGCCGACAAGTCATAGAGTGATCCCTGTTGTTGTTGTTGTTGTTGTTGTTGGCGTTGGTGCGGAAACAACTTTTAAGCCCATGTATGATGTCTGAGTGTCTAGTGAAAAACCCTTATTTTTCCCAAAGCCCATATATGATTTTGGGGGCCTCGCCAATAAATGACGGCTCGAGCGGCTCCCACAGAATAGAAGAAGAGGAGGAAGAGTTAACAATGGGGAAAGGGTGAAGGAGGACCGGGTGATAACGAGGGTGAGGAGTAAAGAGACCTGTTGGAGCGGGTGATATCAATGAGGGTTAGGAGTAAAGAGGCTTGTTTGACAACAAGGCATGGTTACATTCTGAACATATTCTGATATTTTCTTTGCATTCTTATTTCATACTCTAGACAAACAAACAATCAGGAAGGTGAGGCCATCCCTGCAAATGTTGAAAATCCTTGACAAAATAACAAGTCCCAGAAAGCTAAGACAATACTTTTTTCAAGGGAGGCAGGTGCTGAGCTGAATTGCAAAAGTGGACTGAAAAAAAGTAGTACAAGAGTACAGGGTGCACAAAAAGTGGT
>JAAUXU010067123.1_pt1 | contig 10679 bp, 8 predicted proteins | sample 7278151 | NCBI WGS metagenome assembly JAAUXU01 (sample SAMN14350113, study PRJNA611818) | marine sediment metagenome | isolation source: surface marine sediment (1.8m) | place: French Polynesia: Moorea | collected 2018-08 | reverse complement strand
CTCCACGACTACAGCCTACTGTCAAATATTGTGATCGTAGCCCCTGATGAATAGAGTAGCACCATCAGTTTTTTTATGTGAAAACACGAGCGAATGAGTTTGCCGATATGTCTCGTCCAATCATGAATGATTACCTGGACGATTACACTTCTGAGGCTCCCAACGCATCCCTAGCCAGTACCACAACTGAATTCTGGACCTCGGAGAATGACGACGATGTTGCTCAGGTTTTGCTGAAGCGCGTCAACTACGGTTTCTACAATTGGCTGTTACAGGCGCTCCTCATGCTTGAGCTTATGATACTGATTACTAGCATCATTAGCATCCCTACGGCAATCACGGTGGTGATTCTGAACAACAGCACCAAGAGCGTGGTCGTTTCAGGGTTTGAGTACTGGCGCGACGAAAAGGTTCTCATTGCAAGGGTACACGACCAGGTGAACAAGAAAATTAAGCTGGTCAGGGCAAAGGAAGCGCGTCAAGACGCCGAGGTCAGAAAGGAGGCGGTGAAAGAGATCGGGCTCCTCGAGGCCGAGATGGAGAGGAGAGAGGACCGTGAAGCAAGACAAAGATTTGATCGATAATGTTTCAAGTGACCTGCGGACATTGCATTTCATCTGTATTACATATCCTCAGTGCCTCGTACATACGTACTAATACCAATGTATCACCCTCTATTCGGCATTGTAATCGACTCAATGACCCACTTGAGCGCTGCCGAACCCTCAGCATGGAGAGCAGATTGAGCAAAATGGACATCAAACATCAGCAACTTTTTCAAATCGAACAGGGTGTGAGTCTCCTCCAGCCCCCACCCCCAAATGACCATCAATCGTCATGAGGTGTCTGGCCAGGATCCTGAGGATCCGCACTCTCTGGTCTTCCTTGAGGTTCTTAATCAGCAGATTCACGACCAAGAAGTCTGCATATCCTGCGCAGGCGTTCACGGTGCCCACAATTTCGGGGCGAGAGGTAGGAGACCTGTTTCGCAGCATCAACCCGCGTGGGAACGACGATGTCACGGTGAACAACACGCCAGCCAGATGGCAGATGAGCAAGGCCGCCGTCACCACCAGCCAGAACCAGAACAGCAGGTAGATCTTTTCGTTGATGATATTGAGTGGTAGGATGCACAATGCGGCGACATCCATAATTTGACCGCTGATGGAGTAGTGATGGAGCATACACTTGGTGACTCGCGGGAAGAGGCGGACGAGCGGCGCGGTCTTGAGTGAGTCGGGGTCGTGGCGGAGCCAACGTAAACCCAGAGACGAGAAATCGCCATTCAACATCCAGTCCATCAGGCAGAGTTGGACGATAACGCAAATTAGAGCTAATACTTCGCAGAAGATGTACCTGAGGCAAGAGTGATGTTACAACGAAGTTCATCTCCACCCCACCCTGGTGCATGTTCTGCTTCGTCATGCCCTCTGCTCACTTTAAACTCTTACCTGGCAGCATAGCCCTTGTAAGTGCCGAAGTGTTCCGCCAAGTACCTGCCCACAGAGCTGGCACCATCATACATGCTACTGCTGCTGCTGTTATCGTGGCCCCTCTCATCGTCGTCTTTGTTGGCCATCCTGACGAGATCGTCGATCTTCCCGCCCTCGCCGCTCTTCCACAGGCGATAGGGCATGTAGAATGCGAATCCCTGGAGGCAGAGCACCAGCGGCACCCACTGATAGTAGCTAAGGACCATGCTCGGCGACTCGTCCTTAGCAGTCGTGCGCACGCCCGGGTGAGACGCCTGACCCCGGCGTCCCACCACTTCATCGTTTGTGTCCACCGTCGTAGTGGCGTTGAACCAGCAAAAGGTGTTGACAAACTCTTTCGTGTATATCTTCTCTTCAAAGACACACTGGATGGGGTCTCCGAAGAACTCCTTTCCGCACGAGAAGGCGGACGCGATGCCTACGACGAAGGCGGTGATCCGAAGGAGCTTCAGCGATGTCGAGATGGTGTCGGCCTTGGGCCTCCGTGGGGCGCAGAAGAGAGGGAGGCGCAAGCCGGAGCCCAGGAAAAGGTCGGCCGCGCGGACCATGTTTCAATCCGACTACCGACAGGGGGAGGAGGTGAAGACTACAGTGAATCTCCCTTTTCTGCCCCGGTCAGCAGCCCGACCGCCATGTGGAGCCCGGTTAATCTCCCTGAGTTTGTTATGGTACTTATGTCCTTGTCCCTCGTCAGCGACCTCGTCAGTGCGCATCATAAGAGTACTATGCAGTGATCGCTGTTGCTCCCTCCAAGCGTTCATCGCTCAAATTAACAGTAAGTAGCTGACAAGTTGGTGTCACCAAAGATTACTATGGAGTACATCTGTTTTGCCCTTTGTGCAGTGTTTGGCAGTAGACTGAGAGGCGCAGACATCCGCAAGAACTGCATACGCTATTTGCAGAGCTGTCAATACTTGGTGTTCTCGTCAAGGGCGGGAGAGCTAGAAAACTCATGCAAGCAGTCTAATGTGGGTGATTTCGTCACCAAACCCTCTTTGGTTCAGTTAGAAGTCATTTTTCCCCCCTGGAATCCCCTCCAAGAGGTTTGACACGTCTCACACGAAAGTGTCGCACTCCTGTCCAGTTCGAGCGTGACACGAACAGATATGTGACAGATAAGACTGCTTTGACCTATGGTGAATTCCAAGAACAGTGACCCTTAAGACCAGTGTAACCTACGGCAGAGCAGAGCAACTGGACGTTGAGTGTCACGTTTGTTCTACTGAGGAAGAACTCTGGACGCTGGTGTGATAAGATCTCTGAAGTGACACAAAAGTACGAAAAACTTAAAAAACTAGGCACTGCTATGACATCAAGGTTAACTAGAAGACTGAAGAACTAAAGCAACCTCGTCTTAGCTTTTTAGTGTTTCAGTCACCTTTTACGTCAGAGCAGTGCTTGATGTGCCTGATTGACAAGAAGGATAAAAGTGAGGGAGGGAGCGACTCTGGACCAGTAATATTCTGTTCTCCATGGCTTATTCTGGTCTCATCTATCGCTTGATCTTAACTGTCACCTGGTCTTCGCCGCTCTTATCCCGGATTGGGCTGAAGTGGGGAGCCATCACTTTACACACATATGAACAGTGAGTCTAGCCTTCAGTGGGGTTTAGAGGGGACAAAGTTCTTTTGTCGCCTGTGCATCTTGTTTGTCTACTATGATTTATATGTATTTCCTACATGTCGTCCCACTTCTCTGTAGTTAGGAATCAAGTTCAACCGCTCTTAGCCACTCAATGTAGCTGGGAAGTGTCCTCTTATGGGCTGGCAAACCTAACGTGTCGTGAACGGGATGAATTCTTTAGTGATGGCAAGTGCCCTGGATCAATCGTTCCTTCAAGGGGCATTTTTTGACAGCAGAAAGGGGGCGACATTTTGTTGACTCAACTTCGGTGACGTCACCGAAGGGATGACTGGTCAAACTTGCAGCTAGTTTGCAAGGTCCAGCTTCGGACCCCCACTTTAGGTTAGGTTCCTGATACGGTTGTGGAGGAAGTATCTGTCTCCCTCCTCTCTTGCCATAAAGTTTTATTACATAAGATCAGTACAAGACAAGGTGTTCAGATTTTGAAGGCCACGGGGTGCAGCTAAACGCATTTGACTTTAGTGCTTCAGTTTTGCACCTGGAAAGTAACTAAGCAGGTCTACGTCAAATTTGAACTGTTGACATAAGAGCCTTCTATACTATGTCCTTCGAACTTTGAAGGCAGAGAGGGGGGCCCCAAAATACGTCACTTTTTTCATTCCATCTGACTAGAATGTCTTTACGTAAAGGTTTGCACCAAATATAACACGTTGCAAGTGATAAAAAAGTAGTCCAACATATTGTGGAGGGTGAATCTAACAGAAAATGCTGTCGGGTATTGTCTTCTGACATTGAATCCCTGCGCATGGAACAAAAATGGACCCTTCAGAGTCAGCAGCCTGGCTCAACTATTGCTCAGTTGGGTGTGAACAGGAACTCCCCCTGTCTTTGTTGATCCTTGAGTGGCCATTGACTGAGCATTGCATAAAGACCCTCCTGAAGCATGAAATACGTCCATGAGTGAAGAAGGAGTTTACAATGAGGCCTAAACTTTCATTGAGGATGGTGCCCGGAGTTGCATCAGCCAGTCTACCCAAAGGCGGTTGAAAAGACAAAACATGGGATTTTTCATTAAGGAAGAGAAAACACCCTCATCACCTAATCCGCCGGACTCTTCTTTTGTGGCCAATTCTAGAGGACAAACATGTGACAGAAGTTACAAAGGATTGGAGGATCTCAAGTGCCAACTCATTGAAGAGTGGGACGCATTTCCGTTCCACACTGTGAGTGCTACAGTGAATCCAGTCTGCAGGAGTCTTAGACTTCCATTGTGGCCAAGGAGTGACGGCCATACTAAGAAATTTTTTTAGTATATTTTTTCTCAGCTGCAAAAAATCTTTGTGCAAAAATTCCAAGTTCAATAGTTTTTCAGCGTGCGTGCGCATGTTTGTGTATTTATCGCTATGTACGTAGTGCAGCTTTTTCGTCGTGCATACATGCAACCGTCCTGACTGACCTACGATACTTCTACTTTTTGCCAGAGTAGTACAAACATTCTTCGTTTAGCGAACGCCCAGTTAACCTATTTTCACCTGGCGAGCAAACCCTTCTTGATATCTTCTTTGTATAACAACCAGAATTTTCGCCTCACCGATACAAACTTTTCATCTCATTGAGCATCTGGTCAAATTTTTGTAAGCTGATTTCCCTAGATGTGGCTGCATTTTATGATTGCTCATTTACGAGTCTGGCCGATTTTCCTAACAGAAGCTTGCCAATAAGAATGTTCAACAGCAGAAGAGCGAGCTTTCATTTGCCCAAAGGTCCCTATTTTCTATCTTTAAAAGTCCTCTTTGAGAAGTCTTATTCACGCCTTCATTTTCTCCCAGAGACACTTGACCATGTCGTCACATGAATTTTGACTTAAAGAGCAACAATTCCTGACCACATTGTACTCTTTCAGTGAGGAGTGCCTGCCCTGCACATGACTTGGGTATCGCTGTCGTTTTGAGCGACGAAGAAAAGATCATCGTCTTTAAGCTCAGACTGCTCAATTTCGGATTATGAAGTTGCAGATTGCAGATAGCTGAGAAGGCAGAGATTTAAAGTGAGCCCATGGATGACACGCAGAAGAGATAAAGGTTATCCCAAAGCAAACAGACGAGATCAGAAAATCACTCACTCGGTACAAAAACGAGTCTCTTCCAGACCACCCTGATGGCGATGAAGGAAGCGTGAATCTTTGCATGTGTACACCACCATGCTCTTCTCCAAAGCGGCCGTCTTCTTGGGTGTCGTGTGCTGCGTCGGGGCGATCAAGCTCGAGTATGATTCCTTCGAGCCAGTCGCTATGAAGAAGTGCCAGGCAAGTGACGAGCCAGAGGCGCTCGAGCATGTACCTAGCATCAACCTGAATCTCATATGTGTTGCATGCCTTAGAACATCACCTTGTACCTGAGCTTTGACGAAACCTCCGAAGAGGAGTTCTCCTGGCCACCCGAGCAGCTCGTCACTCTCACTTTCGATCTCATCGACGAAGATAGCTGGGCAGTCGAGGTCCTTAACAACTCTTTAACATTCAACTATGACCAAATCAGGAGGAGGAAGAGGCAACAGCTCACTATCAGGGGAGCAATTATCGGCGTTGATGCGCTCCAGGTGCGCCAGCTACATGCGTAAGACCAGTATCGCCCAGCACATAGGCTGCATGATGTTGGTAGCTCCACTTTTTATGCTATATTTCATATTCGACATTTTTCACATGTCGTTCTACAAGTACATATAAAGGGATCAATTTTATTTGAGGTGCTCGGCCACGTGACCACCAACGCCACGCAGCCCACCATGGTTGATATAGACGGCTCTGAGATGGAATCGTACTATCTTCTCCCTGTCTCGGACCCTCTTGGAATCAGCACCAAAGAAGAAGAGGAAGAAGACGAAGAAGAACCCGAGGACGAAGAAGACGGCAGCGAAGAGGAAGAGGAGACTGAAGAAGAGGAAGAAGACCTTGCCCAGCATGTGACGTTGAACCCTGAGAATCGTACTTTGATGCGCGAGATACCCGTTAGCGTTTTGGTCAAGGACAAGACCCTGAACAATATCTTCACCCTGGTGATGACCGTGATGATCGTTGTCAACACTGTCAACATGGGTGGTCAGCTCGACCTGAAGGTGATCAAAGCTGTTTTCAGAAAACCCATTGGACCAATCGTGGGTTTCATCTCGCAGTTCCTCTTCATGCCGTTGGTAAGTTTCGGCGTATGGACAAAGTTAGGACGATGAGAGACCCGCAAGAGATCTTTACCTTCCAGTTCTCCTTTGGGGTCGGCTGGCTGATGACCGAAGACATCCTCTTTCGACTGGGCCTTTTCGTCCTTGGCTGCTGTCCCGGGGGAACGGGATCAAACTTCTGGTGCATTCTGCTCAAGGGAGACATTAATCTTTCCATCACGATGACCTTCGTCAGCACCGTCGCGGCTCTTGGTGTGACGACTACTTGAACTTGACATCCTTTTCACCTGGACTAACTATTGTCTCTCTGAAGGCATGATGCCACTCTGGCTGTTTCTCTTGGGTCGATTCTTGACCTCGGGTGATCTCGTCATTCCCTTTGGGAGACTCATCATGTCTCTGGTGTTGTGAGTGTCGTGTAGAATCTCATGCGTGCACCACGACTAGCAGCTTCTTTCGAACTGTTAATGTTTCAGCCTCATCGCGCCCATCTCACTGGGGATGTGGATACGCTACCGCTGGCCAAATGTGGCTCCCTACATGACGAAGATCATCGTGCCCTTCACGTTCGTGACACTTATCTTCATCTTTACCGTACGTATCTATTAAAACGATAGATCGCCGTTCCTTATGCGCACGCTTATCAGGTTGGCGTCTATGTGAATCTGTTCGTCTTCCAACTCATCACGGGCCAGATGGTGGCTGCCGGCTTCATGGTCGCAGCCGCGGGGTACTTGTTGGGCGCAGTACTTGCATGGGTGTTTAGGTAAGATGTCTTGCATGCAAGTAGCTTCTATGATGCCTACTTTCCCTGTCCCGATGAGGTTGACGGTGCCCCAGATAAAGGCTGTTTCGATCGAGACCGCTTTCCAGAACGGCGGGATCGCCTTCGTCTTGCTCAAGGTCTCACTACCGGCGCCATATGGAGACTTGGCCACCGTGGCTCCTGTGGCACAGCTCGTCATAACAGGTGAATTATTGCTATCAGCAGGCACTTTATTTCGCTTCGTGCACCACTGTTTTTCCAATGGCGCACTTCACTTTACCACGGATACGACTGTATTAGTATTATAGTATACTGTAGTAGTAGTATACTGTGCTACCGCATTGCTGTTACGAATCAGAAGCGTACTGTATTTTTCAACCTTCTAAGGCAGATGCAGCGCATACCTAATACGTCTTTCAACGTACAGGTGCACCCCTGTGGTTGTTATTGGCCATCTACAGGTTGTACACTGGCGTTTACCTCCGCTTTTGCCGCAAGTCAGCTGAGACGTTAGAACCCGTTGGGCACGAGGAGAAGAGCGAAGACGAGAAGAAGTCATTGACATGAGACGTGCAAATGCTGCTGGAAGGCGCAATAGGCTTTTTCGGAAGTGCCATGAGCTAGAGGACAGCACTCAAGTTGCTTTTTTATCACGTACATCAGGTGTACAGCATATGTGCGTACATTGCTGTCATCTACGTACATTATAAACTTTATCACGACAGAGAAAGTCAATATAAGGGTAACGTTATGCACACATGGACGACGAAAGTGCTCCCGTTGTGCACGTCGTAATGCGCCTTAAAACCGGATATAGTAAGGATCATGCACCTGTAAAGATCATTTTTTCAAGAACCATTACAACTTAACTGAGTCACTACATAAGAGCCTGCTTTTTTGTACATGAGGATCACACGCGACGGACGTAAGCATCAGAAAATGGAAGCAAGTTGAACGAAAGTCGAAACTGGCAAGACTGTGGCAACCATACAAATCTAGTCTGATACCAGATCTAGTGACATTCTTGAACGAGGTTTTCCTCCTCCCCATGCGCTGTAGTGTAAGCATGAGTTTGAGATGGACGTGACCGCATCTTTGAGCAAAATGTTTAGCGAGAAGACATGGAAAAGTTATTTTTGCAATAATAAATGGAGTAAGAAAGCTAAGCATTGTGAAGTTGATTGCCTTGAGTGATGCATTCATACAGCACAGTACAAGCAGCCTCGACAAACTGCACACAATTACGCAAACCCTCCAACAGATAGATACACGCATCACTTCGGGACGAACGAGATTGCCTTCCAGGGGTCCGGTCCTTGTGTACGTCAGTTCCAAATGCTGCAAATTGGTATATGGTCTTGACAAAATGATCCTTATGATGACAAGTTTTAGCAGTCCCAAAGTGACCCTTGTGATTTTACGGTGATCATTGTGCGTATGAAGAGAAGGTTGGACAAGGGAAGGTGGTGAAAGCACTCATTTCACGGAAGAAGTTTCGATCATGTCTTGATTTCCCTTGATAAACCAGGCAGGATGGATGAGCAGGCAAGCATGACTGAGGAAGATTCTGGGGGTGGCACAATAGAATTTTATAGGGCAATGAGACTCTCCACGCTGAAGAGCTGATGCTCGGACCTCCACCGAGTGCACTGAACTTTTTCCAGAGTGAGAGTCCACTGAGTGCAACTCGTCGAGTCATTCTGCGCAGGCTCTTGTTGCTGTCGATCCTTGGGCAAGGATCCACCAATTTGCGGAGGCTTGGGCTGGTCGTCCACCAGGTCTTCCCTATGGTAAGGAGCAGAGTGGAGGACAGAGTTAAAGTTAAAAGTGTATTGGGGGAGACGTTACCTTAAGGTCCAGTTGGGTTAGTGTCAAGGAGAACACTACAAGTTAAAACTGTCAGAAGGAAGGGGCTCCCGCTGAAGCCAGATTAGACTAGGTTATAAAGAAGGTCTTACTCCGTTGTGAAGCTTCCGGCAGGTTCCAAGTACATTTGATTTCTCTCCTTGACCTCTTCCATTAGTCTCCGGTGCGCTCTCTTACTGTCCTGCTGCCTCCCAATGCAGTTGCAGTCTGGCAGCGGGGAGTAATACGGTGGAGGAGGGCGAACCCTGGACAGAAAAGAGCCACAGTGTCAGTGGTCGGTACTCACAACGACGTGCTTTACCCCGCCATGATGACTGAGCTCACGTACGTGCCGACGCAGACCAGGGGGACGGCCAGAAAGAGCCTCGGCCTAACGCCACCTTCACGGGCTCCCATCATTACAATCCCGCCAGATTCTGGTCGCGTTTGCTCTCCTCTCGATGCGTGCCTGCGTGCCACTCTTGATTGATTTTTCAGCTAAACATGCTACTATATCAGTGGGAATAATCAACTTTGATGAAGCGCCTGATTTCGCTGATTCGGTAGCTATCATCTTCAGACGACGCGTAGAGAGCAGATTATATGTGTGTCATCGTTACGCTCCGGTTATGCAGTACATGCGTACTATGCATTCTGATTACTGATGAGTATGCATTACTGGCATTGTATTAGTGAGTGAGTACATACGGAACGGAGAGTGGGGCAGGAGGCAGTAGTCAACGGCATAGACGTGAGGCTGAATCCCACGTTTAATCGCGTCCCAGGCTGAAGAGTTGTCTACTTCTCGCTTTGTCCTGCTGTACTGTTGGCGTGCGATGAAACTTATGATGACGGGCATTTCGGTAGCGGAGTAAAAAACATACAGACAAATCTGGACAAAGTCTGAAGACCCAAAACACTTAAATGAGGCGTATGACAGGAATATATATGTATTTAGGAGTCCTCATGGCACTCTAAGTCACAACTTTCGTTTTACGTTAAGTGTTTTGCTTCAACGTGGACTCGCAATGACTTGTAGGCAAAGTCGAGATTGATCTTGAAGACTACAGACCTGATGGAGACCCCCAGGCTCATGTAGAGGTCGCGAAAAAATGCAAAAAAGCACCGCCCATTGGCCATGATAGCCAAATTCTCTTTGAATTGCCTCTGCATACAAGGGAAAAGTAATCTTTCCAGAAAGATAAACAGCTTCAACTTTTTGCTTTGAGATATTTGCAGAACAACAAAATCTTCCGACTTTGCTGTCTCGGCCCTACTTTTGGGACGAAATAACAAAGGTCGTCACTAGATGGTGCTTCTTGCACCGATTGTTCACGTCTATTAATCATGAGGCTGCTGTTGGGGGATGTGCGAGAGGCTTCGTCCTCCACCTTCCATTAGAAGTAGACCAGTCTGTTGTAGCCTCTGAGTACAGTCCCGCGTAGGCAGATCGTTAGGTAGCGGTGTGGAAAAAACGCTCGAAGTTACAGGCAGACACACGAAGTGACAGTTGTGACTGAGGCTCCCATGAAGACTTTCTTACGAAATACAGATTCCTTTTTAGGTGCGTTGAGTCTTCGAATATCTTGCCCGAATTGATCGGTAAAACCCTGTACTTGAAACCTTGTCACTGTTACGAAGCTTTCACCCATTCTTCACGACAGGCGGGTGGATGGGAGGTCTTACCCCTTTGGCAGTGTCTCATGGGAGGGAGGTACATTTTCACCATTTTCGGATGTCTTGTTGTGGGGGGGGGGGGGGGGGGGGGGGGGGGGGGGGGGGGGGGGGGGGGGGGGGGGGGGGGGGGGGGGGGGGGG
>JAAUXU010021604.1_pt1 | contig 10680 bp, 12 predicted proteins | sample 7278151 | NCBI WGS metagenome assembly JAAUXU01 (sample SAMN14350113, study PRJNA611818) | marine sediment metagenome | isolation source: surface marine sediment (1.8m) | place: French Polynesia: Moorea | collected 2018-08 | reverse complement strand
GGAAATGATGGGTCAGGGGGCCGGGATTGTACTGTGAAAGTTTCAGTGCATTTCATCAATGTTTGCCCCCTGAAAAAGCCAAATTTTCAGCCTCTTTGGCATGCCTCCCTCTCTAGGTGGCCTCCTTTTGAGCATTCTGGCACCAAAATGGGCAGCCCCGACAATGAAGCTCTGTACTGAACATTGTACCTGAGTATCATATCTACGTGTTCCACATCAAAATTCCATCTCACAATGTCCCAGTGTAGCGCATGAGGTGTAGTCATGCCCATGGCTAATCTTGACACCAAGGACTGTATTTTGATGCTTGGCCAAAATTAGTGATGCACCAAAGAAGTCCAGGACTTTTTGAATTTAATGAAATTTGATTTGCGCCTGCGCAAGCCCCTTGTGGTCGTCTTGGACCAGGTTGGACTCGTCCATTTGAGTGGTACATCAAGTACTTCTCAAGCTATCAGAGAAGGTGAAGCAATGAATCAGCCAAATGAAGGGAATATGATTCAGGCTGGAGAAGGTCAGAACTAAGAGTTTCAGCTGTTAGGAGTGATTTCATATTCAAATTCAATATTTTGCTACCTTGCACAGAGCGCTATTTTTAGTGATATCGGGAACATTGTCCTTAGGATGCAGTGACATTTTTTTCTTTCTGCAAATGAAATTTTTTTACTCGACTCTTGCAAACGTACCTGTTGGTGTCACACAGTCTGATTAGTTAGACTATAATTAGATCAATTAGTCTCCGCGCAACTGTGTGTCTAACCCAGCTGACAGCCAGCCACTTTTGACCCACCCTGTGCGTATCACAGTTGGGTTTTTTTGGCATTTGGGTCTCCCTCCAGGGACGGCACATTTCTATCTTTCTTCATATTTCGTCAAAAGTGCTGATGTCAATTCAAATTGACCTTGTTGAGCACAGTGATTGAGTCCAAGCTGGTCCAGCCAACTGTTGGATGAGGCAGATCCTCAGGAGCAGGAGGTCTGTCTCTCGTCCGGGTCCGGTGTCCGGGTGTCGGACCCATGCTATTATTGAGCTTTCTTTTCTCATGTTGGCATGAACAACTTAAATATAGCGGAAATGTTCGTCTTGAGTAATATCCGTGCAATAAGTACTCCTGGATGATTTTCTATAACTGCTGTCAATTTCCTGGGAAAATCCTTTCCCAGCATTCCCAGGAAAATTTTGATCCTTTGCCAAGAATCCCAGGAAAAACTTCACTGCTATTTGAGGTTCAGAATGAGTGATAACTGACTGGATTCTCAAAGGTGTCCAAATCGCCGTCCAAAATTAGATGTCCCTTTCAAAAATAGGGAGCATCCAAACTACAAATTTTGGACAGCCAAGCTCAGACTCACAAGGAGTCTCTGTACCAACCCCCCCTCCACCGCAATGTAGTGCAACGACCGCAGGCATTTGCATTTGCAGAACTGCGGCGAAGTCGGACACTGTAAACACACTGATTTCTCTGCAAAAGGGCCTCAACTTAGGCTGAAAATGGGCATCCAAGGGGTGCTTGAATGGGCCCCCTGCCTTGCTGCTGATTTTTTCCGAAGATTCAGTGAAACATTGGGCATTTCTCCCCTGTACTGAAGAGAATATAACAACTTGACATGAGTTGACTTTTTTTCTCTGCCTGCGCATGCTATAAGTCAGGGTTGCCAGCTTTTTGTCATCATCAGAAGCCAAATTGAACACGATGAAAAGCCAAGGGTACACAAAGATCAGGCTAAATCCCCAACGTACTTTGTGGCTCAGTGCTTGAAATAAAGCCAAATACTGAGAAACCTTGAAAAATTCCGAAGTCAAATCTTGTCAAGAAAAAGTCAAATTTCTGGCTTTAAAACAGTTCGCTCCATTGTCAATCCGGTTTCCTCTATGGCTGGCCAGCAGTCAAGAAACAGTTGAGAGACTTGAATTTCTCGTTACTCGCCTTTTAGTATGATCTATCTATGTAGCAAGAAGTCTTTTCCGAGGATAAATCTTAGGAATTACATTGATGGTCAGAACTGGGGTGCTTCCTAAAAATATCACTGTGAAAGTCATTTTTTCATTAGCTGTCTACGATTGGACAAGATTACGTCAGGCTGCAACAGCATCTCTACTCGACCAGAGACCTGGTGTAGGGGTGGGTCGGTCCGTCTGTCGCCGAGCCAATACCCAAGTCCCAATCCCTCCAGAAGTGGCAGTGCTGTATGCAAGCCGCACTTTTCTATGAAGACTTGGGTGGAGTTTGCGCTGCATCGGTCTCCTGGGATCTGCGTCTGTTTGCCACACAAATAGAAGTTGCTCGAAAAGTGGGACTGAGCTCAGCTCAGGATGTAGGCAAATGGGGACGAAGTACTCAAAAAGAGAGACAGAGAGAGGAGATGAAACCTTTGCTTTGCCATATTGATGCCAACGAAGGAGACACCAAAAAATCCCTCCCGGTGCTGAAGTGGAACGAAGTCCAGCGGAGCCCCCGAGAAGGATAGACGAGCCTTCATGACGTGGAGTCATTACGTCGTTAATGAGCTACAATAGCCCCTAATGGCTTCACGCGCGAGGAAGGGAAGGGGGTCGCAGTGAATGCCGTGCATTTTGCTGCACTTCCAGTTAAAGTTCCTCTTGTCAAACAGACGTTGAAAAAAGAGTGGGAACCTAGAGTTGCCATCACATCAGAGGATGTCCTGTTCAGAATGTTTGCAAGAGTCTTAGAGTCTGTAGCGTACTACTATGTGTACATGCATGCATAAGGTCATGAGCATGAGGAAGCAGACACTGCAATAGTGTCTAGACCAAGTAAAGGTTTCCTTGTTGCTGTTGCCCAGGCCAGGACACACCCAAGTAAACACTCTGTGCACAATACATTTCATCCCCAGTCTGGACTCAGACTTCGCTGTCTCACCATCCTCCTCACCCATCGCTCCGCCGCTACGATCGTCACTCTCACACTCACTCACGCACACGTAGCCCGGCGCGAACTGTTCAACATTACAGGATCAAGACTAAAGGCTCTTGAAAGCCAAAGAAACAAAGGTGACGTCACTTAATTGACGAAAATAAATTTACATTGCCATTGCTGTCTCTCTCTAGAGAAAGTTTCAAAACCAAGCTGGACTTACAAACTTCAATTTCTCAGTGAGTTGCACTTGTTTGTAGGTGTCGAACACACTTTGCCTAAATGTCTCATATGAGCCCTCCATAGTCATTGTAGCCTGAATGTGAATGCTTCTTCTCACTCCCAATAGATGCAGAAGAAAACAAATGTGTCCCCGAGAAGGGAAAATGCAAGGATTATGACTTGACCACACTCAAGAAGTTCGACTTCTGCGGCCTTCAACTCAAATTTGGAACTTTAGGTTTTATGACACCTGACATCATATTGATGTCAAGATATTAGGTACTTTTCTTGCTTTCTCACAACAAGCACTTCAAAGGTGTGGAAAGACTGATAACTGAAGCAGTTGTGCTGTTTTTACATAACTATGTTCACATTTGTCAATCTTATGCCTAAAACGTGTTTGAAGGGCACAAAAAGGACTTTGTCTCACTGGTCATTGCAGATTTTATTTTTCCAACTAAAAGTTCAATCTTAAATTTAGCTTACTGAACTTTTATTGAAAATCGAGCATCTGAAAGCTCCACCAAGATGGTGTTGTGTCTTCTTGTCTCTGCCTCCTCTTCAAGGACTTGAGTGTCCGAACTCCCAGTCCGGGTGGAGGAGATGCTGCCATCAGCAAAGCATTGGTGCTTCAGGGTTTTGAATATATAGAAAAAAGGGAGTAGCAATGACCAGCGTCAAAGGAAGAGTTCTTCATATCGACAGGAAAGTTATCCCTACTTTCCGATTGTGCTGTCACAAAAGATAGTATCCTGCTGCAGCTGCTATAGCCGATTATGCATGCACAAGACCAGGCTTAGCAGACATGAACGTAGGTACGCATTGTGTCCATGATGCACTCGGGTGATACAGGGACGTTCAGATCGTTCCACTTCATTTGCGTCAGGAACAAGTGAGTAATTATGACCTTGACGCACAAGTGGGAGGTGACGAGACTGGGCAGTCACGAGAATGTAATAAAAGTCAGATGCCAAAAAGCAAACAATGGGGATGGAGCTGGTCTGCCAGACTCAGTGCGTGGTCCTCGGCTTCCTGAACCACCCTGTGCAGTGTGGCTTGGAAAAGACTGGTGGAAGAAAGCACCCGTAAAGGGATTGGCTCTGCATGTCTGTTTCAGAGAAAACATTGCTGAAGACACAGCTGAAGCACAAACGAAATTGCCACATTCATTACGCTAAGTGTGAACATTTCTTTTCTGAACGTTAGCACAAGTCTTCGCTTGTGCTGTGAGCTTGCGCCTAATTGAATTGCACTGGATGTCTGATAATTTCAGTTGTACTGAGCGCATGGGGAGACAAAGGCCATGGCCTTTAGAAGGCCGAACAAAGTGTTAATGGAAAGTCAAAAATAGTCGAATCTCGATTTTAGTATATCTGATTCTTAAACACTGAAAGTCACGTCAAGGAAAGGACAGAAAATGTTTCAATGGAAAGGGGCTGAAGTTGCGTCCCTTCTTGGGCATTGCACTGCTGTGGGTGATGCTGAAGTTGTTGGCTGCTGTTGCACCTTAACCTTTTTTTGCATGTGGTTCTTCCATTTGCGAAATCTCCGATGTGGCAAAGGTGAACTTGCTCTTCAGGGGCGCAAGCGAAAGCTGATGTTCTCACGAAACTTTCTTAGCAGTATAGACTAGTCCAAACAGTCAAAGGTACATGAGATATCATCTTTGGAGCACGTGTGGCCAACCTTATCGGACACCTGGTACATACAGCCAACGCAGCTGTATGGAAGCAAACTTTCCTAGTGGAAAGTTCCTGCTTAAACAATGATTTTGAAGGCCGCTGCGACCGAGCCCGAGATGAACGTGTTGTGCAGTAAATAATGATAATAATCGGTTGTGCTTTATCAAAAACCGAATTGCCCATAGGTTTGTCATCATCACGCTGTGACGAGCAAAAGAATACCAAAGCTGACCTTTCATAGTGGGGTAACAGTTTGGCTTTCCCGTGCTCAGCTCACATGGCGAATATACAAAATGATGTATTTTTTCGCTCTATTCGAATTTTTAGTCTTTATCTATACACCTATCCCAAAGTGTCCGTCTGTTGTCTGTGTGTGTGTCTGCCTGCTCCAAGCGCCGCACCGATCGTCACCAAACTTGGTCAGCAGACGCTACACATCAGACGCTCGAAAGTGATCGCACCACACCTTAGGTCGGAGGCCGTTTTGAGGCCCAAATCGAGGTCAAACGTTACATTTAATGCATGCAGTGTCAGAAATAATATTTCTTCAAAAGAGGGAAGTCCTATTTTTTTTTCACGAGTGGCAGAAACTACGCATGACACGAGAGGAAGTCGACAAGTGGAAAAAAAGGACTTATTTTTCTTCGAATATGACATTTTCTGTTGCTACTGACTTTTTGTCACTGAAAATCAATGAAAAAAGTAAAAATCAGGGTGAAAAAGTTACTTTCTTCCACTGATTTTCCGCCTGTTCCTTCCTTTTGCGGTGAAAGCTAGCTTGTAAAACAAAACAGACAAACAAACGAAATGGGGAGCAAAAGTCAAGGTAGTAAAAGAAAATATTTTGATTTCATAGACTTTGACTGCCTCGATTCCATCGTCAATTCATTTTTTGGTTGACAGGCATGGCCATCATCCTGAAGTTGGTCATCGGGGCCCTCCTCGTTGAGGACTCCGCTCCGGCCATGAGCTTCGCGGACATCATGACCCTTCTGGGACGGGCGGAGATCTGACACCTGCCGAGGTCCGTCAGCAGAGGGGGAGCGGAGGAATCGTCCAACTGTGATTTCCAGGGCCTTCGCCCGGCTGAGCTCCTGTGCGACGCACAGCAGTGATGCTGATGCCACCGTCTCCAGGGGGGCCACTGACTTGGAGGCGAGGGGTGGGAGGATATTCAGGACGACAGTCCGGGCGACGGAAGCCGAAGACGAAAGCACCCGAGACCCCGGGGGATTTCACGGGTTTCTGACGGCCCGGGAACGGGCAAGCTTCTTCGGGGGCACCCGTGAAGTAGGGTGGGCTCACGTGGCAGGACTGGGAGGAGTGGGACACCTCGATGAGGGTGCGTTTGAACAATTCTGGGCCGCAGTTTTCACGCATTTCTAGACTTTCAACGGTATCAAAATGTCATGTTATGTTCATTGACGTGGGAATTAAAAGCTCTTTGTTTCCAATCAGGACTCTTATTCATTAGTAGTGTAAGAGGAGAGTGGACTGGGCATGAATCCTGGTGAAAAGCAGTGCATTTACTGGACAGAACTAGTGATGTGTAGGCTCTGAGTCGTGAGTTGGCTCCGACTCCAAGATTTGCCATTTGGGGATAATTCTGAAGAGTCGGCTCTTTAGAGGGAAGAGTCATTTAGGAATTGGTCATTCACGTCTGAAGTAGTGCTTGGGAACTGTAAAATTCCTGCCCATACACAGGTCCTGGCAACGGCCAGGTGGATTCACAAGAAACAGAGCATGTAAATGACTGTGATGCGACCTCCCTCTCTTGGTGACATTCAAGAACATTTTACTGGCATTTGGCTCTTCTACCTGGGCAGCATATCAGCTGTGGCACATACAAGGGCTTGTATGGGATGCTCAGATGTGCTTGTCCTTGGGGTGCCTATGTTCTTCCTACCATGGACAGCTAAAGTGAGGAATTTGATGAAGACTCCAATTGTGGTATTGGATGTTAGTCAAGAAAGTAGTGAAGGCACTCATCCTCAAAATATTTACTGCTCCTAAATATCCCTGTTAGCATTGACCCACTCACTTGGTGGAATGAGATTGGGAAAGAACAATTTCCACAGATCGCTGAACTGGCCAAGAAGTACCTGGCTGTCCTAGGAACAAGATTGCCCTCAGAGAGGGTATTTTGAACAGCTGCTGGAATAATTACAAAGAAAGTAATCATATGAGAGATGACAATGCACTAATTCTTATCTTTTTGCATGATAATTAGTGAGTGGAAAAAGTGAGGTTGATGGTTTTGTATCTTTTTACATGAGAATTTGTATAAAAAATATATCAAAGTAAAAGTTATGGTTTGTGTTTTACACTTGCATGGTACAGGTAGAAGGGCTCAGTGCCATTACCTTGCACCATGATAATTTCCTTCCCATTCTTGGCATAGCACAAGTGGTTGTTGATTTGAACCAGTGCACCATGCACATTGTATACTCTAGATTGTCGCGCATACAGAGTCCATGACTGTGTCTCTCTAAAATGCTATTTAGGACTCAGAGTCGACTCTTTGAATTGACAAGGGAACTGACTCTGAGCCAGCTCTCCAAACATTTGGATTTTCCCCATCACTAGGCAGAACAGATGAATTCTAGATGCAGCTTCGGCTAGGGCAGCTGAGCGGATGCCAGTGTAGCAGTCTTCAGTATACTCGTCACTGGACAGGGTACTTAGTACTCTTGGATACTACTGGGGTACTACAATCAGCTTAATCTCTGACTATTGATTATGCGTTCTGCGCTCATCACGCACTCAACAGATCGGCTGCACCAAAGCTAGAAACCGACCGCACCAAATCCGGGCAGGTGCAAAGCGTGAGAGCCGTGTGTCCGTCTGTGTCCGCAGCTGGTGAGTTATTTGCGGCTGATCAGCACAGAGTCAGGTGATGAGCGAGTACTGAACGTAAGAAAGTACATATGATTTGACCCTTTCCATGCATACCTCATTTCTGTTTTGCCCTGGGCATGGGCAATAGGGTGGGCCTTTTTGAGGTCACATTGAGTTTTGACATTTTAGGTTTGGGTTGAGGAATAATATCTGCATCAAGAATCAATCAACAATTTTGTGGCCGGTCTCTTCAACCCTTTGAACCCCAGTGGCAACTTTTGTTGCCAGGTCGAGTATCCCATATACACCCGTGGCCACTTTTGTGGCCCAAAGCAAAGACAGGAGCACTACATAAGAAGGTCATTGAGATGATGAACTGATGAGCTGAGACTTTGTTGTATCAACAGCCCGTCAGCTGTTAGAATTTGGAAAAATTTTCCCCCAAACCCCAATTGCTGGAATGAGGCTTGACCGTACTTCAACTCACAAGCTCAGGCCCCCCCTACTCTTCCCCTAAACCTGTCCCTTCGAGTCTGGTGTATAGGGAGAATTGACAAGAGGGACAGCGGAGTTCAAAGGGTCAAAGAAGGACCGCCTAAAGTTGGCCTAGAGTATGGTGTACTAGTACACCCTCATGCAAGAGCCCTAGGGAGAAAGGAAGACCAGTGACTTACCAAAAGTGAACCTGGAGAGTCCAATTATGGCCCCAGACCTACAGGGTGTTGGACCAAAAAAACTTTCTTTACTGCACTGCCTGATGATTGTTCATTTTTTTCTGTTTGTTCTAATTTCATGCCCCTGTCCCACCCCCCTGCTGTTGATGGGGACATTTTTGAACCTTCTTGACAAAAGACATCAAAAGCTCCACCAGACAAAGCGGTCAAGAAAGGATATACCAACTGAGCCGAGCTATAAAAAAACTTTCTTAACGTGATCAATGGTCAGTAATCATATTAGAACTCAAGCTCTATTTGTAGACTTATGACAGTAATACTGATGCTCTTCTAGACCTGCAGCTTGGAAGTCTAATGCAGTACGAAAAGGTTCCCCCTAATGGGCAAGCACCATTGCTTTTTGGAGCGATACACGATTGATAGGAACACCTGCGCTTGATAGAGTTAAGGCAAAAGCAACAAGGTCTGCTCCTGAGAGAGCTACTTCATCCCCACGGCGAAGCAGACCGCGAACGGGTTATCCGTGGGGCGGTTCTTCAGAGAAAGGAATAACGGAAAAAGTTGGCGCTCCTTCTGTCAGGGAAACCGTGGGGTATCTGCCCGGCCAGCTGGGGCCCTCAGTAGTGTGGAACCCGGCAGTGCAGTGACTAACAAGGTTTTAAGTTCTCTGCATAACATGGAAAAAGGCCATTTTTGAGGCAATTTCAGCCCCTAATCGTCACCCTCTTCACGTGGAAGTGATGTACGTTAAGTTTCAAGTCAGAAATGGGGCTTTCACCACAGTGTAGACCCATGCGTTCCATTCCTAGTTCCTTAACACCAACACCGAGTATACGAATATGTTCCTCCGGGCTCACCATCTTCCAGAGGTCCATAAAACTCTCTTTGACCGCCTGACGGGGGCTTGGAACGCGGTGCGACCCATTCCGTGGCTCGACAGGCTTACCAATGATCAGCAGGCACTGGTTCAGACTGTCATGCGCTACTCCCAGTACGCGGACTGGAAGAAGATGATCGATAGGTGGATGTATGAGACCCCTCTAGTCAGGTGGGACACCGAGTCGAAGAAAGGGCATCCGCTACCTTTCACAGTGCCTTTGCTCATTCACTGTGTGTTCTAGTGTTCAGACTGGAAGAACTTCAGAAGCAGAATCCAAGGGCTAACAATGTTCTGGATCTTCTGCCACTCCACCTGGTTTGTCGTCTCCAATGCTTAGAGACCATCATATTGGTCTCCGCTGATGAGTCAAAGTACTTTGGGTCGTTTAGTGTGTGGATATCCAGGCTGTCTTTGTATGCTACTGCGACACCTTCTTCTACCACGATGACTGGGTGGGGAGGAAGGACTGTGGCAAGACGGCGTTGGCCATCATTAGCATGGTGGCCAACAACTGTTGCCACAAGCCCATAGACAGAGAGGTAGTCAAATGTTGGTTTGCCCATCTTGTCGACTGTCTCCCTGAGAGATTCGAGGGTCAGTGGCAAGGTTATGCTCGTAGGCCGAAGTGGCGTTACCCTGGTGTGCCCCACACTTTGACGTCAACACCTGGTACATGGTGCATGACATCTGGGCACCCATCTCGTCCGTGTCCATGTTGGTTCAGCAACATGATGGAGGAGCCGACGTACTACAGCAACGGGGCTTCATGCGCCGCGTCATCGACGGAACCGTTGGCTTGCCAGTGGATCTAGACTCAGACTCTAGTGAAAATGAACTAGAGATCCCCATCCCGTACGAAGAGTGGCTTGAGCTCAAAGACTCCGCTGACGAAAGACGAGGTCAGGACTCTGTCCCGACCCATTTTGTCCGACATCTTGGTATGCCTTCTCAAAGGCATCTTGGTATGCCTGCCAAACTCAGTGCCAAAAAGAGTGCCTACCCGAGCTCAAACCAGTGCCAGTGCCAATGCTGAGACAGTGCGTATGTCTTGGCCTCTCAAACGCAAGAGAGAAGAAGAGGTGGAAGAACCAAACTACCGTGATCCAGTTCTTGAACGCCCCTTGAAGCGATCAAAAGGGAGGCATGAGTATGCCAAGCCACTGTACTTGAGCTGAGAGATGCGCAAAGTCCACTCACACATCGTGAACCCCGAGTGGAGTCAAAACTGTGGCTTTTGTGGAGGCATTCATCATACTTGTGCACACGCGCATGCGCAGTGCAGGGGTTAGCTTTAAGATAAATCGTGTTCTTACTGTACAGTTCGTTGAATGTATGTTCTACTGTAATGTGATGGATCGTACTATGATGATAAGGGCTGGTCGAGTGATCTGGACTGGATGTTGCTCATGTACTTTGTTGAATGGTCTGAGTACTCGAATGTCTCGTATCTCATCACCTCGCGAACCTCTGTCACTCGTTCTACGGCATCAAGACCGGCAACATCTTAG
>JAAUXU010000831.1_pt1 | contig 10680 bp, 13 predicted proteins | sample 7278151 | NCBI WGS metagenome assembly JAAUXU01 (sample SAMN14350113, study PRJNA611818) | marine sediment metagenome | isolation source: surface marine sediment (1.8m) | place: French Polynesia: Moorea | collected 2018-08 | reverse complement strand
TAGCCTCGACCCCAAACTCCGATTGAATTACCAGGAAGTTTGAGGCAACTTTTAGCACACACAGAAAAACTTGTGTAGGTCCCAGTGGTCTGCTTTATGCTACCACGATCTCTCCTCTTTCCCTCTCTCTGAAATGGAGCTGGAGACCAAGCAAAAAGCATAATCTCTTCCTCTCCCTCTTCCGCCTGTTTCACAACCGTGTGGAGGGAGGGAAACATAGCATCGTGCAGCAAGAAAGGGCGGACGGAGGAAGACACCGCAGCGGCGGCGGCCGTGATTCTTTTTCCGCAGTAGCAAAGCTGTTCGCGAAAGGAAGAGCAAAGAGGGAAAAGTCTGGCCATTCTTCAAAAAATTGGCTTTGGGGCGGGCGGATCCCCCTTCAGTGGCTAGTGGGAGAAGAAGAAAAGAGTTCCCTCCCAAAAGCCCCTTGGCGGTCCAAGGGAGAAAGAGCCAGATACTGGACCAAGTCAGGGGCTCCCTTCCGCACCCAGAGTCGTGGCGGTGGATAGCGGCTAACTTCTGCTCCTCTTCTTTCCCCTCTCTCGCCCCCCGATCTGTGCCGGCTAAAGTTCTTCTTTTCTTTCCCCTTTTTCGAGAGCGATTCCGTCAAAAAGGGGAAAGAGAAAAGTCTTCCGCCCCCCGGGGCAATTTTTGTTCCTTTCAAAGGAAGATTTAGTGCTGCTCCTTCTCCTCCAGGCTGTCCTCTTCTTTCCTCCAACGGAGGATGTACGTACAGCGTACATTGAACAGGTCTGGGTTCGTTCAGAAACGTAGGCGGAACAAAGGGAGGAACAGGTAGCAAGAACCGAGACGCCAACGGCGGAGAGGAGGAGTCCCAATTTAAGGACCAGTCCGAAACTTTCCATCTTACTTCGGTATTAAATTGAACATATATGCAGCGATGGAAGTGTGAAAGACGGTCCAAAACAGTACTCTCTTGTATGGTCAGCCCCTCAGTTGCAGCCCTAGTTGCATGTATGGAAGGGACGAGAGAGTACTCTCGCTTGACATACCCTACACCGCACCTTTGGTGTTGGTGCATCAGTGACAGCTTTAGTGCTTTGCGCCTTGGCGAGGGAAGAGGAGGTGGGAGGACTTCTTCCCGTGCCCCAGAGTTCCCCTTTGGGGACAAAGAGAAGGCGAAAAAAACTCCCCCGGGAGCCCCTGCTCTTCCTCTCCCCCTTTCTTTGCGCGAAAGAAGCTCTTCCTGTCTTGTCCCCTCGCCCAACCAAAAGTAAGTGAAGGAGGGAGAGTTAATGCGACCATCCTCCTCTCCTCTGCAAAAGGATGGGAGACCATGGCAGGCCCTATTCTTACCGTACAGGTAGAGCACGCTATCCCGTTTAGCGAAATACATTAACTCAAAAAAGTGTTCCTCATCCCTTTTCTCCCCCCTTCATGCAAATACATATATTGGCCGAAAGCGGCAGCCGACGACGAAGAAGGCTTTTTGATTGAGGACCCCGCGGTCGGTCGGTCCTCGGTCGGTCCTCGTCCTCGGCTGGACAGAAGGGAGACCGAGCGGAGCAATCACCCGCCACTTTTAGCCCCCCTCCCCCCTTCCTCTTTTAATCGGCGCACTTTGGAAAGGACCTTCGCTCCCTTCCTCCCCCTTTCTCGTCCCGTCGATTATTTCCCAGTCGCGTGTGAGCGAGAGCGTGACTACTTGACTGCCTACGTCGGTCGGTCGGTCCCTCCACCACGCCGCCCTAGGCGGTCGCCACTGCCATTGAACCCGCGCTGTAATACGCAGGACGTAGTAAGTAGCAGGAGTGGTCGGCGCGGCAGACGTACTGTCCAACAACCTCGCGCGATCCGGGAAGAGACCGACCGACCGACAAGAGATCCCCCCCCAACCCACTTCCCTATCTTCCGTCCCCCCGCCTGCGCCACCTGCAATTATCGTGCAGGAATCTTTAGCGACTAATCCACCCCCCGGGAGAGAAGGGGGAGCTGCTTTCTCTGCTGGGAGGGTCAAGAAGCGAGTGCATGGGACATGGGAGGGGGACAAGTGCGAGCAGAGCTTCCCCCGCACTTCCGTCGTCCTGGGGAGGAGGAGGGGGAGAGTAGCCCTATGTTTTAAGATGGGGAAGTCAGATGGCAGAAAGAGAGGGAGCACTTTTACTACAACCGCAGCAGAGGGCATACATGGGCGCAGAAGGAAAAGAGGAGCGCCATTGATCTCTCCGTAACTACCGTAGACTGGCTCCGACCACCTATGAATACTGCTACAATCTCCCCCGTGTGCGTATGTAAGTAGGAGCGGCGGGGATTGAGTGGGGAGAAATGGGGAGGGATGAGAACGGGGAGAAAGTTCTATCCCCCTTTCCTCCTCCCCTCGAGAGCAGACGCCGGAGTGGGAGAGAGAAAGGAGAAGCGATCGTATCACGCCTAGCAATTCGACGTTCCCCTCCTCCCTCCCCCTTTCGATCGTCGGCGGGCAAAGGGAGCTAGGCATCCTGTGGAAAAAAAACTCGTGCCGGGGGAACCCGCAGATAAGCACGGCACCTATGGCCCCACCGGTGTGCTGTGAAGGAGGGGACGACAGCAGCTGGGCCTACTCTGCTAACTGCAGAAACATGGGTCTTCTCCCACTTACTATAACTACTTTAGTACTATCCTGCCCGTCCTCCCCTCCCGCCCACGAGATGCCAACTTTCGACTGCTTCTCCCCTCCTCCTTCTCTCTCACCCGATCGCACAATCGCACGCGACACTCGCCTGCCTAGGCCGCGGTGCCTTCCCCCCTTATTCTCATCCCGCGGCAGCTTCGGCTTCCACCGCATGTGCTGTATGTGGAGAATAGCTCCGCAGTCCCCCCTCCCCCTCCTTCCCCCAGCTCTTCTTCTCCTCTTTCTATTTCTCCCGCTGCACTTTTTGGGGTTTGGGCAGCAGACATGTTCCATCCCTCCCACTCTCCCTCCCTCTTTTCTCCCCGGCGGCCGCGGCACTGCTGGCCTTGCGAAAACGGGAGGAGAAGGGGAGGTGAGAGGGAAACTTTCGCCTAGGCCTCAGCACATTACATGCACTTGATACACTTTCGAGATCTCTCTTTCTACCCACTTTTTTCTACGAGTTTGAACCTAACCAGACCACTTCCATTCTTTTGGAGTTTATTCCAGAAAGGAATAACGTTGCTCCGTTTTTCATGTTTTCTGTCTTTTTCCTTCGCTGCTGCTTCCAGGCCCACGGCATTTTCCTTCGCCATCCCCACAGACTGTTGCTCCCCCTTTTCCCCAGGTCCCGCACGCACTCTTAGGAGAAGCAGGGTGATACTCCGAAGGGAGGGGAGAAAGAGCCACTGCGTCTTCGCTCCGCCCTACTAGTGTGTGTACGTACGTACACTTCTTTCTTCCTTACGCCGTCTGTCGCGCGCTTTGTGTGTGGGTCCCTTGTCTCTTTCCCCCCCTTTTCGCGGCACAGCGCCTCCGCCTCCGCCTCCGCCTCCCTCTCTCCCTCCCTCCCCCTCCCTCCTCTCGCCGTGTCTTTTGCTCAGTTTCACCGCGGCCCGGGAGAAGGCCAGAGCCGAGAGGGGAGGAGAGGAGGAGGCAGCAAGGGGACGGAGAAAAGAGAAGTGGGAAGAAGACCGTTTCGCAGCCACGGAAAAGAAAGAGAGGGGAGAAAAAATAAAACGGGGAACGAGGGGGGAGGGAGGAGTGTTGTGCAAGGAATACATTTATCCTCCGATCCGAAAGAGAAAGGGGACAGCGGGCAGATCTTAGGGAAGAGTGGTTGGTTGTACCGGTGTGCGATACAGTCGGCCTCCTTCCTACTCCTACCCCGCCGGTTTCCCTCCTCTTTTTCTTCTGGCTTCTCTCCTCAATGCCTCCCTCGTTTTTGCCAGGGGAAAAAGGGGAGGAAAGGTTTTTTCGCGGGGGCGGGGAGAGGGAAAGAGACGGAAGAGGGAGACGTGGCGATGGGAGGGTCAAACTGTAGCTGGAAGGGATGAGAACGGGGGAAAGGACGAAAGAACCCCTCTCCTTACAACACAGTTCTCGTCAAAAGGAGGATGTAGCTAGCCGGGCCCGTGTAGAAGAGCACCCTTGAAATAAAAGCTCTTGAAAGAAGGAGAGGAGGAAGGAAGCTACTGTAACGGAGTGTTTTGCTCCATCCAGCAAAGTGTGTTAAAGGAAGAAAGTTAACTGCAGTGAGAAGGTGAGGAGTACGAAGAAGTGGAAGGAGGAAAGAGAAAAGGAACGTGAGGAAAAAGACAAGTGAGTTCGGTGCGAGGTGCCGAGTTTTCCCGCAACGCAAGAGGAGGGAGTGACAAAGTGCGATTGAGAAATTAGTGGCGGGCGGTCCCTGCAATTTCTGCCCCCTCCCCCTCCCCCTTTTCCTCGTCCATCCAGCTAAAGCGGAAGGAAAGGAGGAGAAAGACAGAAGGGGGAAAAGGCAAAAAAGAACGTGGCAGGAGGAATAAGGTGTGAGTCTAACAATTTCCTCCCTTTTCCGTGAGTCGCCGTCGTCGTCAGTATTGCCGGCCCTGTCTACCACCACGACAGAGGAAACGGAGGTAGTTCTGGCCAGCAGAGGAAAGTGCTGCGGGATATCCTGAAAAGGCGGACCGACGAGCTGCTCCGTTCGTTCGTTGGCTGGCTGGCCCTTTTGTGCCCGCGACCGAAGGCGGCGGCGAATACCCTGTTTAACAGTTTTCATTCCTCGCCCGTCGCCGTCTGAGGCCGGCCGCTGCTCCCTCCTAAACCGAGGCTCCGGGGGAGGCCGATGAGGGGACGACGACGACGACGGACGCTTGCCCCCACGAAGAGGAGCTGCCACAGCCTTGTTTCTACGCTGACTTTTTGACAGCGCTTCCTCACCGTACTTCTTGTTGTACTTGCCGCACTGCCGCGGCGGCGGCGGCGGCGGCGGGACCAAGGCCCATCTGCATTGCAGGATCGGGAAAAAGAGGCGGACGAGGAGGGCGACAAGCGACAGGAGACGCGATCACAAAGACGAAAAAAGAGGCCCTCGCCGCAACGACGGACCTCACCTGGCAAGAAGTTTGGAGTGAAGAAAGGAAGTCAACTAGAAGACAGATACCCATCATCTCCGTCTTGCGCGCGGAGTTCTGGCTTAAGTTCTGTGCGATTAGAAACGGGAAGCGGCTTGAGTGTCGCTGCGCCCGCGGGAGACAGAAGAAGGGACAGCCAGCGAGGAAGACTGCGGACGAGGAAAAAGCTATCATGTTTTTCTCCCAATTCTCCTCTCCCTCTTCTTCTTCTTCCTCTTCTCCTCCTTCTCCGCTCCTTCCGCCTCCGCCTCCTCCGTCTTCGTCATCCACAACAACCCTTCTTCCTCCTCCGCTCGTCGCCCCCCCTTTCGCCGGAGAAGAGGAAACTGCGGAAGGCGGAAAGAGGATAGCAGCACGAGACAGGGACGTGGGCAAGGAGCGGAGGGGGTTACATCACGATTCCGACGCCGACGCAGTCTTGGGGAGCAGCAGCAGCAACACCGTTTCCGTCCTTACTAGGAGGAGGAGCAGGGGGTCAGTGCTGCCAAGGCCAAGGTCGCCCTCGTCGCCGCCGCCATTCAGGCGGTCATGATCTCGTCGACGTTGAACGTTCCTCGCGAAAGACACGGCAGCACGCATTCCATAAACACAGCCGGCCTCGGGGGTCCCGGGGCCGGCGGAGGTGGCGGAGGAGGAGGCGGAGGAGGAGGCGGTGGCGGCGGAGGCGGAGGCGGCGCGGGCGGGGGCAGGAGGTCGGGGAGCTACGACTGGTCCAGCTATGCCTACCCGCCCACGCCCAACGTGTACAACTACGGCACCAGCCGCGGTTCGAGCGCCGGAGCCAATGGGGAGGTGCCGGAGCCGTACGACCTAGAAAAGTTCCTCTTGCTCAGGTAGAGAGCCGACTCCAGCGTGTTTTCTCGAGAAACAAGAAGTGCTACGAAAGACTAACAGCGGACATATTTTTTTGCTTCGTACTAACGCCATCAGTGAGAGTGTCTTTCAAACACCGCCTACTAACCACTTAATGCTTGTCGACTCTAACCGATCCAAGAGGGCGACGGCAGACCCGCGACGAGAATTGCCCCTCTCGCCGCCCGCCGCCGCCATACATGGGGGAGGGCGCGGCCTCTAGGCTCGCAGCGCTAGGACAACAGCACGGCGACAGCGACTGTCGCGTCAACAACAGGCTCCAGAGCCAGTTCTGGAGGGAGAGGGGGTGCGGCGGCGGACCGGCAAAGGAGGAGGTTGAGGAGGGGGAAGACAGGGGGAAGGAGCAACTCCTCCCTGCTTCAGCATCGGCGGCGAAACGCTCCTGGTGGATGAGACCGCCGCCGCCGCCGCCGCCGCCGCCACCCGAGGTCGAGACGACGACGACAGACGACGACCGGAGACCACTCTGCCTCTCCCCGCAGCACCAAACCGGCGGCGGGAGGACCACGGATAAGTTCTCTCGCGTCCTTCTCCTCGCCTCCGGTCGACGCGATTCCTCCTCCTCCTCCTCCGCGAGGCCGCGGCGGAAAGAACGCGGATCAGAGGCCGGGGGAGGAGACGGAGGCCAGGAGGGAGAGGACCTCGCCGCCGCCAAACCGAGACTTTTTCGCTTGAGCAGCTGCTGGGAGTGCGTCTTCGCGGGCTACAAGATGCTGAGCCCGGCCAGCACATGCACAGGCACCATTTGGAAGTACTACGAGAAGCTCAAGGACGCCACCAGCGAACGGAAACCGTAAGTCGGTCGCAGCAGCGCAAGTCTGCAGTAAAAAACAGACTCACATCCGCCGACTACTTTCGAAAATGAGTTGTTGCTGCAGTGCTGTCTAAAGTAGAAAGAAACTAACCTTCTTAACGAAAGCATAAAGAAGCCTGTCGAATAAGTGATCAAGAAAAGTACGATTTGCAATTTGGGAAGTGGTGAATCTTCTTCGTCTTTTTCTCTTCCACGTCCTTATGTCGAGGAGCGGCAAAGAAAACATCATTCTCCCCCCCCTCCCCTTTCCTCCCCTCGTTTCCTCCTCGTCTTCTTCGTCTTCGGTTTTTCCTCTCCTCTCATCATCCTTCCTCCTTCCCCCTGTGTGCTCCATTCTTGTCCCCATTTCTTCAGCCCTCGGTGCATCCGAAATTTATTTTCATTTCCCATCCCATCCCGCTCCCTCCCTCCCATCCCTCTTTTCCCACAATATGTCTCCAAGCTATGCGAAAAGAAAGAAGGACGAGGAAAAGGATAGAAAGGAGAATCCCTCCCTCTTCTCCTATGTACTTTCTCGTCAGACTCCCCTGAATGCGAGGACTGATGGAAGCAGGGGGGAGATTTTTCCACGCAAGCAGAGAATGGATGGCAGGTTTCACTGGCGGATACGCGGAAAGTTTGGTAGCTAGATTTTTCATAGCAACGGGAGTACGGCGAAAACTCGGTGTGCAGCACGTGTAAGAGAAACTAGCAAAGGCCTGGATTGCGGATTGTGTATTCTCTTGCAGTATATTTTCCAAATTCACTGCGACCGGAAAGCACTCGATTGAAGGGGTGTGGGTACGAATGCCTTGCCTTCCTTCGCGCGCTCGTCATCAAGCAAGTGACGAAAAGGAAAAGTCGCCGCCCGACATCACGGCCGGTCATATGAGAAATGAGAAGGACGTCCATTATGGCTTTGTATTGAGAGTGTAGGGAGGGTGGGGCTGGCTAGCTGGCAAAGTAGTAGCAATAACGATGGCCGATGGCGTACAGGGGAGGAGACATGCATAATGGACACAGGAGGAGGAATGGGGGACTTGGAAAGTGGGACTGGATGAAGCAGAGTGTTCCTCTGCTCGTGGGTGGGCGGCTTGCATGACATTGGGGGCCCCATTGGCTCGATGGAGAAGTAGCAGGATCGAGAAAGGGTGGGCAGGAAGAGAGAGAGGAGATGATAGAAAAAGATGAGGGGTGGACGGTTGTGTACTCCCTTCCTCGGTCGCTATATTTCTTTCCTTAACAGGGCCAAAATAATCGAGTGGCTTCCATCCAGGCAAAGGAAGAAATATGGGTCCACGTCTGTGAGCGCCGCGCGCAAACCCCCCCCCCCAAAAAAAAAAAACTTTTCTTCCGCCCCAAGCTCGGAAATGGGTCTCGCTCTTCTTCTTCCTTTCTTGGTTGCGATTGGGTCCATAACAACGCAACGACATGCGATGAATATGCGATATCTTGGCTACCTGCTGTAAGAACCCACCTCCCACTACTAGCTCCTCTCTCCCACGCCGCCTATACCCCTCCTCTTGGCACGAGAGAGGCCCCATATTCCTTGCCTGTATGAGGAGGAAGCCCGCGTGTGCACGTAGTGCTAGTGTACATCCCTCCCCCCTCTTTCTATCCCTCCCCCTTTTCCCACCTCACTGAACATCCAGCATACCGTAAAAACTGGTGGAGGAAGGGAGGGAGGCAGGTGGGGGGTGAGGGGAAAGCTTCGTGACTGCGACTGCACCCCACCTCCCTCTCTCTCGATCTCCCTCCTCCCTCCCTCCGCCCAAAACTTTTTTGTCGGATGAAAGTTTTTTACCTCTGAATGTCCGTAACTTTTCCACTCCCTCACTCTTTCTCTCTCTTTTTTTCTCCCTTTCCCCCAGTTATCTAACCCAATTCCCCCTCTTTTCTTCCTCTTTCTGCCTCGGCTTGCGGCTCAGGAGGAGGAAGGAGGGAGGGAGGAAAGGGGAAGAGAAATTTTGTCTCCTCCTCCGACCTGCGATCGAGCGCGGCCGCCGCGAGCGACCTGCAAAGGAGACCTCCTCCCTTTTCTTCTTATTCGTGCTTCTCCTTCTTTTGCCTCGGAGGCCGCAAAGACAGAAAGGCATGGGAGAAGGAAGGCCAAGCAAGGAAGCTGCTCCCCCTCTGTTGTCGCTTCTCCCCTCCTCCTCACCGCGGCCGCCGCCGCCGCCGCCGCCGCGTGCACTTGTTCCGTAGCTCTCGAATCGAGGCTAGAAGTCGGAGGAGGAGGAGGCGACCGCGGGAGGCTGATGGGGAAAAGGAGGGGAGGGGATTGAGACAGGAGCAGGGTAAAAGGGCAGCAGGCAGGAGGGCAAGAAATTCGCCAACTTTTTAAGTTATAGGAGTTCTAGGCATTATAGGTACTACATAATGTTCCTACAAGAAAATATTTCAAAAGGGAATTTGTTCCAAAGAAAGTAAAGACAGCTGGATGGTACAACGTAGATACCTGGAGGGTGGTGACTTTTGCGCCAAAGGCTTTCCATAATCATTGTAATTGCTTTAGACAAGGCGTCAGAGGAAGAGAGAGAAGGAAAAGAGACGGCAGAAGGAGCAGAAGCAGAGGAGAAAAAAAGGTGGAAGATCGAAAGCAGGACTCGAATACAGTCTTGGAGTAGCGTGCTAGGAAATTTGAAACGTCGAAAGAGAATTCCTTGCGCTTTATTACAGTATTCCTGTAACCTCATGAGTGGTCAATTGGGACTAGGCAAAAAAATCAAGCCTTGAGGCTCTCCAAATTCTTGATTGGGAGATAGTAACGAAAACAGACGATGAAAATTTTTCGCACGGAGAGAAACGTAAACAGGGAAAAGATGGAACGGCTGCAGGATGTATATGAACGACCGTATAGGTCCTCCATCTCCGTCTTGCCGTTCGTTCCTAAAAAGGCGTAAACTTCCACACGGGATCTTGAGGGGTATCGAGCTCTTCTTACAGACACGAAAGCGATTAACTCTGTAGGGTTTACCTACTGATATGCCTATACGGTATCCTAGGTGAAAGATTTTTTATCCCATCCCCTCTCATCCCTAGTCTGATGGGACTGCTTGGGGAAAAAGTGCAGTAAAGCGATTCTGTTTACGTTGCGCACGAGCGTCCAGAACCTACAGCGTTTTCAAGCGCCGGCTAAAAAAGGACAAGGCTGGATGGAAAACATATATTCTTACTTTAAAACCGGGACACATGCCGGCTGAAACAAAAACCTTTTTTAGGTCTGTCGGAAAGGCAAAGCAGAGAGAAAAAAGTCGCACGGTATCTTTCCTTCCTAGGTACACACAACGGCTGTGGCAATGAAACTTTACGATCCCCCGGAACGGAACGGGAAGCACAGGAGGGAGGGGGGAGGGAAAACAACAACAGAGGGGAAGTAGGGTGGTGGAGGCACGGAAGAAAGCAGTGTGGTGGAGGCGGAGGGGAAGGCAGAGGCGACGACGAGAAAAAGGTGCCGCCGCCGCACGCCGACCGACCGACCACCACCAACCTCGTTGGATCTGAGCGAGAAATATTCAGCGGCGGCGGTTCCTCCCCGTCTCCCCTGTTGAGGTACAGTATACTTCTACCTCTTTTCCTCGGCGCTTCCTGGAAAAAGCTACTTCGGCAAATCGGTTTTTTTCGGAGGAAGCACTTCAAACGAAGATGTGGGAGCCAAAGGGAGAAGATGGCCAATCTCCTGGGAAAGAAAACCTCTGTTTTACCACCTCCCCGCTCCTACTTTGAGTCTGCGTGGGGATCGAGCGACTCAACCGTCAAGCAAGCAAGGTTTACGCGTGTTGCTCCCTCGTTAGATGGCACCGTCAGATTGCGGCGGCCTCCTCGTCCTCGTACCCCCGGCCGCTCAAAGCGATCGTGCAGATCGCAGGAGGGAGGGCGGCGGCAAATTGAGGCAATTAACAGAACTTATTCCTCCTCCTTTTCCCTATCGTCGCCTCCTCCTCCCCTTGTGCCCGTAAAACCCCGCTCTCTGGTCTGCAATCTGCGCCCGCCCTCCGCCGGAG
>JAAUXU010084831.1_pt1 | contig 10681 bp, 15 predicted proteins | sample 7278151 | NCBI WGS metagenome assembly JAAUXU01 (sample SAMN14350113, study PRJNA611818) | marine sediment metagenome | isolation source: surface marine sediment (1.8m) | place: French Polynesia: Moorea | collected 2018-08 | reverse complement strand
GTTACATAATGTTGGGATGCAATCATCCGATGCAACAAACAGCAGTAGAAGGACCCAGCCCACTAGCAATCACATGCCATGTACAGTAGGCCATCCTGACCAAGTGTGATAAACCTAGGTGGAGAGAGGCCCTGAGGTCTGACAAATACATAGAAAAGCCATAGGATCACAACTGCCAATACAACTGAAGAGAGGCCATCAGATAAGTGACATCTTGAAAGATGTTAGATAGAAGATAGTTTGCATGGTGTATACAACTTTTGACCCCCTTATTTTTGCACCCTTTCATGAAGACATGTTATAACTCATGTCAGGTAAAACACTACAACACTTTCAATGCCAGCAGAGAGGCAGGACATGGGTAATTAATATCTGACTTTTACTAGTCAACAACAAACAATATCCCTGTTTGGGTACAATGTATCTGGAAATAGTGGCCTTCTTTAGATCACTCTATAGTGTGAACGTGAGTAGCTATATGCAATTCTATTACGTATGTGCATGTGTGGTATGGGTGCCTGCTGAAAAAGGATCTTTTACCAAAGATTTTAGTTAACGTCATGCCTTTGAAACGTTTTTCAACGTGATTTGAAATCTTGACCGGACATCCTTATGAGTAAAAACTGATGATATCTTCATGCCGTTGGCCTAGAATGTTTTCTTGCAACAAATGTAACTCACAGAAGAGATGAAAAACTTGGTCTCGTCCAATATGACAATGCTTGACAAGGGAGCGGAAATAATAGTTTTCTATATTTACAGAGAAAGTAACAGAGCACTATAAAAATGATAGGGCTATCAGGCTGGGTCAAAACATGAAAATTTTGGAGTTTGACTGAGTGCATCTTAGGTTTGTTGCCTGATGCCTGAAGCGTGCTGCTAAATGTAAGGTCATGGGCATGAGGAAGCAGACACTGTAATTGTGTCTAGACTGTTAATACCTTCCTCATTGCAGAAACCTGACCAAGCCAAGATACACTTCCCCTTCCTCATTTAGATGTATATAAACTCTGTGTGCACAATACATGTATCCCCAGTCTGAACTCAGACTTCGCTGTCTCACTATCCTCCTCCATCGCTCCGCCGCTACGATCGTGGCTACTCCGAGTGGAGTTACTCCGGGTCATTTTTACTGAGTCATACTCACACTAACTCACTCTCACGTAGCCCGGCGCGTACTGTACAACGTTACAATGCCAAATGGTGGATGTAGTCAAATGGTTTTTGACGCCACGAGAGGCTATAAAAAATTGAGGCAGCAGTAGGTGGACCAGGTGGACTATATTCACCTGCTCAATTATTGAGCGAATGACAAAAATGTAGTTCATTTCCGTCACCCGTTTCATTTTTTTTACCTGATTGAAGAAATGTTCTCAAGTGCCTTTGTCGGTGGCGCCGTAAATGGCGGAGAGGGAGTCGGTGATCGCTGTCATTTTAAGTTGGCTGACTGGGGAAATACTGCTGACATATTGAATTGCATTTGACTCTGGCTGTGACTTTAGCGGTAGGAGCTTTTTTACTTACCTCATACACAAACCACTGTTGAGCCACATCCAACGGGCACGCGTTGACTTTCGCTAAAAAGTAAGCGTTCCTCAAAGTTTTTACGCACTTCTCCTGTCGCTTTCCCTCTCCTCCTCTCTCATCATAAAATGGAGCTTAAAACAACTTTGCCAGTATGTGGAAATGAGTTATTTAGCTAAAGATGCATGTCTCATGGAGATTTATACATGTCCCCACGGACGAAGCCATCCTTCAAAGCTTCGAGGCACATAAAATTACTTTTTTGCTCTTAGCTCTTAGGAAAGGCCTGGAGTATGTAATCGCTCCTTCCAGCATGTTGCCCGAGCTCTAATTGAACTCGAAGATCCTGGCGACGATGAAATACAACAATGAAGTCACTCAGACCTACAGACAGATTGTATTTGTGAGTCATGTAGGTCATATGCTGTTCCTTATTAGGCTAGTTTGAGAAGGTACTCTTGGGGAGAGAGATATTTCTTTGGCCTGGGGCACTTTTAACTGAAAGTTTTATAACATAACTCTGTGTTCACCTGTAAATCATGACTCAATTCATTAAAAAGTTAAGGCTAGAAAAGAAGTGTGCACTTACCACGTACAAAACATCATAAAACTTTGATTGAAAAGGGCCTACAGTAGAAGAATTTTTCTTCGAGAAGTGAAACTTGTATCTACATTAATACTCTTTAACGGCAATTTCCACCCCCAAAAAGTAAGATGGGAATTTTCAAACTAGCCTATTACCTATACTGAAGCAAACTACGCGAGATACAATGCTAGGATCTAATGGAATCTACGATTTTGAGATCAGCGGAAATATTTCTGTTGCAGAAGGGACTTCTGCCGTCGAGGATGGCGCATAAAATTTTGTTCCTCACAAAAGGACTGCACATCTTGTAGTTTTTGGGCACACTTGCATGGATTGTAGATATAGTTTGTAACTAAAATCTTTACAACAGGCGCCGGTCATTAGAGTGTCTGGCGGCGAGCTTGTAAAACGAAGAGAGGAACCATTTGGCTACGAGAAATGCGATATTAAAAGTCACCTGGAAGGAAGAGAGGTCGGTAATGTTTGATCCTCTCCGTAGAAATGCTCGTGACAATTAACGTCCTGATTATGACTCCCCCGGGTGAAACTGTAATAAAAAAAGGGATAAGTTGACCGTTGCTACTTATAAGACACTCGTTTTCCTCAGGTTTAGGTCAGTCGGAAGCGCCACTAGATGCTGGAAGGATCCAAGAGGAGAAACCGAATCTACGTCAGGTGAGAAAATGAGCCGACGTACAGAATAGGACTCTTAGCATGCGTTGTAGGGGTCGTAAGGAGTTAGTGTTGCATTTGCTACATTATCTTGAGCATCTGTGCGACAGACGCTGTGATCTTGGTGAAGTCATCCTTTGCATGTGTAATTGGTGTAGCAGGAGGTCAGAATTTGGGCAACAGATGGCGCAAATGGTGCAGAAGGCTGATGCACCTTATATGCTGGGGTGGTAAGGATGCTGCAGCAGCTGTCTTTAACATTGTTTTTATGAAGTCCCTGTTAGTTGAGACGCTGTTCTGCTTAAGCGCACGGTGCATCGACCTGTTTTGTGACATGCTGTTCCTATCGTTCTCATGGAAAACAATGTGCAGAAACAGCGGCGACCCTCATTTTTCGGTCCACTGTGCAAGTTAAAATGGGGGCCTACTTTAAATTGTGTGTACTGCAATGTGATTTTCGGTACACATTGCACGATGCTAAGGGGGCTTTGGATGATTTTTAGTCTTGCCATCATAGAAAGTTAACCTATTCCGGCCTACGGTGCGTGACTGTCACGCAGAGCACCTATTTTATTCCAGTGTTTCAATAAAAATGTTCAAAAGTGTGTCAAATTTGGTGACTTTTCCTGAATAGGTATCGGCTGCATGATGGCCATGATAATCCACGAAAATCATTGGTTCCAGGGCATCCCCTGAACATGAAATGTAAGATACCACACTTCGAACTTTCATAACCTCTCGTGCATCTTACAAACAAGGATGTTGAATTTATTGAAATGAAGGCCATGGTGCCTTCAAAGTGAGGTTGAAGCAAAAACGACGCCTGTTATATAGATTTTAGTTACAAACTATACTTACAATTTATATCATCATTATTGGTGGTGATCTGAGCTTCTGTTCAAATACCGCCTCATAAAGCTATAGTGTGTGACAGTCACACACCGTTGGCCGTTTAGGTGGACAAAAAGGTTGACAGGACTAGGGTTAACTACCAATCGTTATGGCTTGCATGAAGGTCAGAAACCCAATAGGGTTTCTGACCTTCGGCGTCAGCATGATCCGATTACTGTCACAGATTCCTGGTCTGAGCGCGCAGTCTTGCTCGATGTAGTGCTCCATGTACAATTATCCGCACTCACATCATTCATAAGTTTTTATGCAGCTGCACTTGTGGCAGGGCAATACGAGCTGAAATCACGAATTGCTAGATTTGCAAGAGCCCCAGGAAGAGTCTAGAGTTACCAGTACCTTAGGCTTGAGAATCGGGTTGATGGCAGACCTGTCATTCCATCGCCTTAGGAAAGTTTAAATTTCTGGTTTCTGTTCAGACTGACCCCGGTTATCCTCCCCTGCGGAAAAAAATGGATCAGTGCGTGAATGGCATCGATGACGTAGTAGAAATTGGGGCATCGACTTTGTTCGTAGCCGACCAGTCCGCAGGTTTCAAAATTATGTGAAAAATATGTGTGGCCTTGCGGAGTTCAAAAAAGATTCAGATTTAGCGATCTTTCGGCTCTTACCCTTGATGATCTTGATGACATCGAATGGCGGTGGGAATGGCTATAGGCGTGTGCGGAAATGTTAAGCTAAACAACGCGACAACTTTTAAAAACCTAGGACTTTGGAAACCTTGCCGGGAAAGTACATTCGATTTTGTCAACATTGTTCTATTTGCAAGTGTTCTGTAAGGAACACCTCTAAAGTAAATGACAGGAAAAATATTAACAACTGTAAATTGATTTAATAACATCTCAAAGTCTCTCAAAACAGGAACCGCAGGGAGAATTTGTCTAAATGCTTTGAATTTGACAGAACGCGTCTTTTGATCGGAAATTCAAGGACTTTTCTTCTCTTTCAGTGTGCAAGATCGAACGAACAAACAAACGGAGAGAAATATTCCATTTCAAGTCACAAAGGTAAGTGAGGAAAAAGAAACACTGTGTCGCACAAGCAGACCTCTCACTGCAGAGGAGACGTTCAATGTGTAGATTGAGAAATCCGCAATGAAATTCTGATTTTTTTCTTCAAAGACATTTTTCCTCTTTTGCAATTTGGACCTCCCCACAAGCTTCACAGAGGGGTCCACGGCCTTGCTGGAGCTGGCCAGGTATCTGTTATTCCTTATTGATGTGCTTCTCCACACTAAAGCCCTTCTTGTTGGAAAACCCCAGGATCTTGCCAAAAGAGTCACACTTGAGTTCCCTCTTTTGCCTCTTCTTGTCTCTTTGGGCAAAGGCCAGCTATTAAACAGGGGTCTTCTGCAAGCTCTTCAGGCCCAGGTCCTCCTTCACCAGGTCTCTCTCATTGTTGTATTGGTGGCATTGAACTCCCTGGCCAAGGCAATCATGGAGACTCTGGGTTCTACTTGATCCTGGCCTTCACAGAGTCCTTGAGGTCATCAGTGCAAGTTGAGCGGGGTCTGACACTCTTCTTCTGCTCAGAGAAGGTCCCTGTGTCGATGTATAGCTTCCAGACATTCCTAGCAGTGTTGGGTTGGATGGAGAACCTCTTGGGAATGTCCTCCTGGCGATAACCAGCCTCACTTTGCGCAACAATTCTTTTCCTCAGTTCGTCCGCGACTGTATAACTCTGCTATATGTTGCCATAAAAAGATGTCGAGTACTGCAAATTAAAGGTTGGGACCTGTCCAACTTCTATTATTTTATGATAATTTTCGCTCAAATCAGCACTAATGAAGTGAGAAGGCAAAAGTCAGTGCGGCCGATAATGGATGACACAATTGAAAAATACGCGCTTGCCGTTTGACGGTGATGATGCCTCTGTCCACGAATGTGGGGGTTTGGGCCTGTAGCATGTCAAAGGATGGTCTGGAGGATGCCACCTTTGGCATGGAGGAGTGGAGGGTCTGTGGTTACACACCCAGAAAGTTTCAGCCACTTTCATCATGACAATGCCACTGAAAAAGGGGCATGACAGTGGATTTCGGCGTGGCTCCCTCTTGGGGTAGGTGCACATTGCGCGCTCTAGCATCAAAATGGGCTGTCACCAAAAAGCTCAATATACTGCATCTTGTCTCGTCTGGGTCATCGATTCCATGTAAAAAATCTGCCTTAAAAGTGTCAGTGCAGAGCGAGGACCAGGAAGCGATTTTACCCATAGGGCAATTTTTCGCCACACACTATAAGATGGCAGAGGAGAGTTTTGTGGTAAAGGTCCAGGAGCTTTTGCCATGAAAGAAGTCCAATCACCAGTTACTGTCTGAGGATGAGGATGAAAAAGTAGTGAGTGATCTCCAAAGGATTGCACACAGTGGGGCCTCCTCCTCCTCCTCAAAGACAGTATTGACTCCTGGCCCAGTTTGAGCTGTTTGCTATTGGTAGCAGCAACATTCTCATCAACAAGCAGGAGTCATTTGATCCCATTAGGAATATATTGTCCGCATCTGTAGCAGCTAAGCAGCCGACATTCAGCTCACAGAGACATGCGTCATTGTGGTAGTGATGTTACAGTGGCAGAAATCAAGACTTGGGTCAACATTCTGAGAGAACATCAACTTTCACCTGGATCTGGGCATGATGTGTCAGGAGAAGAAAGGGAAGGTGTCCAAATGTATTATAAAAGCCATTTGATCCCATGATGTCTTCTCCTGTGGTCAGATTGAGCTGGTCAGCTATGGCCACATGAATTCCATGTGGTACAATTCACAATTTCACATGCTACCACTGGCATGACTCCTGATAAGGCTGACTCCTTACAAGGCTACATAGCAAGACCATGGCTGGCCAGGTTGTGCATTGACTGAAATGGCATGTGTGTTTGTGAATTGACTGAAGTCATTCACCAGTGACTGATTTCTCAAACTGCCGACCAAACATATACCTTAATGGAATGAGCCCAAAATGTATGTGCTTATTATTTGTACACTCAATAAGATTTGGTCAAAATTGGCCCAGATTTACCCCCTCTTTTTCCTCCTCAAATATTCCCTCCTGATTTGTGACCGTCATTTTTATGCAAGAAATTGCACGTTTTGTTTAGCCGCTCCAGCCACTCCTTAAGAAGGAGAATGACTTTATGTCATACGGCAACCATGAAGCAGCATTCATGAGTGTCCAGAGTACATTGCTACAGCAGGATTCCACAAGCATGGAAGGAATCACAAGAACATAGATTCAATAACTTCATGAATTTTGGTCTGTTGGGCTTTTTTGTGACCTGTTTGACCTGGCAGTCGAGTACCCAAATGCTCAGCATGAAGTGAACAATCCACATGCAGATTCGACAAATTATCTGGAGGTGATGTCTTTCTCAACCCACTTTCTCTGCATTTTTGTACCAGCTTGGTGAGTACTTTTACAGCTTCTCGTGAGTCTGTGCGTCAAGACATACTTGGGTGTTTTCTTTAATTGCCTCCCATGCCAGCTCTTGATGGAGTGACTTGCTGGTCGAAGGAAAGGTGATAAGAACCTGCTTATTGTAATGTATTGTACGGTTCTTGTAACGTAGTACAGTTCGCGCCGGGCTACGTGTGCGTGAGTGTGAGTGTAACTCAGCCAGAGCGACCAGAGTAACTCAGTCCAAAATGACCCAGAGTAACTCAAGTCGGTGCGGCGACGATCGTAGCGGCGGTGCGATGTTTGAGGAGGATGTAGAGACAGCGAAGTCTGAGTTCAGACTGGGGGATGAAATGTATTCTGTACAGAGGGTTTATATACAGATAGATGAGGAAGGGGAAGTGTAACTAGGGTGTGTCTTGGTCAGGTTTCTGCAATGAGGAAGGTATTAGCAGTCTAGACACTATTACAATGTCTGCTTCCTCATGCCCATGACCTTACATTTAGCAACACGCTGCACCTATAGGCCACATGACTGAGCTCTTGCTTCTCCACATCAATCATTTGTTAACTTGGGTTTAAGATCAGGACAATTATAGAGGTCCAGAGCAGAATGTTTGCAAAATCCTCATCCACAGAGTCATCATGGACCATCTGCACTATCTTGGCTCTACTACAATCAGACTGCATCTGCTTGAACATCTTGCATGTGGGCTTTTCAATCATGGCAAACTTCATTCTCTGTATCACCTGATGCAGCTCATGAAGTTCTTCAGTTTGTGCATCCTTCTCTCCTCCTTCACAGCCAGACCCAGGCTGGTGTATGGATGGTCACTTCTTGTGGTGTTGGACCTTGCAATCAGCTGTAGCATCCACTCAAAGCACTTGATCTTGGCGTCAAGAACTGAGATGTTGCAGGTAAGGTCCTCCCCTGACATGGTGTGTTGGGTTACTCCTGTTCTCCTCTCATTGTCATGCAAGTGTTGATGAGTTTTACCTGTTCCTCTGCTCAGTGACTCAGCAACAACTCTGATGTCCTGAATGGTTCAGTGACATTTTCATCACTCCAAAGGAAGCCTCTGTTGCTGCTGCTGTTCTTGTTGTTCACCATCCAAGTCAGGAGTGACTGCTACCACTCCAGTCTCTTTGTGATGGTGTTGACGGACGAGAAGGGCTTCGAGACCTATACCAGGGACTTCAGCCCGGCCTTCTTCATGAACTGCCTGGCTGTGGTCGGAGATGCATCCGAAACCTTCATAATGTCGGCCATTTCCTGTCACGTCATTTGTGAGCCACTTCTCGAATCCTTGTCACGTTGGCAACAGTTTCCTTGGTCACAGTGGGGCCAATGCGGGTGGATGTATCCCCTTAATGAGTCTTCAACCTCCTGACAATGTTTGCCACGGATCTCTTGCTTGTGGTCATGATCTTGGCAATCTCAGGAAGTATTTTTCCGATGCTGTGGCGCGCCCACATCGTGATGCGGACCATCTCCTGCTCCTTGACAGTTCCGCGGTCTCCTAATCCGCGCACCCAGCATTTTGTGATCTCCTGTGTCCGCACTTCATCAGTACAGTAGCTCTAGATACAAGACTGTTCTCTGACCCATTCAGGGCCATGACAATGCCACGAACAAAAGTTAAAAAAATACACACATCAGTCTCTTTTCGTTGCTTCACCGAACCTAGCAACCTCGCGACCCAGACACGGGGGTTTGGCATGCTTGCTCATAGTGCTGGAGGGCCTGGGAAATGAATCCCACTGGAAAATGTCTGCCTTTGGGTCCGGATTCTTCCATGAAAATTTCAGCCAATTTCATCCATGTTTACCCCCTGAAAAAGCCAAATTTCTCTTCTGTTTGGCATGGATCCATGCCAAAGGAAGCCTCCAGGTGGCTTCCTTTTGAGCACTCTAGCACAAAATGGGCAGCCTTGACACTGACCCTGTGTACTCAACAATGTGTCCCAATATCACATCTACACGTTCCACATCAAAATTACACTTCAACATGTTTCAGTACAGTGTAGGAGGTGCCGTCATGCCCGACGCAATTACTTACGGTCAGGACTGTACATTGCATTGCTCCTATAAGAGCTACACTGAGACGACACAATCTATCACTCAGTGCTGTTTCCCGCTCCTCTTACATCAGTTATTAAAAGCAGATCAGTCATTACATTGTGTTTCACAATTGTCTTTTGCTTTCAGGGATCCCTCAGAGGGAAAAAAGTCACCAACAGGATGCGTTGTGTCCCAACCCCAATGGCAACATTCAGCTGTATGCTTTTCTTCCTCCTTTGGCAGGGGGGATATGGAGATGATCACCATGACTGCAGACAGGGCAAAGCTGATAAGTGAGTTGCGACACCTACATACACAGTACGCTATTTACTTGTTTGACGTATCATTTTCGGAAATTTCCTCACTTATTCACTCCCTGGGGGAATTATTCTCGCCCTATGCTTCCCTCATCACAGGGACAGATTCAACACTCTAAAACTATTGCCTCAGTCATAGTCTTCGTGAGAGTTTGAATTGCGTGTGAATCATGACTCACTTTCTGCACTGCATTTCCCAAATACAGGTGTCAAGGTTCCAAAAATCATGCGTTACATTTCAAATCAACAATAGATAATGTGCATTCATATGTACCCTCCTCGGACTTTACATCGCTCAGGTCATTATTCATATCTTGGGCTCTCTTCTACATCCCAGTCAAGGATGCATACTGCAGTATGCATCCTACTTTGATATATTGACTTGTGGGAATCTGGAAATCAGCCAAGTGTGTTCACACACACACTCATACATACATCTCTCACTCTTTTTTAGGCTAGGTCAAAAAGGGGTGAACTTTGGGAATTCACTGATGGCAAAAATATATAGTCAAATACTTTTGAAAAAACTTGTCTTTCCTATGCCCAACTTGATTTGAAATTTATGTAGTAAGCTACTGTAGTAAATTTGCAGTGGAAGCAGATTTCAACTCTGGTGGCTTTCAGAAGCTGCCCAATTGGATGAAAACCACTCACCAAAATGCTGACATGCTCCAGTTTGTCAGAAAAATATTTTACAGCAAATCCTGAAGAAAACAATTACAACTTGTTTAACAGTATTATGCAACTTCAAATGCATTTGCGCATAGCCAAAACTCCTTTTTTCACTTTCATTTGACTACAAAGTCTTCAAAATGTATGTGGTTACAAATTTTGGGCACCCACAGGGAATTCCAATTTTTGACCTAGCCTACTCTTTATATATTGAATAGTTACTTGTGGACTCTAACATGATTTGCTTGGGGAAAACAACAATTATATTGTTGATGTACATGTCTATACATCTGAGCTGAAGTACGTGATCACTGAATTGAACTGCTCTTCATGATGAGGAAATACAGTCGTGAGTGGGAACTGCCTCTGCCCAATTGTCCCTGCCTCTGTAGTCCCCACCAAAGTAGTCCCCAGCTAAGCAGTCTCCCACCCAAGAAGTATCTCTGCCCCAGGAGAATCCCTGCCCCAGGAGAATCCCTGCCCCAGGAGAATCCCTGCCCCAGGAGAATCCCTGCCCCAGGAGAATCCCTGCCCCAGGAGAATCCCTGCCCCAG
>JAAUXU010166787.1_pt1 | contig 10682 bp, 8 predicted proteins | sample 7278151 | NCBI WGS metagenome assembly JAAUXU01 (sample SAMN14350113, study PRJNA611818) | marine sediment metagenome | isolation source: surface marine sediment (1.8m) | place: French Polynesia: Moorea | collected 2018-08 | reverse complement strand
TTCCATGAGGTCATTGGCCAGAACCAGGTGGCCGTTGTAGCTTTTGCGGCATTCAGCAGCGATATCGACCTGTTCACATTCCGGGTAAAAATGAGTTAGGACCAGGTTGCCCACTCCGGCTTTGGCAGCCAATTCCCCCGCCAGCGATGGTGTCAGGTGGCCGGGTGACCGCAATTTGTCCGGAAGCGCACATTCGCAGATTAATAAATCGGTGTCTTTTGCAAGATCGATGATGGTTTCACAGTATTCGGTATCGCCGGTATAAACCACGGAGTAACCATCTGAGCTGGTTATGCGGTAAGCAACGCTCTCTTCATTATGCTTGACGGGAGCAGTGTAAACGGCAAAATCTTCAAATGAAATCGCATCGGCATTTTTATTGTCGAATTCGATGACCTCCAACAGACCGGGTGGCAGTTCAATCCAGTGACCGTATACGCTTTTCAATCCTTCATAAAAGTTAAGCAAGCCGCGACCACCGGCAACTGTCAGGGGCGTTTGCCGTCGACTGCCGTCCGGATACTTGGTGGCAAAAATAAGTGGCACGAATTCGCCCGAGTGGTCGGGATGAAAATGGCTGTAAAAAATATGGGATAAATCAAAAATGGTCATCTTGGCTTCCAAAAGCCGCCGCATGGTGCCTGGGCCGCTGTCAAACAACATTTTTGAGGCCCCTGTCTGCATCAGCACCGAACACGAACTGCGCTCCAGCGACGGCACACAGGTCCCCGAACCCAGTATCGTGACCTTTATACCTGGTTGATTTTGCGCCATGTTTTATCCACCCGTTATGATTTAACTAACAGCTATCTCAAAAATGCATCTAATCCGCCGGAGGCGGACCCCTGGACGTGATCTACTATTTTTGAGATAGCTTTTACTTATATTAATTACTAAGTTTCCAATCCTAAATGAGAAATTTTTTCGAAGAGCCAGGCCGCACAAGGGTTTTCGTCAAGGCGTACTGTGTTGTACGTTGCAGACGAAAAACCCGCGGAGAACGCAGCTCTTCGGAAAAAGGGCCTTTTAGGATTGGAAACTACTTGGGTTCAGCGCGTCTGGCAGTCCTCCCAATAATCCAGGACAGCAATTTTTTATCATCCCGGGCATCCACGCGATCTTTCAGCTCACTCAGGGCTATTTCTGCTCTGGCCATGTTTTTATGGCCCCCCGCGTTGCCCAGCATGCCAAACCCTTCTTTGGCCACCTTGCCGGCGTTTTTTCGAATACCATCGTTGCGAAAAATGATGGTTAATTTCTTGTCGCAAATTCCGGATACGATACTCCAAGTGACGGTATTTACGCGCATAAAAAAGTCAGCAACCAATACACAAACATCCGGATTGACCACATTGCCCAGATGGACATAGACTTTGCCCTTGCGCCGGCGCATGTTTTGCAAGGCAATTTTGAAATATTTTAAAAGATCAAAACGCAGATCCGCCTGCTCAATTTTGCGAGCCAGATGAATATTGGCGTATCGGAATAAATATTGAAAAGCGCGTACATCTTCAATCTGGGTTTTCCCTTTAAAATCATTGGTGTCGGTCTTGATGCCGTGGTATAAACCCGTGGCCAACTTGGCGGATGGCTTTATTTTGGCGGCACGCAGATATTCGGTTAAGATGGTGGCGGTGGCCCCGTACTGGGGTCTAATATCCACAAAAGGGGCCTTGTAACCTGAATCCGGGTGGTGGTCGATAATGACATCTACGTTTAAACTGGCCATGAATTCATTATGGTCCGGTTGAGAGTCAACGATGACCACCCGGCTGAATTGGCCCGCGTTGATATCTTCAAAGGGGATCAATTTGACGCCCAGCAGCCGTATCATGGCCAGATTGTCCGGCCGATTGATGGTGTTGATATTTGATATGGTCACATTGGGCACCTTACGCCAAAGCAGACGACGTATCGCCATGGCACTGGCGATGGCATCCGGATCGGCATTAATCACAATCAGCACCTGATGGCTGCCGGATAATTGATCGTAAAAGCGTCTTAATTTTTCGGGGATTGATCGACCCATAAGAAATTGATTTCCTATAATAAACGTAAGGATATTACGATGGGTGAACCCAGATTACAATAGGATTTTCATTATTTAATGCGGTAAATAAAAACCCGGCTCCCAAAGAGCCGGGTTTTTACCTTAAATTGCAGTTAAGGGGTCTTGAATACGATCTTATCACCTTTAGCCTCAGCCCTAACATGCGCGCCTTCCGTAATTTTGCCTTCTAGAATTTCCAAAGACAGCGGGTTTTCGATATATTGCTGGATCACACGTTTCAGGGGCCTTGCCCCATAAACCGGATCATAACCCTGTTTGGCAATCAGCTCCTTGGCGCCATGCGATAATATAAGCTCGATATTTTTATCAGCAAGACGGTTGCTCAGTCGGGCCATCTGGATGTCCACAATCTTAAGAATTTCATTGGCGGACAGGCTCTGAAAGATGATAATTTCATCGATACGATTTAAAAATTCCGGCCGGAAACTGCTCCGCAGGGCTTCGGTCACGCGTTTTTCCATTTCTTCCCGGTTGGATGTTGCCAGCTCATGAATCCACTGGCTTCCCACATTGGATGTCATGATGACGATGGTATTTTTAAAATCAACAGTGCGCCCATGACCGTCGGTCATTCGCCCGTCATCCAAAATTTGCAGCATAACATTAAAGACTTCCGGGTGCGCTTTTTCAATTTCATCAAACAAAACCACCGAATACGGCCGCCGCCGGACGGCTTCGGTCAGATATCCGCCTTCCTCATATCCCACGTATCCGGGAGGAGCGCCGATCAGCCGGGCAACGGAATGCTTTTCCATATACTCGGACATGTCAATGCGAACGATGGCCTGTTCGCTGTCAAATATAAATTCCGCCAGGGCCTTGGCCAGCTCGGTTTTGCCGACACCGGTGGGCCCCATGAAAATAAAAGATCCAATTGGCCGGTTGGGGTCCTGCAGCCCGGAGCGGGCCCGTCGCACGGCATTGGATACGGCTGCCACCGCTTCATCCTGGCCGATCACCCGCCGGTGAAGCCGCTCTTCCATATGCACGAGTTTATCGCGCTCACCCTCGAGCATTTTGCTGACCGGGATACCGGTCCAGCGGGAAACCACTTCAGCCACATCTTCGTCATCGACTTCTTCTTTGAGCATTTTGCTCGATTGCTGAAGCTCAGACAGTTTTTGATTGGCTTCTTCCAGGTGTTTTTCAAGCTCAAGGGCTTTGCCGTACCTCAGCTCGGCCACCCGGGCCAGATCGCCTTCTCTTTCAGCCAGCTGAGCATCGGTGCTCAGTTGTTCCTGCTCTTCCTTTATTTTGCGAATTGCCTGAATCAGATCTTTTTCATTTTGCCAGTGGCCTTTCATTTTGGTCAGCTCGTCATTCATGTCGGCCAGCTCAGCTTCCAGTTTTTGAAGCCGGTCTTTGGATGCCGGGTCCTTTTCCTTTTTCAGGGCCTGACGTTCGATTTCGGCCTGGGTAAGTTTGCGCTGCACCTCATCGATTTCAGCCGGCATGCTGTCGATTTCGATCCTGAGCTTGGAAGCACATTCATCAATTAAATCAATGGCTTTATCCGGTAAAAAACGATCGGCAATATAGCGATGCGAAAGGGTGGCGGCTGCTACGATAGCCGAATCCTGGATCCGAACGCCGTGATGGACTTCGTATTTTTCTTTCAGGCCCCTTAAGATGGAGATGGTATCTTCCACCGAGGGCTCTTTGACAAGAACCGGTTGAAAGCGGCGTTCCAGGGCGGCATCTTTTTCAATGTATTTGCGATATTCATTGAGCGTGGTGGCCCCGACGCATCGCAGCGTACCTCTGGCCAGTGCGGGTTTGAGCATATTGGAGGCATCCACGGCGCCTTCAGCGGCACCGGCACCCACAACGGTGTGAAGCTCATCAATAAACAGAATAATTTCACCTTCGGCGCCTTCGACCTCTTTCAACACGGCTTTGAGGCGATCTTCAAATTCACCCCGATATTTGGCGCCGGCGATCAAGGCCCCCATATCAAGGGCAACCAAGCGTCTATTTTTAAGCGTTTCGGAAACATCCCCTTCCACAATGCGGCGGGCCAGGCCCTCAATAATGGCGGTTTTGCCGACGCCGGGCTCACCGATCAACACCGGGTTGTTCTTCGTGCGCCTGGAAAGCACCTGAACGATGCGCCGGATCTCTTCATCCCGGCCGATGACCGGATCCAATTTGCCCTGACGCGCCAGATCGGTCAGGTCACGACTGAATTTTTCCAGAGCTTGATATTTGTCTTCCGGATTGGGATCGGTGATGCGCTGCTTCCCTCTGATTTCCCGTAAAGCCTGCAAGATGGAATCTCTTGTTACCCCCGAGCCGGTTAAAATCTTAGCCGCCTCACCGACCTTTTCTTCGGATATGGCCAACAGAATATGTTCAATACTGACATATTCATCCTTCATATTGGTGGCTTCACTAAAAGCCTGTTCCAATACCGCCTGGGATCTAGTTGAAATATAAACGTCCGCAGTTGTGCTGCCGCTTACTTTAGGGAGCTGATCAACTGCAGTCTTTATTTTCTGTGCAATTTCACCCGGAGAAGCGCCCAGCTTGCGTAGCATGGCACTGGCAATTCCATCACTTTCATCAAACATGGCGGCCAGCAGGTGCTCGGGTTCTATCTGCTGGTTGTTGTGCTGGGACGCCAGCGACTGGGCAACTTGTATAAGCTCTTGAGATTTAATGGTAAATTTATCAAAGCGCATTTATTCCTCATCCTCCTATATACACAGATCAGGTGTCTATTCGTTGATTTGTTTGAAAATAATAACATTACTATAAATGTCAATAGCATAAAAGTAATGTAACTGCAATCCCACAATGATGCCATCAATAGGCCTGTCTCTTTTCCTATTATACTTGAATTGCTAAAATATCCAACACTTTAAATTATGGATTCAATCCACCGACCAACCATGAAAGGGGTTTTCAAAACGCAGGCTTTCATACAGGGCAATGCCAACAGCCGTGGAAAGATTCAATGATCTGATGTCTGTGGTTATGGGAATGTGATAGGTGGCATTGGCATACATGTTCAAAATGGCGGGGGGTAACCCTTGAGTTTCGGAGCCAAATACCAGAAACAAGCGCGCGAAAGACGGAAGCGACCAAAATGGTTTTGCGCCTTTTTTTGAAAAAACCGCCACCTCTTGCGGCTGTGGTCTCAGGGTAGAATGCAGACTGTCAAAATCATCCCAAATCGTAAGATTGACGCGTTCCCAATAGTCCAGGCCTGCCCGTTTGAGGTGTTTGCTGTCCAGCGAAAACCCCAGGGGTTTGATCAGGTGCAGATAGGATCCGGTGGCCACACAGGTACGACCGACGTTGCCGGTATTCCAATGGATTTCCGGGGACACCAAAACCACATGCCTTTCAACTGTGCTGCCTTCATTTTTTTGTGATTTTTGAGTCAAATTGGTTACTACTTTTTTAAGTGTTCAGGTGTCAGCATTCAAAAGTTTCGCCTGAGGTGGTACAGGTTTCGGGTGTCAGGTGTCAGGGTTCTGATTATTAAACCGAGAAATGAAATTTCTCTTGAAATACTCTTTGTCCACAGGTTTCAAGGCCAAAGTTAGGCCCCCGGGCCAAAGACTGAAACCCAGCGCCATATTTGGATTTGCCGTTTTCCGGCTTAATCTGGCACTAATTCCTACATAAACTGTATGCCCTGACACCCGAAACCTGACACCTGAAACCTATTTATACGCGCTTACCACACTGCGGACAGTATTTAAAATCTGAATCCAACACTTTTCCGCAGCTTCTGCAGGTCCGTGGCGCTTCGGTTTGCTGGCGGGTGGGGTCCGGCCCGAAGCCCTGGCCGGTCTGCGCGCAGCTGTCACACACCGTAAAGGGTTCGCCTTTTTTGACCCTGAGTAAGGGAATAAAAAACAGGCTCAGGTAGTGATCGATGCGCTGTTCGTAGGCCTGGTTGGATCCGCACACCAAACACCTGCGCGGATTTTGATCCAACACCTTTTTTTTGGGTGAAACACCGGCGATGAAGATCATGGTTTAATTTTTAGGTGTCAGGTTTCGGGTGTCAGGTGTCAGGCCTACGGTGGCCAGTCTCGGGCCCTTTTTATTCAGTAGCCACTACAGTCGCCGCGCATTATATCTCTTCTGATTTCAATCCCGTGTCTACTGACACCTGAATCCGCCTGCGACGGAACACCTGACACCTTGATTACGGCATTTTATCGAAATTGTGGTGTCAGTCAATACAATCATTGGCGACGAAAGTGATCTGTAAATGATGGTATTTTTTCTATGGATAGATATGGTCAGGTGCGATGAGGCGGGTTCAAAGAATGTGTATTTCGCACACTCTTCGGAAGTGATGACCGTAGATGGCTAAAGTAATGGCCAATGACAGCAATTGAGGGCGTTTACGCAACGTCCACAGCAAGAGCTTCCAGTACTGATAACGCTCTTTGCCGAAAACGCCCAGACGGATGCAGGAGCGGAAAAAAGCCATCAAGTCATGGATGTTGAAGGAAAGATCTGTTTTAGGGGCCTTGTACTCCGTCAGGAAAGTCCGCACCCGCTCGTAGTAGATTTTGGGTGAATAGATGTGTTCCATTATACGCTTATAGCCGTCGCTCAATACTTTGAGATCCATACGCGGGATGATATTGGTGGTGCCGTCGGTATTGCACGATACCAGGCCGGCCAGGCGGTTTTCCTTTTTTAGCCGGCTATAAAGCCGCGTGCCCGGGGGGGCATTCAGCAAACCGACCATGGCGGTCACGATGCCGCTTTTTTGGATAAAGTCAATCTGGCGTTGAAAAATGGAAGCTGTATCACTGTCGAAACCGACGATAAAACCTCCCTGTACCTGTAAACCGGTCCGTTGAATTCGTTTAACGCTTTCGACCAGATTGCGGTTTTTATTCTGCTTTTTGTTGCATTCCGCCAGACCCTCTTCGGCCGGTGTTTCGATGCCGACAAAAACCGCATCAAAGCCGGCTGCCACCATCATTTCCATTAAAAGCGGATCGTCTGCCAGATTGACCGACGTCTCTGTATTAAACCGAATGGCGTTTTTGTCTTTTTGCCAATCGATTAACGCCGGCAGCAGTTTGGCCTTTAGATATTTTTTGTTGCCGATAAAGTTGTCGTCCACAAAAAAGATATTTCCACGCCAATCCAGGTTGTAAAGGCTGTCTAGTTCGGTGATGATTTGTACAGCTGTTTTGTGGCGCGTTCGATGTCCGAGCAATGCCGTGATATTGCAAAAATCGCAATTAAACGGGCACCCGCGCGAAAACTGAACGCTCATTGCGGCGTAACGTTTCATATCGATCAGACGCCACAGCGGAGGCGGTGTTTGGCTCAGGTCCGCAAATTCAGCGGTTTGATACAATCGACGGGGGCAGCCCTTTTCCAGATCATGCACAAAAGACGGCAGCGTCAGCTCCCCTTCGTTCAACACAAAATGATCGACTTGCTCAAAGGCTTCGTGTTCATCTGTAAAAAGCGGGCCACCGGCAACGACACGCAAACCGGCGCTTTTGCAACGCCCAATCACCTGGCGCGCGGATTCCCTTTGCACGGCCATAGCGCTGACAAAAACACCGTCAGCCCATGTCAGGTCTTTTTCAGTCAATGGGGTTACATTGAGATCAATCAGACGCTTGGGCCAGTCGACAGGCAGCATGGCGGCTACTGTCAGCAGGCCCAGGGGTGGGAAAGCAGATCGTTTATGAATAAACTTTAGGGCGTGCTTAAAACTCCAGAAAGTATCCGGAAAGGACGGGTATAGGAGCAAGGTTTTCATCGGTACTCATCCATTGCCTAAATTTTGCCCGCCACGCCAGTTCTCAAGTGCTTTTATATGATGATTGATACGGATCTAAGAACCGGCAGCCTTATCCTGCGAAGTTTTTTCCTGAAATGTTTCGAACAGATCCAGATCATCAAACAAAAGCTCTTTTGAGGAATGGTCATTTTTGCCGTAAATTTCCATGACCGAATCGGCAATCACATTGGCATAAGTCCCAATGGGGTACAAATTATCCGTCCGCAAGATGGTCACCAGGGCTTCTTTGCCCTCTGAGATCGCCTTTTTGATGGCTTTTCCCTCGTATGTTTCAGTGCACAGCAGGGTAAAGTCATCCGGGGCAATTGCGGTGATTTCATGGCGTTTAATATTGCCAGCAACCACTGCGTATTCCTCAATGGTCAATTCACTTGTCTTTTCGTCGCGGGAAATAAAATAACGTTGTTTCATGATCCTCCATTTCATCAAATAAAAAAGCAGAGCCCATTCTGACCCTGCCTTTTGGTTTATACACTAGGCAGCGAACGCCTAAATTCGCTTAACGTTGACGGCCTGTTTTCCTCTCTGGGTTTGCTTTGTTTCAAATGACACCGGGTCATCAGCACGCAACGTAAAAAATCCATGGTCCACGATGCCGGTTTTGTGCACAAAGATATCCCCTTCTTCCTCGGATTCGATAAATCCGTATCCTTTTTTCTCGTTATACCATTTGATACGACCTTCAGCCATATATGACATCCTCCTGTGCTTTAGCATCTGTACGATTTTCTTGGGGCTGGCTTTCATAACATATGAAGAAGGCCCTTATCAGACAAGTTAATCAATTAAAAAGCAGTTTAATCTTGAATCAAAGATGAATCCCAGAAAGTGTACAATAATGACATTTTATAAGCATTTAGTTCAATTTGTTTATCATTAATCGGTTTTCTTCACAAGCTTTATATTCGGTCCCATTTGGCCGGCGGTCGCTGCTTTTTGAGGGGCGAAAGAAAAACGGTGCAAATAAATTATTGGCAGGGGTAACCATTTCTATTATAGTGGCCTGGTGCCAGAATACAGTCGGTAGGTATTGATTTAGTCGGGAAAATGGTTATATGATAATATTTTGTGCAAAAGTTTTGCATCAAAATTAATGAGAAGATGTGATAACCATTATGGGCCTTAGGCCATGCAAGTTATAGAGGTCCAACAAACGACCTGCTTGTAAAATGGATGAAAACCAGTATATCTCATTAATTTTCACCCGATGGAAGCCACCGACGCTTGCAAAATTAAGGCTTTTGCTGCTGCACAATGGTGCCTGATTCAATTTAAAAAGGGGTTGGTAATGGAGATCAGTCAAAAAGAGGAAAACGGAATTGTTTTTTTGGCCTTTAAAGGGCGTTTGGATGGGTCGTCAGCGATGGAAGCTGAACAGGTCGTAAAAAGCATTCTGGAAGGTGAATATAATCGGCTTCTTTTTGATTTTGCAGATCTTGAATATTTGAGCAGTGCCGGTTTGCGGGTCGTTTTAGGTGCAGCCAAAGAAATAAAACGCAAAGAGGGCAAATTTGTGCTTTGTGCGCTTAATGCGTATGTAAAGGAAGTTTTTGAGGTCAGCGGATTCGGCGCTATTATACCCATTACCGATTCTGTTGAAGCGGGTATTGAAGAAGTCACTTAACCCCCTACCTTTTTATATCAATCCCTTGAAATGCAATCTAAGAGGATCGGCTGAAGGAATTACGGATGCCAGAAAATAACAGAGAAAATGAATCTTTATTGCTTGTAGACGATAACCCCACCAATCTGCAAGTTCTCTACCAGACCCTTGAGACCACCGGTTGTAAACTTCTGGTTGCCAAAAACGGTGAAACCGCTTTGTCCATTGCCCAAAAGGCTTCGCCGGATTTAATCCTGCTGGATATTATGATGCCCGGAATCGATGGTTTTGAGGTCTGCCGCCGCTTGAAAGCGGACCCGGCCACAGCCAATATACCCGTTATCTTTCTGTCGGCACTTACCGATACCAAAGACAAGGTCCAGGGCCTTCAACTGGGCGCGGTGGATTATGTTTCCAAGCCGTTTCAGCCCGACGAAGTTATCGCGCGGGTGGACACCCACATGACCATTCATCGACTCAAACGTGAAGTCGAAGAAAAGAAAGACGCCCTCGAAGATGAACTGCAAGCCGCCTCCGACGTTCAACGACGGCTCCTGCCCAAGAATCTGCCCGAGATCGAGGGTCTAAAGCTTGCCGTTCACTATGAAACCAGTCTGTATGCCGGCGGTGACTATTACGATATTGCCAAGATGGAAAACGACCAGTGGGGTTTTCTGGTAGCCGATGCCGAGGGGCATAGTGCACCGGCAGCCGTCATGATGGCCATGACCTGCGCGCTTTTCCGTTCCTACCCGCAACCGCCCGCCGAACCCGGTGAACTGCTGTATTTTCTGAATGAACATTTGTGTAAGGTTGCTGACCCCAGTTTTGTCACGGCTTTATACGTGGTTTACGACGCCGGCAGCCGCACCCTAAAGATTGCACGGGCCGGGCACCCGCCGCCGATGATCTACCAGGCGGCTGAGAAAAAGGCGATCGAGTATACCTGCAGCGGGGTATTCCCGATGGGAGTAGATCCCTACCAACAAGTGCCGGTGACTGAAGCTGAGCTGCAGCCAGGTGATCGCATCCTGATGTATACCGACGGGATTACCGAACGGTTTAATACGGACGGGCAAACCTACGGGGAAGATCGGCTGCTGCGGCTGCTTGAAGCCGGTGAAAACCTTGAGCCCCAGGAACTGCTTGCCGCAATTATGAAGGATGTAAACGATTTTGCCAACGGCCGTCCGGCGGATGATGATCAGGCG
>JAAUXU010127879.1_pt1 | contig 10683 bp, 14 predicted proteins | sample 7278151 | NCBI WGS metagenome assembly JAAUXU01 (sample SAMN14350113, study PRJNA611818) | marine sediment metagenome | isolation source: surface marine sediment (1.8m) | place: French Polynesia: Moorea | collected 2018-08 | reverse complement strand
GCCACCAGAGCTGAAATCGACTTTCACAGCAAATTTACTACAGTAGCTCACTACATAAATTTCAATTCCAGTTGGGCAGAGGTAAACACAATTGTTTTTCAAAAGTATTTGACTACATCTTTATCTTTTGAGCCCATGTCAGTAAATTTCCAAAGTTGACCCCCATTTCGACCTAGTCTATTCTTTATGGTTATTTTGCTGCCGTCAAATTGTCGGGAAGTTCCTCGTCGCCTGTAGATAACAACGGTTTAAAATAATTATTTTGTTTTCCTCTAACACCAATTGATGGGTGCAGAAGACGCTGAGTACAAACATCAAGTGTTTCTGTGCATTCTTTTCAATGTCAACGTCTTCGCGTCACTGGGTGTGAAAGTCCAGGAGGCCAAAGACAAGTACAACGCAACCGTTGGCGACAGCTTCTTGGCGCTGAGTCGGGTCTGCTTGGCTTGACGTGTGCGCTGTCACAGTGCCGAGGTGGGCGTCGACCGCCATCCGGAGGCCTCGCTGGATGGAGGAGGGAGGCATGTTGTTGCCGTCGCGTGCCACCCCCCACCCCCCACCCCCCAAGGCCATCACTGACGTGGGCAACTTTGACCTGTTGATGTGAGGAATCAAAGATGCCTCCTCCGACAGCCGCTTATTGTTCCTGCCGGTCCATTGTGGAGAACTTCTTGTCTGAGAGCCACCTTCAAACTGGACAGGTGCAGTTGATGAGCTTTTGTCCTTTTCCCCCCTCTTTTCACGTTCCCCTTGTTCGGCTGCTGCAAGAAGCTGGCCGGGAGGGCCGACGTAGCTCCTCATATCCAAGTCGTCCCTCATGGTGTTCCCGATAGTCTTTGGCTCCTCTCCTTTTGCACGTTCTTGAACCTGTCAGACTCAGCGTTCTCCTCCAGATCGGCAAAAAAATGCTCTGCCAGGACTGATGCAGTGATGGCATCTTCATGTTTGGGCTGCCAAAGGAAACTTGACTGCTTGAGTCATCACGGCATTCTTAATACAAATCGCCAGCTCTTGGAACATTTTTTTTTTTTAGAAATTTTGCACAAAAGCTGCATTTGTCCTTTTCCACCCTGCATTGGGGAAAAGAGAGTGGCCCCCCAAGAATATTTTCTCCCTCTTTTTGTCAGGGGGCAGGTGGAGATTGAAGCCCGTGCAGGTGAAATACCAGGTGCCCCAGCAAATTTTCCGAAGCAGATATATTTCTTTCAAACTTTCGAGCTTAAGCAATGTTTGTAATATTCGGTATGTTTTTGTCAGACAAGAGACGAAGCCAGGATGTTGGACCCCCCCAAGGAGGATCGTCCCCCCCTCCCCCACTTTGGCCGCGCAGAGCGTGCGGCGGAGGAGACGGGGGTAGAACAGGGACGCCAGAGGCCCCCCCAAAAGGTTTGCCATTTTTCCCTTTCTTTCAAGTTCCAACAGATATCAGGACGTTGTCGCACCTTTCATGCACCGCCTTGTAGCAACAAGTGCTTTTTGACATTTCGATTACCTTCCTCTGGCTGCATCGTGTAGCCCATGTTTGACATCGCCCTGATCAAGCACGTAAAACTTGGTCTTCAAGGCCATAATGATCATGTGCATCGCGATCTTGAGCTTGATATGAGGCTCGGCTTGCAGCACGGACGACTTCACCAAGATCCCTCCCTCTCAAGACGCGGCTTCCCGCGCCCCCGGAGGAAGGTGCAGTGGGGAGAGGCAATCTTGTCTGTCAAAGGTCGTGAGGAGTCTTGACAGACAAATCTCATCTGTGGCAGGCAATCTGTCTCTCGAGGTCCCTGCGCAAATCGTCAGCCAGTGAGGCTGCCGAGGACAGGGTTGTCACACCGATCCTTGCTCGAAGAAAGGTCAAGGAGAGAACAAACTATCCAATACCACGTACGCAATTTCGCTCCAGACAACAGGGAGGCCTTTCAAGGTCATGTTTTGTGTACTCTTTTACTTTGACAGCAGATTTTTGTGTTCTGGAAGACGTGCCAGAAGCTCTTTTTCTCCCCTGTTCTGCTGTATGTGCAACAGGAGTGAGCAGCAGTCGACATTGGACGTAAGTGCACTGAGTGACAGAAGAATGGACGGGTACAATCTTAAAAGTATAAAAAGAATTCCTTATTTACCCCTTTTTAAGCTTGTCTTGGTAAAAACTGCGCATAAAAAGTGTCAGAGAGAGAACGATGAGGCCCACCTGACGTGGCAAAATCCGACCTTCTGAATGCTGCAGTTACGGGGAATGTTTCTATGTCGTTGGGGAGCCAACGTTGTGTAACGTTGAGGCCTCTGTTGTTTTAGGGATTGACCTTTCGTTAAGTAGTACTTACGTACTTAAGACGCTGCAGCCTTTGGCCTGACAGACACAGACGTTCTTCATTCTTCAGCTGTATGGACAATTTTTTGATTGTTGGAGCGCTCGAGCCCTCAGAAATTGAAGGTTAAGTACGTCGGTAACTTCAGTTTACTTCTCACGCTCTATTTTCCACCACCAGATTCTGTACGTACGTAGTTGCTTGGCAAACATTGTTGCGTCACATTTTCTCCTTGCTTCTCTTCATTCTCAGAGAGTGTTGACTCCTGGTGCGCCTGTTGCTGCAGTGCAGATCATCTTCACGCAGAAGTTGGCCATGGCGTCGGCCAAAAAGTTGTCGCTTCCTTCTGCGGATCACACGACAACGACAATTATGATCAGACTCTCGTGAGCTGGAGCAACTTTTCCCCTGCATCTTCATCAAAGGGCCTCGGTAAACATGTTTCGGCAACTACGAGTGCATGAAGTTCCACTGCGCCATGAAGATCTCCAAACACAGTGTCAGAATTTGATGATGATGTCTGACTCACGCCCGGGGAAGGTAAGGCCCCCTTTGGCCTCCGGCGCGGCCTCGATTTGAGGCCGGACTGTCGCAAGCGGCACAATGTGGGCCGACGTGGCAGTGCTCCAATGGAGGTCTGAAGACCGGTCGACATGCAGTGACACCCACCTAGCGTACCAATCAGAGAGGACTCAAAGAGGGCGTCAGAATAAGCTTGAAAAGGACTCCAAGCTTGCCTTGAGCAACAAAATGTTGACCTCTCATGTTGCGGAGGCAGCCTCGAGGAGGGGGGAGGGCTCAGAGTTGCTCAGTGTAGTAGTTCAGGGCACTCGCGAACGCGGTGCAGCGTCTGCCGTGCCGCAATGCATACATTTTGAACGTACGATAGTACTAAAAGGATGTCCCACGAGGCCTTCAGCAATCCCATCACTCCACAGTAGGAAAAGGCGCATAAAACGGAGTAAAAAGATGAAGGGCCTCTACCTGCCCAGTCAGTACCTGCTCGGTGTTGACCTTTGTGGACTTGAAGGCTAAAGTGCAGCCCCAAAGGGAAGTCTTTAAGGATTAAAGTGAGGGACGTAAAATTGGTACAAAGTCTTTGGTGGATGAAAAGACTTCAAAACCACTCGTGCAACTGCCCGGAGTCGCTGATTCCATAGAGTGCGCGATATTCAGCTTCAGTCGGGGATGGACTGAACCCCCGGTTCGAGGACCTCGCCACGGACAAGAACGGACCAAAGGATGCGCATCAAGTGACTTCCTGTGTACTGGAATCAACTCTTGATGCTCTTTGAGCGCAGTCAAAGCCACGATTTTTGGAATTTTTTGTCCTCTGTCATCCTCATGAAGGCCCTGACCTGGACGCATAATTTCAATTTGCAATGTGTCTCTACTTCTGGTCTGCGCGCAAAAGTGCAATATTCGCTGATGACGGCTTTCGTCGCTGTCTGAAAGTGCCGCCCCCCCCCCTTCAATTGACAGCCCTCGAATGATTCCTTGACAGCCCAGGAGGCCCTCAACCTCTTCATCCCACCCAACGCCAGGCTGTCCAAGGTCCCCTCGGGTCTGTCAAATGTACTGGGCGTGTATACGAGCAGGTAATGTATTAATATATGATAGATATTTTTCAGGAATTTTTCTACCGAGGAGAAGGTTCGGGGCTCATATGATCTGTGCCACTTCATGCTGTTGACAAATACTGAACCACATCGTCCACCCAGAGCAGCGACGTCACCATCGCTGAAGCCCCCTTCGCCTTTGTTGCCATTTGGGTCATGTTTCATTTTTCTTACATTCCACAATAAATAGAAATATGGCCTATACGTTGCCAGTTGTGTCGTGCCAGCACAGGGAAGCATAGTTGCTTTATGGCACGACTGCCTAGCAGTGCAGTCCGCCCAAGTGCTATTACGCCAGTCACCGATTCCCCAAGAAATCTGCCCCAGGATGACTATTAATTTGCCTTAGAATAACAGTAGAAGGAAATGCTTGAATAAATAACTTTTCTCACGTGTTCAGCTTCTTCTTTTCCCCCAGCTGCACTAAGCTGAGCGTTAATTTTAAGTGAGATGAGGCCAATTAAAGGTGAGGAAGAAAGTTCTACTTTGGTCTAGATAGGAAAGCATTAGAAAGTCTTCAAGCAAAGGAGAGACACACAAGATGTTGCTGGCCACAGGTTCATGCTTCAATTGAGACCTGGCTCAATCACTAAGTCTATAACACACATATTGTAAGTCTGAACTATGGTCGACGCCGGAGACAACAGCGAGTGCTGAATGATTCTTGACATACCCGTGTTTAAAACACCGTGGACTCCAGATGTGACGTCACGGTTGCGGCGTCAGTTTCCATGACTCCCCAAATCAACCAATTTCTGTCCGGGTTGGCCCGGACGGGCTCCCTTGGTTCCCCAACCCGGCCGTTTGTGTTTCGCATCTGTGCTTTTTTAATCCATACCTGTGCGTTCTGGATTTTCTTAGCTTACATAAATGTAATCTCACTCCTTCTTTCCCCCCGACAATGGCAAAGAAAGTGGATCCTGAGGAAGCAAAGAGCTTGAATCATCCTGTAAGCTTTGTGACGGGCAACCCGCATGCCCTAAAAGCGCTGATGTGGGTTGAATGCGGCAGGGGGCAGCGCAGACAGTGCAGAGCGTCAAGCTCAGGGACAGGCACAGATGGCTTCCTCAACTTCTTCACGCAAAATCTTCTTTGACACATGCTGACCTGTAGGCGTCTCCCTAATGGTCTGAATGTCCATATCCGTCTCTTCCATTTCTATGTCTTCCATCACTCCTGACGACTTGTGGTACGTTTGCCTGGTGCCCAAGGTCAAGGCCTCCTACCACGCGTAGCCGCAGTCGGGGCAGCGCGCGTCCATGTAGATCACGGTAGCCACCACGATGTTGCTTGTGCACAGGCCCTGAGGAGCACCGACTCGGCAGCATCGTCGTACTGTCCGAGGGCGCGACTCCCGTCGAGGTCGAGATCGGACGCTTGGTCACATTCATTGGGAGAGTTTGGAGATGTGGTGGCTCAGCACAGGATGGCATTCGTTCCTCACCGTCTGTGACCTGAGGCTTTACTTTAGGTACTGAATCAAAGCTTCAGTATGGAGACATACCGAGAGGAGGTATAAGGGGGCCTCTTTTGCATTGACCCGGACAGACCCGTTTGGGACCACTGTGACCGGACAGCTTGACCCTGACCGATCCATTCGTCGACCCTTTTGACGCGGGATGATGCGAGTCGACCCGGTTTTCTTCGGTAGTTCTTATGCTTCCTTCTCAGTCCATCGCCAGAGGTGCTGATGCTAAGCGTCAGGCCTCTCAGGACCACAATGCTGCTGTTGAAGTCGAAGTACCTCGTGCTCTAAGACCCCTTCCACAGCTGCAGCGCTTAGCTTGGGTGACCAAAAAAACTTTTGTGCCCTATTTTTTTCCTATATCAAGTGTCGTAAAGAAACTGGGCGAAGATTTTGTGACTTGCACAAACCATGTAAAAGAATCCGCTCCAGTGTTCTGTCAGAAGTGCAGCAAGCCCCTCTTTCGTCCTATTATAAATGTGCATTTTTTGTGACTCAATGCGCACAAGACGTCATTCACGACGACGCCTTTTGATCTCAGATGTTTTTGTTCTTCTTCACGCAGCCTTTCATATGGCAAGAGTTGGGTACTTTGGGTACTCTTTCTCCACACCTCCCGTTAAAGTGAATGGTCCTGCTGTCCTCAGCCAACTTTCCCCTTTTGGGAGGCTCTTATTTGCTAATCCTGACGATGACACCGAGGAGTTGTTCAAGCCGGAAGTGACGTTGTGGCCGTGGGACTCCTCACGCAAGTGGATCTCTTCATCTGCGTCTTTGATGAGAAAGAAAGGGAACTGGTGTGAGAAAACGGTTTGGCAGATTCTTTTGCAGTGCTGACGATGCATTTTTATCTCCTTTGAAACTTCTGCAGAATGAGGAACTTCCTGGGCTTCTCAGGAAATTGCGAAAAAAAGAGTAAAGAAAAAGATGGAAGCTTGGTTCGTTCACTTGGTTCTTCATGCTTTGACCACTCAGTTTTGTACTCCGTTGGAAAAGGAGCGTTTGAACATTAGTTTTTTCGTCATTGTCCCAACCTTTCCAATACGCAAGAGCTTCTTTGCCCTATTCATGGCGTTTGAGCTCGAGATGGAAGGAGTTGCCTTTAGGCACCTCCTGGAAAACTTTTCCAGCATCACACACACACACACGCGCTTGCGCGCGCCCGCGCACCCACCCGGCCAAACACACACACGCACATGCATGATGCTTTATTGTTCTGTCATTCTACCCAACAACGAGTAGCGCCAAAGCGCTAGTGAGCGTATGCAAAGCCCCATGACAACTTGGATGACGTGTCTGACAGTGACGCTGTTTGTTGGACGCGCCATCAAGGCTTTGGTCTTGCCCCAGAAAATAAAGGTTTGCGCTGCGTCTGAGACGTTGCGCTCACTTAAGGCAGTGAGCTGAGATACTCCTAAAAGTATCCGGACAGGATCATCTATGTGAAGTCGCTGATTTCGTCGTGACGTGATCTGTCCTAGAGATAAACCCTAACTTAGTCTCTGTTACCGGGTGAACCCTCGGAAACAAGGCTACGTACAAGGGAAAGCTTCAAATGGAGTCTGTCCCAGAGATGTCAGTGTGTGGTAGGGCTATAAAAGTGTAAAATCGAACTCGAAACTTGAACAGTGACATCGTGTCCTTGACGCAGCGACAGGAACGCCGGAAGTCCGGGTTGGTCCACCTCAGCCGAGAGCCCGGGTGCATAGACAAGAAGCTGCACTGACATAAGTAGTGCCTGTCTTAATGTGATCCTGCCTAAGCAAGCATTCATGGTTGGAATCCTTTGGGTAGACACGTTGAGAGTCACGACCCAGGCAGGTGCGAACCGTTCGTGCACACAGACATATATTAGCCCAATTGTTGGTATCAACAAGTGCATAATTCGTGAATACACTTTTTTTGAGTTGTTACAGATCGGTTCGATCGCTGACTCCCAAGAGACAGTTGATGGAAGCATTCACAACTTGAGTCAGACAGTGCACATTAAGGGCCGAGTGCAAAGGTCTTGATAATAAAACCAGGTAGGTGCTATTGCAGAAAATAGCTAGATTTCAGTGTGATTCAACTTTTGTCGCAGATATCACATGTGCAAATGAACATGTTCCATATTAGCTCAATAAATTTCTCCTGTCGTTTCCCTTCAATGACTTATTAAACTCATGCCCACATACTTTATGAACAAATTAAAGGGGAGCTTATTTAACTGGCCCACCCTCCAAAAATCGGTTCTACATTGAGTTGTATCTAGAGAAGTCGGTTTAGAACTCGAGTTCAAATCAGCACAAAAGAGTGAGTCGGACTTGGATCCAGTATGACATGAACAAAAACTAGTGCCAAATATTGTTTTACATTTATTTCGTTAACCTGACGGTGCTTTTTGTTGTCGTTGCTTTTGATGTCGATTTAGTGCACACGTTTTCTCATCTGCTGTATGTCTCAGTCACATTTCCGTTCTGAAGGGACCCTTGACCCACTCACACATCAGTATTTTCAGCAATCTTGAAGAGCACGGGAACCTTTCGTTGGTCCTCCCCTCTACGTACATGAATGAAGGAGATGATCTTTTGGGCAAATGGTCCTGGTTCACGACTATTCTATTGCCCCACGTGCTTTTGGCATTGGTTGCCTGCCACTGCTGCATCGGGGACATCCAACAGGGATGCGGTGTTAGTGTCCTCCTCGGGTTCATGGGCCAGAAGATTCATTTCCTTCCTTGGAAGAAGTTTGACTTGAACTACCTTTCGTTGTTTCTGTGAAGGCATCTCGGGTCCATCCATGATTGTGGACCAGGGGAGGACAATGAGTCTCCACCTCCGGTCTGACCCCTGAGAACATGGCCAGACGAGCCACTCCGGTCATCTGTTGGACTTGTTCCTCAGCAATGTCCAGGAGGAACTGTACTTTCTGACTGGTGGGGCAAAAGAATGCCCAAGAACATGACCAAGATATTCAGAAATGGTCCTAGTTTCTGAATCCTGTCTCAAAAACTGTCCTAGGACAGGACAGCAACCACCCCACAAATCTTTTTTCAAGTGATAAAAAATTCTGCCGAAGGAAATGTAAAGCAAATTCTTATTTTCTCTTGCTGAGATTATATTTATTGTAGTTTAGTCCGATGCTTTTTATGAACTATAAACGAATAGATCGAATGTCAAACTGCATTGCCTTGATGAACTTGATGACAAGGACTAGAAACAAGTTCACTTGACTCAGCTACGGTCCAACACTATATTTATTATCCTTGACAACTGTTTGAACATTAGTAAATGGCAGGTTCATTTAAAGAAGAGGACAGCGTAGAAGGAAGGAGAGTATTCGTTAGTGTCTCAGATGAAAAGAGTTGGCTGAGCTCGGAAGCCTCTGTCGGAAGTTTAGAGGCAGTCATCATCTCCTGTAATCAGAGGCCTGTTTAAAACAATCCTTGAACTGTCTCTCCTTTTTGGAACTTATTCTTCAAGTGTTCGACCGAGAAGAATTAGGTCACGTCTTTTAGACACAATTTTCTCACATTTTTTCAAGGGTAAAAATAGTGATTTCTCAGGTGGTTGCTTTATTAGGGTTTAAAGAAAAAAAACCTTAAGGAATGCCAGCATGGTCCAGGGCTTTGGATGTCCCCAGCTATGTAGCAGTTATGTCCGAAAAGGCCCTGCGGTATTTTGAAGGGAACCGTCCTTGCCATCGCTGGACGTCCTCGTCCGGGTCCTGCCTGGCATCTCAAAGTCCTACCAGGATAACGTTGGATTCAAACACGGTAAATTCAGGGTCTCTTGTACCAGAGCCATGGCCACGCCCATGTTGCATTCCGAGACTAGCGTACATTCGTATATCACGTCTGTTTAATAATCTGGCCTCATCTCCAAGGGATGTGGCGAGTTCACGCACTGGTTGGGGGATTTCATCTTTGGCACAGGAGTGGCAAGTCTGCGCTCCCACACATAGCTTAAAGGACCTGCTTTCCCTGCTGTTCTGTGTCAAGGCTGTCAGCGTCCCTTGTCAAACAGTCATCTTCGATGACCTCGTCACTCCCACTGGCTGCACTGGAAGACCATGTAGTCCATGTCATCTTCAGTGCATATGCTGACGACCTGATGACCCAAGCTATGGGGAGTCAGTCGGCAGGGCTCCATCCAGGAAGCTCCACGATCTCAGGGGCCATAGTGTTTCCCAGCACCACGGCGCCCTATGTGTTTTCTTTCTTCGAACAAACAACTATTTAGCATGACAAAGCAGTCGATTCAGACTACCAGTCAACATTTCATGTGGACAACTTGACTAGTGATGCCAAGTTCTCAGTGCAAATCCGAGTCAGCAAGAATCGGTTCCGAGTGTGGCCGAAGCCTCGGCGGACTGAATTCGAATAAGTCCACTACTTGGACTTGGCGTGATAAATCCGGATCTGGTTGCACTTGGAGCCACCGATGGTAATAAATCTGAGCAATTAAGCGTCCAGCTGAAACTAATCTATTGCTCATGCTCACAAATGTCCAAGTATAAAAGGGCAGAACGTTTGCCCAACTCACAAGTGTTGAAAACCCTCCGATCCAGCAACATGGATCCGACAGCCCTGAACTACTCCAACGTGATTCAGTCCGCTCTTACCATCAACACTGTGGCTACCGTAAATCGAGTTCTTTATACACAAAATCTTGTCCGAGGTGGTGAGAAGAGCTTTGCCCAAGTAGCCTTTTGTTTTGAGTTGCAGAGTGCAACCTACACTGGTTGTACAGCTGCCCTCATCCAGGGCATTAAGACAGTCTATTTCTTGCGACAAACTTACTGAAATTCATCTCATGTGTAATTGTGAAGAAACTATACAACTTTTTGCAACAATAATTGTCAGGCAATACTAATGGTAGGTAAGACCCACCTTCTGCAAACTACCAGCAGCTCTCTGTTGTGCTCGCATTCGCATAATTGGAAGATATTGCAGAGGTCCCTTTGACATGGCCGATGATACACAGAGAGAGCAGGGCAGCAGTTGAAGCAGTAGGGATAGCTGAACATGCTCAGCGGGCAAAGATTCGCATTTCACGCCTAGGCCTTCCACCATGCTTGGAGAGAAAAGTGTCGTTGGGGGAAAACGGGCTCCCCACGCTGTGCTGACTGCTTCTGAGAGGGGATCCTCCCTTGGAATTGGTGACCCAGACAGTGCTTGTGAAGATGCAACACTCTGAACTTCTTTCTGATAGCACATTGTGGTGCTCAAAGTGGAATGATCACGCATGAGAACACACCAAAACACTCCTATTTTTGATGTTTCGGGCAGGTTCTTGGCCATGAAAAGTGCTGAAACTTT
>JAAUXU010105161.1_pt1 | contig 10683 bp, 3 predicted proteins | sample 7278151 | NCBI WGS metagenome assembly JAAUXU01 (sample SAMN14350113, study PRJNA611818) | marine sediment metagenome | isolation source: surface marine sediment (1.8m) | place: French Polynesia: Moorea | collected 2018-08 | reverse complement strand
CTGGCACCCACGGAGCTGGCACCCACGGAGCTGGCACCCACGGAGCTGGCACCCACGGAGCTGGCACCCACGGAGCTGGCACCCACGGAGCTGGCACCCACGGAGCAGACGACGCCAGTGCCTCAAGTGCCCTTAACCCCAACTGTTCCAGTAGTCCAATCCGCGGTAGATTCTTCTCCAATGAGCAAAACTTTGCAACAAGTACAAGAGGTTTCTCAGTGCCTTAAAGAACAATCTTTAACAAGTGAACCGTCCAAGCAAATGGTCGGATCTCCGTCTCAAAGTGCAGCAGAACTGAAAAACACAGAGAGCATTGAAAATGTTGAAGCCCTCGACATCAGTCACTTGACTGAGGTGACTTCGTCGCCCGGGCGTGGATCAGAAAATTCTGACAAGCATTGTGCTAGTGATATGCCTATTTTGACTGACGACTCCAACATCAACGATGCAGGTAATGAGGAGGACGTGATTGATGATACACAAGATCGCACTGATTTGCCTGCCCTGGACGAAGACTTGGACAACCTCCAGGAAGTGTTGGACAAACTTGAGAAGGACGAGTCCGAACAAAAAGCCAAAGTCAAGAAAGAAGGAGGAAATCCAGTGACAAGTGATGCGTACGGCGAGACCAGGCGGCATGACGCCGAAGACCCTGAAGAAATCGATCAATCTGTAAGGGCGATTGCTCAAGAGATGATGAACCAATTCAACGAGGACGAGGAAGATGCGAAAGAGTTTGATGAGTCATCAGAAGAGCAAGATACAAAACCAGCAAGTGGCGACCCTCATGACATAGACAGTAATTCCTCTGAACAAGATCAATTCCTAGAGTCCGTAATACCGACGGTGTTAAAGAAAGATGATTCATATCTAAAGTATAACGAACATGAGACTGAATTTAACGCAGAACAGGATGAACAGAAGAACGAGAACAACGAAATTGAGACAGTAGATGAAGAGACTTCCCATAAGAAATGTTTTCCAGGAGCTTCTCCTAAGGATTTCCACGCCGTGGAAAGCAACAACTTGGACCCTAAGATATCAGATGATTCTGACGAGGACGAGGCAAAGGAAGATATTGCCACCAATTCTTTTTCATCCAACCTGTCGTCCCATGATCTCACGTGCGTCGGCTGCGGAGATATGTTTGCCACCCCCACCTCCTTCAAAATCCACCAGCGTCAGTGCGATAGCAAGCAATGCAACATCTGCGAGATGAGGTTTATGTCTGCCAACTCCCTCAAGATGCATCGCCTGATGTGCCTAAAAAAGAAGTCGTCTGCCAGTGCTCCCAAAGACGAAGAAAAGACTTCAGAACCTCCTGTTCCGGCAAAACAAGTCTTGCCCGCAAAAAGAGACTCCCCCCCGAATTCACCCTCTCCTCGATCACCTGTACCTCCGTCACCCTTGCCACCGTCACCCCCATCGCCATCTCCGCCGGCTGCCCAACCGCCAATCACCGTCCAGCTTCCAATTACGGCTCCATCCTGTGAAAACAAAGAACTCATTCTCTACTCTGGTGACCCTAAGCCTCCTGATCGGCTTGGTTACGATACGGTCATCTGCGAGAACAAACGCGGTGGCATCAAACTCAAGCTGACGAAGCAGTCGATGGCGAACTTCAACCGCAGCGAAGGTGAAAATAATCACAACATGAAGAAAGAGTCTAAACCAACCCCGTCGAAACCATTGAGAACAAATGAGGTCCGTCTCAGTCCCCTCCAACGTCAGCAAGTTCTTTCACCGGAAAGAAACCACAGTGGTATTGTTGCAGATGTAGGTGGTGGAAGAGGAGGCAGAGGGAGGGGACGTGGACGTGGACGTGGACGCGGACGCGGACGCGGACGCGGAAGGGGACGTGGGAGGGGCAGAGGAAGCTGGTGTGGGGCGGTGTTCCGGGGACTTCAAAGTGAGGAAAGCATTGAAAGCGAGGCGGTCACTATACCACAAGTCAAGGAACCTCTTCGCCTAAAGATCTCACTTAAGAAAGGCTCCCGCTTAAGCAATGACACTAATAAGGACTCCATAGCTGAGCAAGCGACTCCACTGTCGCCTTCGACATTCTCACCTCAATCACAGCGATCAACCCTGCGGCCTCCCAAAAGTCATAGTCAAGGTCCGTTGCGACTTGTCTTGTCGCGCAATCCTCCTAAGAAGGTTGGTAGCGACGAAAGAAGAACAGAGCCTCCCAGAACACCCCCAGTACCTACTCTGCCGCCTCCTATACCAAAACTCGTCATTAACAAGAGACTTCTGCCAGCACTTAAAAGTCCTCCTCCAGAATCATCGACACCAATCATGAAGAATGTTAGGATTCTGTTAAGTAAGGCACTATCAAGATCGAAACGACCCCAAACAACATCCATTACCACTCTCCAGGCTCATCTTGCTTGTCTCGCCTGTCGTGTTAGTCTGGAGACCTTGAGCATTGACACAGTGGAGAGTGGCAAAAGGGAGGAAAGTGATGATGTGCTTTATGTCCAAATGTCTCCTGCTGATATTCAAATTGTGGGGGAATTTAAAGCACGTCACGCCTCGGTCTTGAAAAAGAATCATAGGCCTAAAGTGGGCAGATCGTTTCCGGATGCTAATAAGGTCCACGACGTCTACAAAAGTGGCGACAAGGAAATTCCATCACGTGGCAAGAGTCTGAGCAAAATCTTGCAGTTTATCTCCCCTACAACGTCGGAGGACCACTTCTGTCAACCGCAAGAGGAAGACTGTGGCTTTTCTACTACCAAGGCTGAAATTGCCGCTGACGCAGATGACGAGGAAGAAGAGGAGGAGGAGAAAGGCGGAGGTGCGTTCATCACCAGCATGGGCAAAGCCCTCTCCGTCATAGCGTCTATGAACGACACATCAAACGTAGTCGGTGATGTCATCAGCGACGTCATCGATCATGTCGTTTGTGCTACCGACACACGGGAAAAGGATGGTGTTTGTACCGTTGACACGAGCAACACAGTGAGGAGTGTCGAGAAGGACAGTGGAGTGACTGGGCATGGAGCTATCGGCCTTGACAAATCAAGACTCGACCCCGATGATTCCTTATCGACCAGCACTGGCAGCGGCGGTAGCTTCGCGAACTCTCCCGTGGAGTTCAGGTGCTTCCATGTAAAGCAGCATCAGCGGAAAACCTCCAAGTGCATCATAGGCGGACCTCTGTCACGGGAGGACTACAAGAAACGCAAAAGAAAGAAGAGGGGAAAGAAAAAGCTACTGGACAAGCTCATCATCAAATCCATTGTCTGCAAACCTGCGCGACCCGAGGAAAATCCTTCGAATGTAAAGCAAATTTGCCGCTCCATCTTGGAAGATCTCGTGTCATGCGTGGAAGAGAAAAGGAAGGTGGTGCCACCACTCAAGATCGGCCCTTTAGCCATCAGAAAGAGACAGCAAAAGCTCTTGAAGAGGAAGATTAAACTCGAGGAAGGCAGTGACAGGATCCCTCCCTTGAAGATAAGCAAAAGTCTCTTGAAGAACAGCCTGGTCAAGGGTATCAAGTTTGAGACTGCTGTTGCTACTGAGAAAAAAGAGACCTCCGTCAAGTTCAATCTAAAGAGAAAATTCGCCCCAGCTGAAGAGGACCATGACTCTCAGCATGTCTTCGCCGTGAAGAAGAATGCTATGACTGTTTCTAGGAAACCTGTCGTCGTCAAAGTCATTGATCTCAAGAAGAAGTCGGATGGAACAGCCATTACCGACGAGAAGACGAACAATAGTCTTACCATTTCGACATCCTTGAGGCCAGATAGGCCGAGGCCCCTGTGCAAGAAGCGTAAAATTTCACATAGTCCAACCAGGGACGCCTCCTCCTTTAACCAGATCGCCTCACCCAAGCCGCCCGTCGCCGATCAAAAGCCGGACTTCAGGAAGAAAAATCTGGTCGAGCGAGCAGAAGTTCAGAACATTTCACCGAACTTAGTCACGGCAGTGAAAAGTCCGCCGCCGTCGCTGCCAGCCGACAGCGAAGAGACCTCCTCCTTATCACTGCCCTTGCCGTCAGACGTGAGAGCACGGAAAGGCTCCAAACGGGAGCTTTGGATTGTTGACTCTAAGCATCTGGCCTCGCAAATTATCGTAAAGGATCCTCCCTTCTTTGCCCGGAAATCCTCTGTGTCCTCGACGTCATTGCCAAGCAACTGCGCGGAGAGCATTGGCAACAGAAACGACACTAGCAAGAGCTGCTATGTGGAAGAAGAGGATGACCGGAAGGGAGAGGAAGGAAAGTTGACGCAGGAAAAGCCGGAGAACGAGAGAGATGCCAAGAAGCAGTTGCTGCTACGTTCGGCCATGGCTGCCATCGCCATCGGCGCGCAGCCTCCGCCTACCTGTGACGTCTTTAATATGATCGACAACTTGTTTGACAGCGAGATCGCATCTTTAACCGCCACCACTACAACCACCGATGTCACCAGCACAGACAACGACGAAGGGGACGACGACGACGACGACGACGACGACGAACACCTTACTCCCAAAAAGCACAGCTTCGTGTTAGTGTCTGTGGTAGATGACGCCGACGTTGTTGACACCATCATAGATAGGGTACGGGTGAAGGACTCCAGAGATGAAGAAGACAGCGCTGAAGATGCCGCCAAGTTTGCTTTGGAAAGCATCTTGGAGCAGGTGGTTGCGCGCCCTCACAGGAAGAAGCCAAATAAGAGAGTGTCGCTGTCGTCATCTTTCGCACGCAGCACCTACATCAAGAAGAGGCGGCGGCGCAGAAACAAGCAAATCGACGCGAACGACATCGATGGCGGCAACAACGCCTTAGATGTGGTCCAGGCTGTCCTCGACAATGTCATCTACGATGCCTGTCAGAGGATTCGAGACGATGATCTCTTCAACACCCTTCTGCATGACGGAGAAAGTTCTAACGACAGAATTATCAACTCGGCTGACCAAGGCAGAACCTCGAGCGAAGATCATCAACTTCTCCAGTCCGCCTTCCGCTATTCGGACCGCAAGTGCCTCCCCTACAAGTTCGACTCCTCTGGAGACTCAAGCGACCTGTGCAATAATGAGACTAGTCAAGACGAGGAGGAACTCTTGTCCTCTGTCAGCAAGGCTATCAAGGGCAACAAGAGGGTTTCTTCGTCTCTCTCCTCGTCGTCGTCTCCGTTCTCTCGCAGTGGCTACGCGCGCAGGAGGCGGAAGAAGAAGAAAGTGTACGACCGCCCTCTGCAGCTGGCGTTGGCCAACAGTGTTGTAAAGAGGAGACGGCAGCAGGCGGATCAGGTGTTGGATGTGCACGAAGATGACTTGAACGAGGTGTTTGCAGCCATGAACAAGGAGGCCGTGTTTGTCAATGACGAGTTTGCGCATATCGAGGAGGAGGTAGTGAGAAAGAAGTCAGGGCCTTTGTCGATAGGGCTGAGGAAGAAGCGTTGCGCGACTATTAGAACTTGCCTCTGCGATTGCGGAGGCGAAGGTCAGGACCAGAACATCCAGAGGGACAAGAGCAAGGTCTTCTCCGACAACTCTGTCAGCGGCAAAAGGATTCACGACATTTTCCCGGTCCGTAAAAAGGGATCGAACTGCAAAAATGAAGAACTGGGGAAACCGGAGTAAAAAACAAACAACCAAAACGTTAGTTGGTATATTGGTACAATAGTTGGATCCTGAAAATGTGACTCGAAGTCACCAACATTGCCTGAAGTGGAATACTAGTGTTATACCACGTACGCTGTTTGTACAATTGTTGCGTTTAGATGAGGATATCTAAGATGAGTTTTGTTCGTGCCTTTTAGTCGTTAACACACTTCTAGGAGCAAGTGAAGCAATTTTGATGTCTGACTAACTCTTATATCAAGCGTGATATGATACCACATGTGTCCTTATTATTGTTGCGATTGCTGTTTTAAGATTGTTGCTTAGTGCATGTTTTATGTACATATAATGTGGATTCGGCCAGAAACGAGGGAGGGAAGAGGCGCTGGAAGGTGCTGAGCTCATGGGTTCTGTGGCGCAATGCCCGGGACGTTCCCGACCCCAAACGATTACAGTGGCTTCCTTCACTCAATCATAGGAGGCTTGATTATGTGCGAGCGGCAAGTTGACGCAGCCTCCAGCGCCTCCTCCAAGTAGATCAAAGAAGGAACATTCTGCTCAGCAGGTTTTCTGGTCGAGCGTGTAATGATGTAACATCACATAAGTGCTTAGGCCTAACAGGTGCAACTCGATGTTTGACATCTGTTGACATCTGTTACCATCTGTAGGAACAAAAGTGCTACTTCAACGCGATAATTGTGGTGCACCAGCAAAGTCACACGTCCCTTTAATGCCTTAATAAAATTGTGCTTGACACCATATTCTCAATTTGTACTGCAGAATTCTTAAAAGCCTTGAAAAATAAATTTACTGCTTTATGAATCGTGGATTTCCGCTGTTTCCTCTTCTCGCCGATCTTTAGGCAACAACTCATATGCCAGTATGGACCAATAGTAACTTTATTTTGGGTAAAATATTTCATTCACGTGCGATAAATCAGCGCAACAAGCAAAATTTATGTACGCAAGCGACGTAAGTCATTTTTGCAGCCGGACTTTTAATTTTGAATGTGTACATACGGTATTTCTTGCTCTCATCATCTGCCTCGATTGCAGAACAGACATGATTTTCTTCCTCCCTGAGATCCTGTGATCTGGGATACATGCTCTAAGACCGTTTAACCTGCCAGTTGAATTTGCTGTTCTTGAAGATGGATCTGCAACCGTTTGTAGCCCTCTCCACGAAGCGCCTTGGCTGACACCTCAAATTTGTCTGACGGAGAAATCAGCTCTGCAGAGGCCAACTCCGCTCCACTGTCCACCGCTCGCCAGACGTCACCCACTAGAGTCTCCGCGTCAATCTGCTCCTCTGACGCCACTATCGAATAGACGTCACCCAGACGCTTGAGCAATAGCAACAGCACGGCCAGGCCGAGAGGGTGACCCAACACCGCCTTGAAGGTGGAGTACATCTGCTTGGATGAGCCCGAGGAGCTCTGGGTTGCACCTACATTGAGGAAGCCGAGGTAATGCAGAAGCAGGCCAAAGGACGCCTTTTTCAGGTGGCGGCGGACATCTGGCCAGAAAGCAGTCAAAAGTTTGTCCTCGCGGTCCTTGCGTGTGGCCAATGGGAATAGCTGGAACAGGGTGGAGCAGAAGAGGTGGCTCGTCTGTTCGTCCAGTAACCGGAGGCAGCGGCGCAAGAGGACCTTGCCTTTGCGCACCATCAAATACCGCCGGATCCGGTTCTCCGCTGTGAGACTTGCGTCAAGTCGGGCCAGTGCCTGCGACTGCTCCTCTTCCACCTGCTCGCGCATGGCCGTGTTGGTAGGTAAGGCTGCCAGCTTCTTCTCGCAATCCTCCACCTCGATGAGTATTTGATAGATGCGCTCGATCTCCAGCAACGTGCTCTTGTAATTCCTGTCAGAAGTTAAAAGGTGGTGATGGACAGATGCGTACAATGTGTGGACGAATAGGAGCCTTTACGTACGATGTCGTTGTAAGGGCGCTTACTCATCAAAGAACTGTGGGATCAATTACCTTATGTCTTAGGTACAATTGTTACTCACGTGTAAAAGGGTTGTATGTAAGTGCATGACTACTGGGGCTGTCCAAGAGTCAGACTCAACTCCAAAAAGTTCGCACAGGGTCACGACTTCAGTCAGTTTAAATCCAAAATTTGACTCAAGTTCATTTACCTTGAAAAGTTGTAAAAACTTCATATTACCTTAGTTGCTTTCAAACATAACTCTTGAATTCTTTTGAATTCTCTCTTACGCGAATAAAACTTAAAACCAAAGAGGGAGCAAAAAGTCTTCAAACTTTGTCTCATTTGCTTCATTTTTTGGTGATTTGATAAAAGTCAGCCCTAGGTTTGCTTTTAGGCACATGTTGATCATGCAAACACGAAGTTTGACGCAGTCTGACCGATGCTAGTGGCCAGTGACTCAATTTGATCTGAATAAAAAAATTCGACACAAAGGCAACCCTGATCACGACCAAGATCTGGATGTGTTGGCGCACCTGGCACGACACTCACCTTGATTCTTTTTGGGCATTGGTGACGTCGTTTAGCTCGTTATTGACCACGCCTACGTCGATAATCTTTCTTGGGGCTTTGACCGTGACTGCCTGCAGCTTTCCTAAGGAGTTGGAGAACTGTACGGGCTTGTACTCGTCTTTGCCGAGGCCACCGTCGACGCCGCTCAACTCAGCCGTGGCTTGCTGCAACAGCAACTGTGGCCCTTCCTCAGACCGCTTAAGCTGTCTGAATTCTCTACCGTCTTCCTCATCTTCGTCCTTGTCCTTGTGCTTGGCCTCTTTCTCCTGATTATACACAGTAAAGTAATAGTCGTCGACGAAGGGATTTTCCCACTTGAGCTGCTGCATCTGGATATTAATGATCCACTGACGTTCTCGGGGTGTCATGAGGCCGGCGTAGGGGTCGTTGGCGCTCCGGCTGTAATACTCCTCTTGCCAACCTTCATCGTGTAGCTCTCTCCGCTCCATCTCAAGATCGAGTTGTGGATTGCCTGTGGACTGCGGCTGCTGCTGTCGCTGTTGGCGTCGCTCCCGTGCCCCTCGTAGGATGCCCAGGGCATGAACGTGTCCAGGAGTCATGAGCTCCCTGTCATCTTCATGACTGAAACGACGATTATTTGCCCGCTTCTCTGCCTCGACGCTGTCGACGAAGTCGTCGCCAAAGGTCTCTCGGTTCTTGTCGTCCGAGGAGCGATAGCTCTCTCGACGGTGTTGGTGGTGGCGATCGTCAAAGCGGCCGTGGTAACGATGCTGATAGTGGTGATGACCCAGCTGGTGCTGTCTATGCTGCTGAAATTGCTGCTGTCTTAACATCTCCAGCTCAACTTCCTGGGCGGTTTTCTGGTATGCTGGACGGGCTTGTCTCTGTTGGTGCTGTTGTTGCTGCTGCTGCTGGAGGTAAATCTGCTGCGGATGTGCCTGTTGAGCACTCATAGGTGGCAGCGGCCGGTGGACCATTCCTGGGCGCAAGCCCATCATGTTAGGCGGAGGAGGGTGACCAGGTAAAGGCATTGGAGGCATTGGAGGCCCTATTCGAGGCGGTGGCGGTCCATGAAAGTGCATTACTGCCGCCGGTGGAGGAGGAGGACCCGTCATTGGAAAGAGTCCTCCGGCGCCTCCGGGCGGCCTACCAGCAGCCGCAGCGACCATAAGAGACTGCTGCTGAAGAATGTGCGGCGGGGGCTGCGGCATCATTGGCATCTGTGGCGCGGCGGAGCTCACAACAGTCATGATCGCTGGGTCACGAAATTCCTGCTGCTGCTGCGGAGGCCGAGAAAATTGGTCGGCGGCTGCAAACTGTGGCAGCTCGGGATGCCCTCTTCTCCCGACGTCGACGATCGCAGGGTCGTCAGGAGATGTCTTCTCGACTTTGGCATTCAGAAGCAATCCCTCTTGTAGCTGGCGTCTGGCGCTCTCCATCAACTCGCCATTGGTCGGCTTCTCCAACGCTTCGCCTGACCTGTCCTCCTCATCGTCTCCCAAACCGAAGAAGTCCGAACTCTGTTTGAGCGCCAACCTCTCCTCCTCGGTGAGCTGGGCGAGGCGCTCGTGCGCCCCCTCCTCCCACTCAGCAGCGGCGACTCCGAACGTGTCGTCATTGAAGGCGTCGAAGTCCTCCTCTTCTTCCAGACCCGCCGCAGCGTTCTCTGCAGAGACGTCGACGCCACCGCCCTCCAGGCCGGAAGGATCCTCCATCCTGACGACGGCGAAGTCCGATTTCTTGCTCCTGACCCCGGTGTCGCCCTCAAAATCGCTCCCAACAGTGATGGACGGGAAAGAGAAGAGTGTGGGCGCGCGTGTGTACGAGTTAGCGTACGAGCAAAAACCATCAGCAGCAGTGAAATCGACAGCTGATTCAGCGTTGCCATCGAGTAGTGCATCAAGGATAGGCTTTTCAAGACCAGGTCAAAGGAGGGCGATATCTGCAGCGACAGACACGAGGGTTGCAATATGGTTGTTTCGACCGAGGCTTGCTATATGCGATTTCCCCCGTTACTAGTTGCTTACTACACCAAATGTACGACATGTGTCTCCTAAAGCCTGCTAAGTTTCACTGTTGCATAAGTTTGTTGTATCAACTACTTTTGACCCAATTTCATTCTTGCAGGCATTCTCTAATATTGCTCTATCTTGGTCAATTGATTTTGAAAAAATCATGGTCAAATCGCCCACAAACAAACTCAACAAAAACCTAGACACGCAATTCCCGGAGGTGCCCCAACTGCCAGATCCCCCCTCTTGGCTCCCAATATCCGGTGTGCATCCCAGTTGCCTCCAGGGTGTCTCCCTCTCCCACGTCACTGTGTTCTTGAGCACTGTCGTATCAAAATGGCCAGTCAAAACGTCGAACTTCTGCACTCAGTCTTTGGTCTCCCAGACTGAACAACCCTCCTAGGGTGTCCAAAGCTGCCACCGTTGTGTCCATGGCCAGGTTTACCTCGCGGGAGTTTCTTACTGCAAGGACTGCATCACAGTGAGCAACTTCCAGTTTTAAGGACCATGTGATTGAAGCCAAGTCTGTGGGTACCATGATCAGAGCTGCTACCTCGAGGATGCCAGCCTCGAGGATGTTACCTCGAGGCTGGGGCTGCAAGCAAGGTGATTTTGTCTCCTGGAAAATTTCTGTTTCATAGGTTTTTAATAGTGCTTT
>JAAUXU010121913.1_pt1 | contig 10684 bp, 16 predicted proteins | sample 7278151 | NCBI WGS metagenome assembly JAAUXU01 (sample SAMN14350113, study PRJNA611818) | marine sediment metagenome | isolation source: surface marine sediment (1.8m) | place: French Polynesia: Moorea | collected 2018-08 | reverse complement strand
GTGATGGAGTCTCCTAAACTTGACCAGAGAGTCAAATTGTTCAAGTCATTTTCTTCGTTGAATGCGTTGACTCTCGGGCCGAGTTTAGGAGACTCCATCACCAAGGTGTGGTCAGAGATTGAGAGACTCAGGGACATTTTTGCTGTTACACCCTTTAGATAGGTCCCGTGATCTGGCGGAGTGTGAACTTTTTCATCACCATGCAAAAGCCCTTTCAATACTCAATCTCTCTCTTCCACAGGTTCTTCCGCCAGTTGTACACATTCTTCCTGTACTTCCTCCTCTCCACGTTCTGCTTCGTGACGCGACCCGGCCTGAACGAGAAGTCCAACGACATCAACACCTTTGCCAACTGTTCCAACATCACTGGCGACCTGGTTGACTCAGAGGAGAATTATGTCTTTTCCCCTACTGCTTTACTGGGTGACCCTGATTACGTCTTGCCACCGAACCGATCTTACGACCCGGCCACAGACCTTTTCCAAGGCTCTGGTGCCGAAGAAGTCGAGCATGATCTCTTGGAATCTCCTGAAATCCTCCACCCTTCAATGGACGAAAAATTGCCTACCGCGGAGACAAATCATAGTGCTGAGGATCAGGACCAGGATATGTGCCTGGACCAAGAAGAACCAGACACCTGCTATCTGCACACCTACGACACGACGATGAAGAAGTTAAGGGGTTTGGCCGAGGTCATCTTAGTGTTTTGGTCCCTCTTCTACTTGGTGACAGCCGCAAAGTAAGCATTGCACATGGTGTGGAGCGAGTCTGCACCATGCGAGGTATTAACCTTCTCCTCAATTCTAACATTGTGGCCGAGCAAAGGCACCAACTGCAGGGTCCCCTCGGCAATAAACCCTGTCATAATCTGAGCACTCAGTTCATGAGTCATTGGTAGAAGTCGGAAAGTTACGTCATTTTTTCCTGAAATTACGGTATGACATGATCCTGCAATCCAGGATTTCTGAAATCTCATCTTTCTCGCCGAAAAGTCAAGAATGATATCTTGAGTCAATATGTCACAACGTGACGCTGTGTTTTTGTTCATGGAAACCTAACCAATTTCTCTAAAATTATAAAAGGAAAATGATTGTAACTAAAATACAGTAGGTAAGATTCAGTGGATGGTATGAATACTTTCGGCGCAGGCAAACTGTACAATGGCAACGCTATGTTACAGGGAAGTCTCCCACAATGGTCCCCGGTTATTTTTGACTACCATGGCGCTGTGTCCGTCCAGGGTGCTCTTCTTAACCGCGTGCCTGTCGAGCCTCTTGGCAGTGCCCTTCAGGCTGGGCTGCCAGCCTCACATCGAAGACAGGCTCGCCTTGCTGGTCATGCTCTTCACGGGGCCCTACTTCCTTTTCTTCTGCAGGTAAGAGGTCTGGAGGACATGCGTGCGACACGGGCACAGGGTGAGCAAAAACAAGGGGACCTATAATTAATTGCCTGCTGCCTAGATGAAATAATGGTCTTCGTCGTCACCGCAAGTATGAAGTTAGTTATGTTAGACTATGAGGCTAGCGTACGCTGCAGGCAGGCTTACTCAATGGCGACGTACATCATGACTGTTCCATTGATGGTTGATGAATAATATATACACATTTAAACAATTGACAAAAATGACTATTTCATTACTCTAATCCATCAGAGGTTTCAAGACCACGGGCCCCTTCGTCACCATGATCTACCGGATGATGGCAGCTGATCTCCTTCGATTCGTCACCATCTACTTCATTTTCGTCATGGGCTTTTCACAAGGTTAGCACGAGTGATTTTACATCATTGTTTGCTCTGACCAGTTGCTGTTCAAGTCCATCTTGTTGCTTACAGCCTACTACGTGGTTTTCCAGTCCTATGAAAACGACTCCTCTCAACCTCATCCCATGCCCACGCCCATAGAGAGCATCATCGCCATCTTCATCATGTCCCTCGGCGGCTTCGCCGTCATCTGGGATGGGCTCAACCACACGGATCACAGCTTAATCGGAAAGGTTTGTGCCCTCCATTGGACTTAAGAGTTGAGCAAGCAATAAGTACGTACAGCTATATGTCACTCTACTGTTCATAAGAACTACCGAGTAGCGTCAAAGTTGGCTACATTTTGTCCTCAAAAAAGTAAATGTTGCGCCCCACGTACGGCAGAGCAGAGATTGACCAAAACATGAATTGTCAAATTTGTTAAATTTTCACTTTTCTAGGTGCAAACAAAGCAGGATTGGCTGGGAAAAGGAAAAAAAAGTCACACCAGGGTTGTTATCGATATATTGTTGCCTTGATTTATTTTAGCTAAAAGCAATGCATAATATGCGATAACATTTCAAAGCAGAAGCAATAGTGATAGGTCGAAGCCCAAGCCTACCTGCACAGCAAACTTTTGATTTTTGGCAGCAGAACTTGTGCATTTTAGACACCCTGGGCCCCCTTCGCGCCGAACTGAGCCAAGTCCAACGTTTAGGGATTTTGGGCTTGGCTCATGTTCTTAGGGCTGAAATAATCAATGACACACATGAAGTTTTAAGTCATCATGTTTCGTCCTACGTAGATCCATAGCTTCTTATTCCTGGCAATCGTGGTCGTGCTCTTGGTGAACTTACTCATCGCTATGATGGGTGACACCTACACCAAGATCGCCGAGATCAAGAACGAGTGGATGAGGCAGGTGTGTAAGAATTGCATTATTGCAAAGTGCAAAGTGAATTGCAAAGTGTGCATTATTGGCTCCACGCCAATAATGCGCAGATGTGCGCACATTGATGCGACAACTACTTTCAGTGGGCTCGTACGGTGCTAATTGTGGAGAGGGGCATCGCCCCCAAGGAGAGGCTGAGACAGCAGGACCTCTACTCCGAGCGAATGGCCACCGGGGAGAAGGCGATGGTCATGAAACAGACGATGACGGTGATATTTTCGTAAAGCACAGAACTGCAACCAGCAACTTTCCTTTTAGTTTCTGTACCACTGCAACTTTGACGGTGCTGCATAAAAAAGTTGCACCTTGCTGCAAATATGCCACTTATCTGACTGCAGCTTGACTGAACAAGCGTGCTCAACCAAACTGAGGTCCTCTTGCCCTCTCTCCCTTCAGGAGGAAAAGCTTGAGGAGATCAAGGACATCATCGAGATGAAGGTGACGCACCGCAGGAACATCAAGCGACGCAAGGAGAAGTTCGGCTTCGAGTCCAACTCCCTGATAGGACTTGACCTCGCGGGCGCCGCAGCCAACGTCATCGCCCCGGATGCGGATAATGACGAAGAAAACATGTATTAAGCAAAAATAGTTATGCTTTACGCTTTAATCTGTGCTGTCATTGGAAGGGCTGTATTTGCACAGTAACGTGTGAGTCAAAGAATAAGCGTAGCACGTTCAAGACAATGCACTCATAGTGGGGAAAATGATCGGGTTAAGTCTTGAGCATATCATCACTGTGGATGTCATAGCATCCAGGAAGGCAAAACAGTAATTTTTCGAGGGGCTTTTTTTGATTCATACTGTCCATCTGCTCATATTAAGCTATGAAATTGATCGTGCGTGGTTCAGCCCAAGGACACTACGAGACACGTGAAGTACGACCAGATCAGCTCAAGTTTCCGTCAGCCTCAGGTGATCAACTCATATTGTTCTTCTCAGTTATTGCCCTGTCGTAGAGTAGGAAAGATCTATCGCAATCAACCACTTGGTCAATAAAGCTTGCGTCATGATGGACATGACCAAAGAGGAGTACATCGTCTTCATCCGCGAGGCTGTGCAGGATCGAGAGTCCGATGCCCACCTCGAGCTGTACAACTTCCTCCTCACGTGCTTCTGCCGGGCGGACGTGACCATGGAGGGACGGATCTACGAGGGAGGAGCAGCATAGGACTGGAAAAAAGCTCATTATTCATGTTGCATTCATGACCTGGCGTTAGGCCAAAAGTGTCCACAAGGATACAAAACTTAACTGCACTTTGCTGCTCCGTATCTGAGAAGAATGAGACCATTTGCAAGGGAGATCACTCCAGTGATGTTTCCAAGTCTCCCTGCCGGTGACTTCCAGCTGGTGGCTCCCAGCTGCATAGAGTGGGACATCGATAGCTCAGAGCTGGAGACCACAGACGCGTCCCTTGACGCATCTGACACCTTAATTGTGACGTCTAAAGTGCCCTTGCTGGTCTTGAATGCATCTAAAAGTAATTTCACCCTTTATAAATAGATGGAGATGACACTCAAGGTCCTGTCAAAGAACATCCTGGCATTTCCTCTGGTGGCAGGGTCAACCTCCATCACCAGAAGGGTTCGGGATACGTGGGTCTCTTGTCTGTTCTGCGAGTGTGCGCATGTCCCATATCAGGGTTGTGCTGGGTGAATTCTAGTCTTAGGCTGATCCTCCCACCCATAAGTGTCAATTCGACAAATTGATTGAGGAAGCTATTCAGGTTCCCAGGAAGGTGGGCCTTGCCCCTTCCTGGCCAAGCCTGTACCCCGACAAGGATAGCAGGAGAAGGGCTCGCTCCAAGAAGTTCGACGAGCTGGACAAAGACAACAAGGGCTACTTGACTCTCAATGACTGGCTGGTCTTTGCCACGAGTCATATCTCGTGCGCGATGTCCATCTTCCCCAAGGCCCATACGTGTGCACGTGGTCAGGTTCAACGGGGGGGGGGGGGACTTAGGTTGTGACATCTGGGGATCTGTCATGGAGGGAGTGCAGCAGTCGATAAATCACGCACCACAATATATACATACTTTTTTCCCTCATTTCGATAACTAGGCCAACCTTGCTGTTGTGTGATACACTGATCAGGGAAGAAGGAGGCAATTCTTTCCTGCTTTAAAATTTGTAAGTGAATTATGCGTCCAGTAGTGGAGGTACTCGGCAATGTCCGAGTTAAAGACTAGACTGAAATGTCAAATATGAGCCCACGCTATTCACACTAATCTCTACACTGTATCCCAGTGCTTTGCACGAATATCCACGAGCTAATTTCCTACCCCCCTAACGTAACGAACGTAATCCCCCTAGCCTACGTCACATCCCCACGCTCGACTGTCACATCCCCGGATGACTCTACAAGAATATCCCCACCGGTGTCCGAGCGTTCGCGCCTGCGCCCATACATACACATAGGCACTTTCTATTGTACAAACGTGTCTCTAGCAGGGATGTGGGGCAGAACAGTAGGCCATATCAATGGCTATCCTGGGATGCATGTGGGGCTCTGACTTAGGGAACTGTCTGGCCCCCGGAGGGGGGGGGGGAGATGAAATATATCCTTACCTAATCTTGCCCACCTGCACACGCACGATCCACACAGGACTACCTCGGCAATGCTTCTGCAGAAGTGACAAGAAATGAGTTCGTTGCCTTCATCAAGAAGGCGGTCGAGAAGGGCTCGCCGGAACACCGAGAGCTCTACTTCTTCCTGCTTCGAGTCTACAAGAACGTAGACCACAACAAGGACGGCTTCCTCTCTTTGGTGGACTTTGACAGGATGATCGAGACTGCCGTAGTCGCACCGCGACGCTTCGGCCTCGCTCACGTGACCTCCGAGATGAACGTGACCCACGCTGTGAGTGCAAAAAACTCATCGTCTGCTTTATGTGCCTCGTTAGGGGAGTCAGTGTTGTTGATGTTCTTCTTCAGACTCGCCTGGCCACCCGCAAGCAATACTTTAGCTTGATTGACAGCGACGGCGACGGGTTCATCACCTTCGACGAGTGGCTAAGCTACGCCTACTCGCACATCATGGAAAAGATTGCTGACATCGATGGAAAGTGCTCCGAAGGCCACTAAAACGGACACGCTCATGGGCGTTAGCTGCATTTATAACATTAAGATCTACACGGAATACTATCGAAGTGAATCACATATATTCCATTTACGCATCCTGTGTACAAAGAACAAGACACTGAATAACACCAACTACTCACGCTGGTTACTTTCGAGCAAAGCTGGAGCTATTATACAGTTAGCTTTGACCATGCTGAGGAACTCATTAGAGTACATGAACTCGAGGTGCATACAAAGTGCGTTCTAAGGCTGTAAAAAGTGGTACATCAATTCCAGTCTCATCTGCAAAAGTTTTTGATGCCTACAAAAATCGTTTTCATACAATGAGTTGCGTAGTCATTTCTAAACAGCTATTTTTGTTATTTGAACGATCAATTCATTTTCTTGATCATGACGGTGATGATCATGTTCTTCCCTGATCTGCTGAACAGGTATCAATGATGCTCAACCAATGCGTCCCCCGTACAAAGTACTGTTCAGTCACTTATTACGACGGCAGTGGAAAGACATTTGAAATGAATGTGGTCGTCAATATCCACTTTCCACTGCGATTGACTTTATCCTTGCGGACGCATTATTGTTGCTGTCGATATCTCATGGTTACCAGCACAATCGGCCGGATAAAGATCCCAATGTTATGAGGTAAAATTTGAAATTGCTGTGAAGTACAGAGAAAGATGCTGCTTTCTTGGAATTGGTCGTACAGGGTGTCGCACAAGTCTTCAGAGGAAAAAACATGACGCATCGCCATAAGTCGCGTAAACAGTTAGTCTAGTTGAAAAGTGCTGAGAAGAACAAGTAAATGTTTGATAACCCTGCTTTTGGAGAATACTCGAATTGCTTCAGGAGCGACGTCATGTAAAATGTTTCTTAACAAAAAAATCAGTCAAAAATGCATACAGGAGAGAGAGAGAGATGCAGTATTTTAGCAGAAAGTGACGTTTTCATCTGCTTTGCATCATTTAGAGACGTGTGACGCACCCTGTAGGTGCTGTATTTGCCTTTCTTTCATTAAGAAGTTATCGCGTTAGTTTCTCCGCCGGCAGAATCTGCTCCAGCGCCCTCATGGAAGGATCTTGTTGCCACGGACATCCTCTGGCGCACCATGATCCTCGTCGTGTTGCTGACCTCGGCGGTCTTCTCCATGGAACAGACGACTTCTTTCGAATACCCTTGGTGTTGCTCGGCTGAGGAAGAGGAAATGGCCTGGGTCCCATTGCACATATCTGACGACTACAACAAGAACGAGAGCCCGCCTGGTAGCCCCGCCGAGGTCGCCATTGCCTTCGTCGTCAGTGACGTTAAGGAAGTGAATGACGAACATCGCACAATCACAATGCAGGTAAGCGGCGTTCACACCTGTAGATAGACGAAGAATGAGTGGAATTTCCTTTCCTACTCAGCTGGAGATGCCCATGAGTTGGAGCGACAGCCGCATAGGCGTAAACACGACCGCCATGCACGACGTCGACAAGGACGAAGGCTACTTCCTGGACCTGGAGTGGAAACACAGGATCTGGTGAGCAACACGACATCCACGATGTACCACCGAAAAGTAGTGATGGCATAACCACTTGGCATCTTATATACGCTGATGCAATACTAGTGGTGGTAACGGTACTTGGCTCGTACATCTAAGTACTGCGTAAATAACTCCAATAGAACTTTATGCATGAGTATAACTCTTTCAGCTGATAATGCTTTTTATGGACTCAAATGCTTGAATCACAGTGTTGTATTCAAGTACTGCATTCAGCACTCTACAACTAGCCAAGTCGATGCGGATCAAAATAGAGTGCCGCGGTACTCGATTTAGCACTATTTCAAGAATCTTAGGTTTACCTACTTTTGGAGTCCGCGGAGGGTGCACTCTGCATGGTAAAACTATTAGCAACAAGGACAGTCTGGGCTGAGGTTCAACTCATGACTTGTCGACACATCTGTCGTGTTCTTACATAATTCTGCTCATGCTCCCTCATCCGCATACTGCACTTGAAGTACTCGGGTTACTTTATGGTTGGGAGGGACTCTCCGATAAATTTCAATACTCGTTCAGATAAATCTGGAATTTTTTAACCTGCCTTTCCAAGTCTAATCATCCCTGGGTCTCCTCTTGGCCTTCTTGTGCTTGTCATGCATGGTAGACTTGGGGTACCCGAGGACCTTGGCCCTGCCCGCGCTGTAAAGGCCGTGTCGCTGAGGTCGTATCACTTTCTTCATTTCCTTAGTTTCTTATTTCCAACATTTCTTACAGTGATTTGACAGTCGAGTCCTCTCCTCTCATCACCTTTCACTGATACACGTACCTAAGTTGGTGCTCAAAGCAGTCGGTTCAACAAATTCCGGATTTATCTACACCACCCTGTAAAAAAGTACTTTGCGGCACCCGCAATATGTGCGTACGTACTGGCTATGAAGAGACGTTTCAGTAGCCATCTCGAGCTTCGGACTTCGACTTTAGTATTCACAGCCAACGATTCGGTACGAATTGGAAATCTTCGAGGCAAAAAGTCCCTACTTTCTGTGCATGTTGTCTTTGTTCAACAAGTAGAATGCGTTGTAGAATACGTTGTCTTGTTGTAGGCATCGCTAAATGTAGCGAGTGTCGAAGAGAAGCCACACACCCTGTATGTACGCAACACAAGCAATTCCGGACCATGTGGTGCATGTGCATGTGGAACTGTAAATTGCAGGTTTCCCGCTCCGATCATTCGCAACATGCTGCAGTTCAGCACCTTGTCTTCGGTCAAGGCCGACGAGCAACTCATCGTGACCAAGTCGGAGGTCCACAGGTTCTTCTACTCGGCTTCGCACACGATCACCTTCACGTGCCCGCTCAGCTTCGACGCATTTCCCTTCGACGTTCACGAATGCTTCTTCGAGGTGGGGACACACCTGTACTTTGAACAATCAAACCTTAATGCTTTGGAGATTGCACTAGAAGGCCTACTTTGACAAGTCGGACGGCGAACTGACCCTCTCCACCTTGCTGGGGGACAGCCCCAACCAGTGGGGATGGGCGAACACGACCACAGTGTTGGGATACACCACCAGGTGCATGTCTACGCATACGTACGGGTCTCATCAGTATTGGTGCGACCAGTAAATTACAATTAAGATCAGAAGTGACTCTTCATTTAAATTTGAAAATGTCTTGACCATTTGGTAGCTGGTAAAAAGAAAGAGGCACAAGTCTAACAAAAATTGAGGGTTTTTGGCATGATGGTTGAACTCTTAGTCCAAAGTCTGTGCAGGAGCTCTATCTTACTTCAATCTGCTGTTGAAGTCATGTCTCTTGTCTGATTATGTTCATGTCTTTTTTTTTTGTCAAAGACAATCTATTTTGGTTGGGAAGAGCAAAGTTAAACCAAGAGTCACTTCTGACCTCATTGCTAATGTGCCGGTCGCGCCTACCCTGATGAGTCCTACGCATATGTTAACGCACGTTTTTTCCAAATATTTCCCCTTTTTCCTCTCTTGAGGGACATATTTTGGCACTATATGTTCCTGTAGGGACATCTGCGTCAGTAGTTTCTCCATCGTGCATGACAGAGTGAATTCAATTTTGCTGACTCACTTTCTGCACGGCTTTCCCGACTTGTACTGCACAAAATTTGCTTGAAACGGAGAAATAATTCAAAAATCGTGCGTTAAATTACAAATTGACGACGCGTATGTATACTTAGCATGTACCCGCTGTGCAGTGTACTTAAATGTACTATTTTTTTATCCCTTGGGACATAGCATGGCCCGAGTACTGTCAAGTCCAAGTCCATGGGTACATATAGTACTACAATACGCGCCGTCAACGCATAGTTAGTACCAATGAAGCGCCGAAAGAAGTGCCACATCAATCATGCATGCAACAGGTTTGAACCTCTGCCTGAAGAAAGGCTCACCAGAAAGTTGGTTGGGGCTTGGACAGCACACAAAGAGCACGAGACTCAGTCTGTGGCGGGATTCAAGCTCATGTTGCGGAGAAAGGTGTGGATGCTACGTATATTTGCTTCTATATATCTCTCAGCTACAGAATTGTTTTCCATCTTCGTTAGATTAGCGTCTACGTCTTCAATTATTACATTCCCTCAGGCCTCTTTGTCACTGTCAGCTGGGTCAGCCTGATCATACCTCCGGAGGCTATTCCCGGTACTGTACTGCACACTGCATGAAATCGAATGAAGTTCGAACCCAAATCATAATATATACTTAATTTTTATTGCCTCGCCGTAACGCGGGTCGATATTGGCGAATTTTTCCGGTGTTTCAATCCGAGGGCAGTCAAGAGCCCGAGTATTGGTCAAGCCACCAAGGATTCAAACACCTGAAAAAAACGAGTCCAAAATAGTTCACATACGTTCGGCGAGGCAATTTGTAATTTGACGCAAAATTCTCTGTTTACACTACCTTTTTTTATGCAAAAAAAAATTCTGTTTTTATTGTATCTTTCTGAGACTATTCTGAGAGTCCAACAATATTTGCCAGTTCGATTACTGTATATCTCTTGGTACGAATGCGATTATGAGTCCGCTTCACTTCCCTCCTGCGTCAGTGCTTCACAATGACTGACGCATCTCCCTCAATGACTGTGATACTCGGAGCTTCGGTTCCACAAAAAAAACAATCCCACAACAGGTCTGACTGTGTTTTATTGGAGAGAATGCTCCAATATAGAAAAATCACTCTGATATTTTCATATTTCCGGCTCGCAACATGAAATTGTACACTCAGATCTGGAGCCTGTCCAGAAATCAGACCAACAATAACAAACAGTGAAGGCTGAAGGTTTTCACTATCAATGGCAACTCTTTCATCATCCACAGTCTCTCCTCATGACAACACCATGTGGGCAAAAATACTTCTACAGTGGACGATTTGGTGCGGGGGGGGGGGGGGGGGGGGGGGGGGGGGGGGGGG
>JAAUXU010067094.1_pt1 | contig 10685 bp, 9 predicted proteins | sample 7278151 | NCBI WGS metagenome assembly JAAUXU01 (sample SAMN14350113, study PRJNA611818) | marine sediment metagenome | isolation source: surface marine sediment (1.8m) | place: French Polynesia: Moorea | collected 2018-08 | reverse complement strand
CGAGCGGCTCTTGGGCGAGCGGCTCTTGGGCGAGCGGCTCTTGGGCGAGCGGCTCTTGGGCGAGCGGCTCTTGGGCGAGCGGCTCTTGGGCGAGCGGCTCTTGGGCCGGGCCGATTTCAATTCTGCCCTGCCCAACCCGAACCGCAAAAAATCGGCTCTGGCCCACCACCAGTTACAGGGTCTTCATGCAAAGCGCTTACATCTGCATTGGCGATAAATTTGACTTAACTACATAACAGATGATTACGTATGCAGTATAAATTTAAATTTCCCGCCAATGCAGATGTGAGCGCTTTGCACGAGGACCGGTACAATAACCACCTGATAATATATTAAGCAGGGTCGACTGTTCATTTCTGGAGTTCATTCCTCGCAGGGGTCAGGTCAACACTCGTCTGACATACGTATATGGCCTCTGTCATGAAATGGATGACAAAATTAACAGCACAAATTCAAAACCCGACTGTGCGAGTCAGTAAAAATGCAAATTAAATTTTCAAAAATGAAAAACTTTTCACCAGGAGTAATTTTTGATGACGTTTCTACCCTATTATTGTACATTGATTTACCGTACTAGTACACAGTTGTTTAATGTCCGCCCTTGCTCTTTACTGCAGCTACCCCCGCCACCGAGGCTCCCCCAACGATCACTTGATTGTGGGCCTCAACCAGACCGTGGCCAGGCTGAAAGACGACGAATCGGCGATGCCTCTTCTGCCCAGAGAGAGAAAGTTCAGCGGCCAAGTAAGCCGGAATTGCTCTAAAAGTGCTATTGTTCGGGGGGGGCTTACATACCAAGTTTTGGGCCCCGAAACCAAGTTTTTGGCATTCCCATTCGTTGCCCATAGAAGTAGTCAACCCTGTCTGCTGCAGGAACCCCTGCAGGACTCTATGTGCCTTTACCACAGCACAAGTAACTTTTCACCTACCCGAGCCAAGGACATCCTCCAGCCGAAGGACTGAAGTGTATGCAAAAGGGGGACGCGGCCATGGTTGTCTGTCTGACTGGCCTCGTTTTGAGGTCGTTCCTGCAAGAGTTGCCATGCTGGACTAGAAAATTCTGATCTCCCTATGAGACATTTGACCTTCCTTGTTGACCTCCCTTATTTGCGCACTGCAACGCACTCCACGTGGCACTTTCCAGGAGTCGCCGCCGCCTCCAGTTGCGTCTCACGTGTCGACCTCGTGTCTGTCCTCGAAAGGTCCGGCTCCTCAGCCGCCGTCGTCTCCTAGGGTAGACGCGCCGACAGCAGCCTCGAGTGCTGCCTCCGACGCAACTGTAGTCTCTCAGCCTCTGAGGTCAGATGGTCAAGCTTTAAATGTTTGAAGAAAGAGCGGTGATAGACATAACTAATTCTTCTGCAGGTCTACTTCTGTATCTCGAGGACTTCAAGTAGAAGAGGAAGACCTGATCCAGTTTACCAATGGAAGCTCAACGAAGCAAAGAGTGCCAACAATGCCCAAGAGTGTGAACAACAAGAACAATAACAACATGGATGTCGACAAAGCTGTGAAGGAGGGCAGAGATCTTCTCAGTGGGGAAGACAACGAGGACCTCCATGGTGCTGGTGAAGCCGAGGAGGAAGACGACGATCTTGACTCCAGCACGCGAATTGCTGACGAACAGATGGACTACTTGGAGAGCCTGGAGCCTTGCCCGTGCTACGCTAAGTGCTGCATTGACTCTGTTGTCACACTGTTCTGCGTCACACTCCTAGGATGATGAGGATCTGGTGGTGGAAGAAGAGGAAGAAAGAAAGGCTTATTTCCTGACAATTTTTTCAAGTCATTTTGCACATTTGGAGTTCATTTACTGGGCACAATGCATTGATGCTACTGTTACACACACGTACGCACCAAATCTATTCAATGCACTGCTTAAACAATGATGAAAAACAACTGCTACAACATCTGAATCAAAGAATTTTACTTAAACTTGCTTGTACTACGCAGTAGCAGCAGCTCTTCACAAGTGCTTTAGTATGCTAGAGCATAGAAAGGTTGTGCTTTTATAACATTCAGGTACTAAAAGTTGAGGTGATTATAACAGGCAGAAATTATGGTGAGTTGATAAGAAAATGCTTTCAGGTTCTTGGACAGACACTCAGTCCTACTGGACGTGTAAGTAAGTACATACATGTGTAACTCCCCCTTAAATAATTGAGCATGTCATAAAAAAATCACTGTATACTTTTGCTGCACTCTTTGCTATGCTTATTCCACGATGCAGAGCATGTAGAGGAATTGAATGGTGCCATATCAGGTCGTATATGTATGGATGCTCACTTGAAGACATTATGCACTGTCCACTTAACGAGTCTATGTAGTATACTACAACAATAAATGTGCTCATCACCTCTGATAATAAGACATTGCTTTTTGGAATGAGAAATATACACAATACAAGCGGCCTCAGTTCAGTCTGTGAGTAATGGCAGCACTGCCTCAACTTCGCTGCAGAACCCTCAAGAGATACTCGTTGCCGTCGATGTCCTCCACGTCCGGGGCCTCGTAGACGGTGGCCCAGTTGGTCATGATCACGGACTGAAGCAGGGGACCGTAGATTCTGACAATGAAATCAACAAGAGCTGTAAGGTAAAGCTGTGTTTGTCGCCGAGGCAGCAGACCTCCTGTCATTGAAAACGATCTCGTCAGCGTCCCCCCTGGGCAAGGCTAGCACGAGCCTAGCCTTGGGCTGGGTCGTGCAGGTCGCCCTCGCCAGTGCCACTAAGTCCGCCCAGGGGTGCAAGCCCTCGCCCAGGCGCCCCAGGCCCAGGGACTGGAGGCTCTTGAACGCGATCACGGCGTAGAACGATGGCGACGAACCCGCGACGTGGTTGGAGAACTGGTTAGGGTGGATCACCTTCACCTGCAAGAAGCTCCTTTCCCGTGCGCTTTGTTCTAAGTATATGCGTTTCTCATTACCACCAACCTTTGGATGCCTGCTGTCGACCCCAACGCGGTCGACGGCCCATACGCTGTCCGCACCCCTCGCCAACAACGTGGCCTCGACCCAGGGAGAGTCGGTGCCGCCTCGGAGCACCAGCACGGAGCCTTTGGAGTCAGCCAAGTCAAGATGAGCCCTTTACAAAGCACATGTTACATCATAAAACGAGGTACAACAGAGACTTCATGGCTGTTTTTGCCGACGTTTGACGTGGTCAGGTGTAACTGACTTAGAATGTTAATATTCACGAAGCAGGTCCAATTTTGCTAGCTTTGTTGATCTCGACGAATCTCTGCAGGTTGTATTTGGTGGTCACATGCCGAAGTTTTGCTCGTACTGACCAGAATCAACCTCATAGCAACCCTGCATCATTCCGTTTCTTTAGTTTCATACTTTCTATCGACTAAGTTCACTTTAGACACTTTTCTCTGCCTGCGTTGTATTGTGAATACTGTCTGGGCTGCATATGTTATCTATACTGAAGAAGACATACGATCTTTATCATTATTTATGCGCATTCACTACACGTGTCGGAAAAAAACAGGATATATGTAGGTTAAATTTTATTCAATAGCGCCCAATGTTTACCTTTGATTATGTTAGAAACAATAATAATAACGAAAAACGTAAATGACCAAATTAACGTTATACTGTGCATGCATCAGACTGTACAGCAACTTTTCGAATCGCTATCTCTGCTGGTCTATGTTAGGACGACACATCAGATTGACTTAACCTTACACTTAGATTCAGTCTTTTAGTGACAATGTCGGGACACCTGACGCAAGGCGTATGCTATCTCATCAATCTTTGTAACAAGTATCTAGTGAGTATTTGACTCATATGAAGAATTCTGCTGTATCGAGACTAGCTATATTGAGGTTTGACTGCACAGCACTGATACCCTTCTTGTGGAACACGTTACTACTGTACATGGTAAGAGAGTCTATGCCTTGAATCCAGTGGAGGGGCAATCTAATTTTTGAACACATTGAGGCTTCAAGGTTAGAGTTTTAAACTCTCGTAGAAGGCAACCTTGTGTTGTAAAAGTACGTAACAGACACAGTTCAGGATTGGATGTACTTTCATGATGCTCAGCTCAGTCACTTCGCGAATCGACTGATTTCGCTTATGGACTGTAACATACATGAAGGGTCCGAAATGCCGTCACCTGACTAGTTCATCGAACAACTTGGCCTCGACCATGCTCTCGACCCCGTGCAGTTCTTCATATTTCTGGGCCTTGACGAGCTCTGCTTGGTCCTCGAGGAAGGCCTCCGTCCAGTCGATGGTCGGCGGGGACAAGTCGAACGTGTGGTAGTCGTACGTCAAGCGCAGGCGACCTACAGGGTGGAACAATATTGACTTGCAGCTCCTCGCAGGCACTCATAGTGCACGTGCTTCTCTCATTTGTTCTGTTTCCTATGTCTTCTTCAGTCGGGTTGCCAAAATAAGTCCCACGTGCTCCGAGGGTCTTTTAGGTCAGGGTCCCCAAAATGTTGGAGTATTTTGGGGTGGCATTCAAAGTACTTACAGAACAATTCATTGAAGAGGAGGGAAGAATTTGAAATAAAACGGCTGTTTTGGCAAAATGTCAAGGGGAGACTCAATTTTGTTGCAACCAGTGTTGAACGACGCACCCAAACCTCTAGGAAGGGGGCTTAATTAAACTTGCCTCCGTAGGTGAAGTAGTCGATGGTCTTGTCCGAGAGGAGCTGCGGCACGCCCGACTTGAAGACGGTCCCGGCCCGGTCGTGGGCCTTCTCGGACATTAACGAGCGGCACTGGAAGTCCTTGGTGAGGCGCCGGAACACGAGTTCTTCGCCATCGTCCTGAGGGACGTCGCACACGCTTCCGCACACTTCCTACGGGAGTCGCTCAACGTACAGTGGTCAAAGAAAGGTTCCACAATGCGGAAACTGGACGTGGTCAAGTTGAAACAGGCTCAACCCCACCCAGAACAACATGGGCAAGGAGCTGAGCGTCTACATTATAGAGGATCTCGATGACGTTGACCACTAAGGATCAAGTATTAACACAAGTTAATACTGAGACACTTGATTGAATAGGTAACGCTGTCCAGCTTTCATCACATCCTGACTGCGAGCAGACCTTTTGAAGAACGTCTTTGACTTTGACCACGACACCTTTATGTGCCTGATGAACTCCTCAGTCCTCAGTGTTGCCTCCTCGTCGGTGAGCTCGTCCCTGTCGTGGCCGTCGTAACCTCTCGTCTTGATGTTCAGCTTGTACACGATGAACCTGGACGCGACGAGGAGGATGAAGAACCAGGAGAGCAACAGGGCAGTCTGATGGCGAGGAGACACCAAGTGGTGGTTGACTGCCAAGCGAACTAGATACTGTCGACAAGAATCAACAAAAGGTAAAAGAGGTGTGTTGTTTTTAGATTGCATGATGCAACCAACTTGGTCAGCTAGCTCATATCATTAGGTTCGGATAAGTCGTTTCGTTGAGTATGCTCGTATACACGGGTTATCATCTTCAATAATGAGACACTTGAACTATCACAATAATAATAATGATTCCCCTAACAGAGTCAAAAACTTTAGATCTTTGTATGTTAAGGGTGGCGATTTACTTCAGCTGTTCTGTTTTACAATGTGTGATCTTTCTCTCGTGGTATAACTTAAAAACAAATATAGCTGTCTGCGATTGCCAACGCAATGGAAACAACTATTGGACGCTTCCCTTGTCAAAGTAACATTGGCGTGTTCTTCCTTACAGTGATGTAAAGCTTATGGATCAGTTTCGGTTATGAAATCACCCATGTTGGGGAACTAAACCTGTTCTCTTCTGAATGATTTTAAAGAGTGGACTGCTGTACTGCAGTTAAAATTGACAATTGAGGCCATGAGGCCGAAGGCCTTTAAAGGCTCTCTGCACTGTTTGTGCATGGATGTGTCGGACAACCTCACCCCTGCTGGGAGATGTTGTGCCAACCGTACAGGCCAAGGACTTCTTGTCGTCTCATCTCACCTTTGCTAGAGCGTAAACCAGTACGAGTACCAGTAGGCCAAATAGTAGCATGTCTTTGTACTCGAGTGTCGTATTTGGCACTTGCAATGCTGTATTGACTTTGCTGATAATTAGAACACCTTTTCTGCTGTTGCGGCTGCTGCTGTCTCCACGCACCCTATTCACGCGGTGCAAAACGCGCTGTACCCGACGGGGACGCACATGTGGCATTTTACGTGGCCCAAGTATGAAGTCGACACATGCGAGGTGTGCGAGAAGAAAATCTCATTTGAATGGTAATGGAGGAAGAACAAAAAGTTGTTAAGTGATGCAGAAAATTTCACTCTGCTTAAATACAGTGTGGGTCCATTGCAGGTCCATTGTCCCAGAGACGTTGCAATTCCTCTGACTAGAAGAGCAGGAAGAATGTCTGTGATAGAGATGGACCAAATGTGCAAAAGAAGGACTGTCTAGTCAAGGCTTTCATCATTCTATCCCACAGTCAGACTTTCAGAGTACTGCAGCACAGAAACGCAGTGGATAAGTTGTACTTTTGGTACATTTCCCGTAAGATTGTTTGTATACATTGGACATCTCTAGTCCAAGAATATGAAATAAGGCTGAGTACTTAAGCACCAACTGCTAGAGAAGAGAAAAAAATCATGAGCTACTTCAGAATAATTTTAGCAGGCGCCAGAGGGCGCTGACAGGCAAAGTCCCATGCTGACAAGACGCTGGCATGACTCCTAGGCTTTCTTTGGTGTTGGCATTCAGATGACTAGTGGAGTTCGTACGTAAATAGAAGGGAATTTAGAAAGGTGTTTATGAAGGTTATGGATGAGCCAGTGTTGCCACTTTCTACTGAGCAAAGGCAAGGTGGAAAAGAAGAGAGAGAGTTGAGCCCACAGAGAACCCCAGGACCCCGAGGATGCTCTTCAAAAACAGTTTCTTGTCTCTTCAACTGCTTTTTGAGGCATGTACCCATGACCCAGAACGTAGGATCAAGGAAAATGTATCAACCATAACGATCAGGGATGAACAGCTGACTCCATGCACTTTGTATCAAGTCTCTGAATGTGGCGCTAACCGTCTCCTCCGAAGAGGCCAGGGTATGGAACAGCCCTTGTCAGAAAGGACGAGTGCTTCACCTGGTTCCCTGTCCCTGGCAAACCAGGGACATGTTGGTCCAACTTGCCCTTGGGGTGGTGACCAAGGTCTGGCTTTCAGCCAATGTTTTCTCCAGGGCATGTTGGAGCAGGAGTTTGGTACAGATAAAATTGACAAATGACTACTTGGTTTCCAGGGTTGCGGTATTGTTCTAACATTTGGTCCAATTTTCCTATGTGTGTTCGAGATTTCCGAAACTTTAAACAAAAGTCATGCTTCAGAACTAAGGATTCACTGACAGCAGCAAGAGCTACTTGCCCTGCACACAAACGAAACAAAGATTATATCAAGGTTGCATTGATACTTGGCTCTGCCGAGGTGTTAATAAAAGTGGGGAATCCCAGGCAAACCCCAACCCTACCCAATGTCGACTGACAGTGTCCCCCTTGACAGTCTAGAACTAGCAAAGTTCTGACTTTGGTTCCACAATCCCAGTCATATTGTCAGATCTGAAGTGCATGTGCGTACCTGAACATATTTTTTAGGCTTTTGGGTCGGAGTCAGAGTTGCCACTCGTGCTTGAGTCGTACGTGCACTGCTGCAGTGCACAAGGACGTTGAACGCGTAGTGACTTTGCTCAAGGCTTTCTCGTCTTCTCGAGGGAGCCACTGTAATCAGCTGCCAGTGCAAAAGAGAGCATCCATGCAACGGAGCACAGAAAATCATGACAATTTGCGTGCAAAAAATGGTGCCCATTTCTTGCCAAGTGGGGGTGTAACATAACGAATTAATGTGATGTGCGTGATTCTTGTCACACACACCCACACCTCAATCAGCCAACCCTCACTAATGATAGGGATGCATAAAGATAATGAGTTAATAATATGGATTATGCACCCAATCTGGTGAATTTGCACCAACCTGATGGGATAATGAGAATGCAATAATAGTTAATTGCATGATTCTCCTCTCCGACTTTGGACGTCGTCTTATCAGTGACCATGAAAAACTGTTATGCGCACGAACATCAAGACCAGGGATTGGGAATCGAGGAGATTCTCCAAATTCTCTGGCTTATTCTATGATTCGATTCTGGACCGGACATTTCAATTTCCCCGGGAAAAATTGGATGTGGACACGTCTGAGTACTGACTTGGCTATTTAGAAGCAGAAGGACCCAGGACAAGAAGTCTCCCTAAATATGGGGAGTTGGGTAAGAATTTTGTGCCTCTTTACGCAGTACTCACGTACGTCGTAGGTCGCGGAGCCCTAGAGACCACGAGGTGAAAGTGGTCGAGTAGTCGGAGATGTCCCTAGAAACATCGCACTAGAAAAGTTCACTTCTACAGTTGAATGCTAATAAAAATTTAGCTGATTCTATTTTCTCCTTAAATGCCTTCCTGCAAACTCAAAGCAATTTTTTCAACGCAAGAAGCGGCCTAGATGTGATTTTGCTACTTACCAAGTACTTGATAAATTTTAAAGGCCTCTGGAGGTAGAGCAGGATGTTCAATGTTGTGCTGATTTGATTTAAAAATCTTTAATGTGTCGCTTTTAAAGCTGGTAAAAATTGAAAAGCAACGAGATGTCATGAGTCAATATATCAGAAATGTTCGTGAGTTTTACCTCTAGGTCTTTAGTGGTCCATGGCCTAGCATGTCTTAACTCGTCTCATCTCGATATTTCCCGCAAAATTCTCTTGTGCCGACTCGAATCTCGTCTCAGCTTTCTATGACCGGCCGTAGTCGATTTGAAGAAGAGTTTCACGATCCAAACTGCCCTTATTTGAAGAAAAAACAGGGAAAACAGCAAGAATGACAACATTATTTTTACAAGAAATTAAAACAAAACACACCTTTGTATTCATTGTGGGTAAATATAACGTGGTTTCTTGTACATCTCATTTTTTTACATCAAGATCCACTCCAGGGTCCCTAAAATTTTTTCTTTATTCCACTTGGACTTGGTCAAGGTGGATCCCACCCAGGTCCGTCCACCTGCTCCTGGGCTACTCGTTGCCCGCGGTGTCAGACTTGATGTCTTTGTCGAGGTCAGCGGTTTTAGAAGTGAAAAGTGGAAAACTTCGTCATGAGAGACTATTTTTCTGACAAGCGTCCATACGAAGTGTTCAGAGTTGTCACATTTCCCCTGACTCAGGTCTGACACTTTGAAAGCCAAGGGTGCAAAATTCGGATGACACTATCGACATCCCTATTCGCCGGGTCACTTTCGGCTCACCCTGTGCGCTTAGAACAGCCAAAGTCTGATGTCAGAATTGCCTGTCATTTTTGCTTCATCCTGATCAGGTTTTTGAACACTTGCTAGAGCACGAGGCCGAGAAGGAGCGTCTGGTCTCAATAGGCGAGGGCATCGACGAGGACCCCGCCTGCGAGGACACCACATGCCACGGCCGTAAGGTCTGCTACTGCTCCACTGACCAGTGCAACCTGAGCAGTAACCAAATCAGTGATAAGTTCATGATCGTGGCCGCAGTCACAACCTTGTGAAGCTTTTTCATCTAGAAGTTCGATTCATTTCATTCATTCATCAGATTGTATGGCTTTATAGGCAAAAAGGATCTGGATCACGAATGTGTCTGAAACACTGATTACGACTGAATGGACAATAAGTAAATCTAGCGTTCAAGAAGAGAGTTGTACAACAAAATACACACTTGATAACAATATAATACTTCTCAGAAAGCCGGCTACAGTTATGCACCCAAATTTGTATTAGAACACAGCGTTCAAGACCAAGACGACGGAGAACGCGAGGATGAGGATGGAGGACGGAGGCTTGAATGCTGCTGTCCCATAATGTTCTTCGTAGATTGCCTTGGGGTCGCACCCTGTGGTGTCGCAGTAGCAGGAGTAGGTGATCAAGGCGGTGCCTGTGTCCTTCGTACACGTCTTTTGCGCGGTGTCGCCCCCGCACTTGAACAGCCATGCCTCCGCTACGGTGAAATTATGGTTAGTTCATCGAATCACTATTGTCGGTTCTGGATGATTCTGAAGCTGTATACAGTGGACTCCGCTGGTCGCGTCACTTTGTATACAGTGCCAGAATCACCAAGTACCGAAATCGTCAATGCCAAATTTTTCCCTTCTCGATACTCGGGTACTTCACTCGAGTACCCGAATCGAGTCCATTTCAGGCACCTTTCCTGCCAGAATTCATAGAGAAGACTTAGACGAGGATTGAACCCTGTATGACTTTCATATGAACTTCGTGTGAGGGATTTATCAGTCTTAGGATCGATTAAGGTAGGTCTGTGATTCTGATATGACTCTGATATGAACTTATGTGATGGATTCATCAGTCATAGGGCCTATTAACAACGATATGAGGTAGGATAGATGTTGACGTTCCGTAGAACATGTGATCATAGATTGTTGATCTTGATGTCAACTTTATTGTACTGCAGAATTAAGATAAAACCTAAGGCATCCATCTCGTATTCAGCAGAGCATATGAAGTTGGCAGCGATATTAACTCAACCCAAGTTCATATGTACTTGGTATGAACTCTGTATGGATCAATCTGACAGGGTTATGAGAAGAAGCCGCTCTTTTCACTGACTGCTGATGATATCGCACTGCTGATGGGGGCTGGATTGAGGCACAGACTTAGTAGTTACACCCAGACCTCCAGCCTG
>JAAUXU010014682.1_pt1 | contig 10687 bp, 12 predicted proteins | sample 7278151 | NCBI WGS metagenome assembly JAAUXU01 (sample SAMN14350113, study PRJNA611818) | marine sediment metagenome | isolation source: surface marine sediment (1.8m) | place: French Polynesia: Moorea | collected 2018-08 | reverse complement strand
GAGAACTGCAAGGAGAGGAGAGGTGTCGATCTTGGTTTGAACCGTAATCTATCCCTAGCCGCCTTTAATCGGAGCCCAGAGGCCAGAACTTGGCGAGCGCAGCTTCTCCCGTGTTTGGAAGTAGTTCTTGTTTAAGGAAGGCCCCGTACTACACGTCGTGTAACTACAGCTGTTGAGCGCGCATTGTCCGATATGTACGTACGACTACATACCTGTACCTCAAGAGCTAGCTTGATGTGTCCATTCCCGGTCACATCCGAGTATACTACGTGCCATCTCAAGCAAGGCGCCTCGCGAAGAACGAGGCGAAAAAATCGGCGAAGCAGCCGCCGACAATAAATCTCGATTCGCAGAAAAGGGAGGAAGGAGCCGCTGGCGGGGTGAAAAAAAGGAGCCTTCTCCTCTCCTGGCGCTTCTCGTATTTCATGGCAGAAGCAGAAAAAACCGAATTCGATTCGAGCGAAAAGAAGTAGAAACACAGATACGCCGCAAGAAGTGCCTTAGACGGGTTCTTTTTCGAGAGTTTTAATTTACAAAAAATCATTCATCAAGGTTGATCGACGAAAAAACAGAAGTTCACCAGTATTTCGCGTTTTGTTGTTGTGTTCTTCTTGTTTTTGCAGAATAACTAACGAAAGAGGAGAAAATATTGTTTTCTCCAAAACTTTTTTTCCAGCCCAGCCGCCTTCTTTTCTTGTCCTTCTTCTGAACAGTAGATTGTAGTAATTATGTAGGAGGTGCGGCTTTTGTTGTTGTTCCTGCTTTAGTGTTCCTTCTTGTTTTCATGTCTTCTTTCCTTCTTTCGAATAGGGTAGGAGGAGGGGAGAAGACGCACTTGGGCCTTCGAAAGATTCCGTTTCTTCTGTTTTCATTTCAGTTTGGGGCGTTGGAGTCTAGCAGTAGAGAGAGGAAGAGGAGGGAGGGAGGGAGGAAGAGGAGGAGACGATCAAGAATTGAGTTGCCATTTTTGCGCCCCTCTTGAATTTTCTTCTTTCCTCTTGAGATCGTATTCGTACAATTTACAGCATTCACATTCAGAAAGAAAGAAGATAGAAACGAGAGCTATGGGGAGGGATCCTTCGTTCTGGGGAATAGTAGTTGCGCGGGAAGCAGAAAAGCATATTGCTTAGAGCTTGCTGGTGCAGATTCTCCGAGACAATGTGCCAAGTTTGTTTGTTCCATCTTGCTGATTTTCTCATGACAAACCGTTTGGGTGCTTTTAGTCAAAGTGGAAAGGCAGAAATAAGGAAGGGCACGATGGGAAGGAGGAGGAAAGAGAAGGGGCGCTTGCAAAGGAAGATCAAGAGCTGCCTCAAATTCTGCAGCACTTTATTAAAAAGCAAACTGAGGACACAGGAGCGGCGGCAGGAGGGGGAAAGGGAGGCTTTAAATCTCTACAATCACATCAACATGCCAAGTAAAGACGGGGGAAACTAGGGGACAAAAACAATCTCGCGCCTAGATGAGGCGACTGAGGATCGCGGCGGCGGCGAATTTATCATAATTCACAATGAAAAGTTATCAGTTTTGTTGTTGCTTCGAGGGAGGGGGGACAGGGGGAGGGGGGTGCGTGTGTTCGATGCTTCTAAGGTTAACTATACTAAAAACAGCTTGGGTTGGGGGAGTTGTGGATCAGTCTTATGGTGAGCAATTCTCAGCTCTTCTTTTATGTGTGTGAAGTTGTCTGTTGTACGCGCGGAGACCATGTAAGAGAGTCCCCTACCAATTGTTATTGTGTCTGTCCCTCGCAAAAGTCAAGGTTCTGGTGTAGCAGCAGCAACACTTACGCCACCACCGTTGCCAATTTTTAGAGGATGCCAACGGATGCGGTACATAGAGTCCTGGAGGAGATGTTCCCACTTGGCTTCCATGTGACTTTTGATATGAATTGCCATCCTTTTTTTTGGCCTCCTCTATTCAGATGGTTGCTATCTTCTTTCTTCTCTGTCACTTTTGCCTCCTCTAGAATGTTTTCATTCTTTGCAAAGTTAGGGGGCGGGGAAAACCTTCATTGCACTGGTATTGTTGGGGTCAAACTTAGCATCGAAACTGCAAAGTAAGGAGGAGGAGGGGACATTGAATGGAGAGGGTTTGTGAACAAAGAGGAGGAGGGCGTATCTTCTTTTTGTTTGATCGAAAAAGGTACTGAGTAGCCTACTACGCGCGGTACATGGCCTGTAGTACGATATACCATGTGAGGAGAAGAGGATGTTTGTTGCAAGTCCTTTCGTCTTTTTTTCTTATTGTTCACCGGTCATAGCTTCTCTTGCCCAACTTGACCAGAAGAGAAAAGACAGCTTTCACACCGGGCTTGTTTCATTGTTTCATTGAGCCTCATTTTTTAAAAGTCCGCGCGACAAAGTCAAAACACGGCAACTATTTGTGGTTGATGACGTGATGGTGGTGGTGGTGGTTCGGGTGCGAGTGGTGGTGGTGGCCGCCGTGGTGGCCGTGGTGGCCGCCGCCGCCGCCGCCATGACCGCCGCCGCCTCCCTGCTGCTGCTGTTGCTGCTGTTGCTGCTGCTGCTGTCTTTGGTTGTTCTTCTTGCTCTTCATTCTTCGGTTCTGAAACCTGAAAGGGAACAAAGAGCTTCATGAGAATTTGAAGGCTGATATTTAATATCATTGCGCATCAATGTAACAAGAGTAAACGTGCAACATAAGTCTATATTTATATTTTATTTACATACGTCTTTCTCACCATATCTTAATCTGCCGCTCCGTCAGGTTAAGGTTCCTCGCCAGCTCCCATCGCTTCTGCTTTGAGACGTAGGCGTTGAAGAGGAACTCCTTCTCCAGCTCCAAAGTCTGGAACTTTGAGTATGGCTTCCGCTTCTTGCGCACGCTGACGTGGCCGGTCCAGTGGTCCAGTGGGTTCCCGAGACCGGCGGGGGGGAAGAAGAAGCCTGGAAGAACAGAAGAACGACAAAAGCAATTAGTCTCATGTATGTACATATAAAGAAGTTTTCCTCGTTTCAAAGCGTAGCTAGCTATCACAAGGGACTTACATAGGGAAAGTTTTTGAGTCAAGGGTAAGGGGAATCAAAGAGATCGCTCTCTTTGGCAAGGATTACTTTGGAAACATTTAAGACCAAAAGGTAAAGTAAGTGTTCCTCTTTTCCCCTATCTCCCCCCTTCGTTTTTCGACTGCGAAGGTCCCTCTCTCCTCCCAACAACCATCCCTTCCTTCACCCTTCGCTCTCATTAGAGGAAGCAGCAAGAGGGAGAAGGGAGACATTCGTTGAATCGCAGCCAGGGGAGCCCTGAAAATTTACATAACGTCGCCACTCATTCAGACTAAACGGAAGAGAAGGAAGGAGGGATACTAGCAGAGGGGGACTCTCCGGCTACAGGGGAGGTCCGCGAAAACAGCTAACACTTCCCCTCTACACTATCCTACATTTGGAGCTCTCCCCTGTTCTCTTGTCCCTACCCAAAAGAGCTCAGTGGTAGCTCACTTTCAAAGTTTGTGCCAAAAAAGAAACCAACTTTTTGTGATTTCGAACGGCTGTAGGCGACTATAGAAAGATCCAATATTACTAGCAAAGTTATTAGCAGGAGAACGAACTTTTGCTTTGCTTGATTCCGTTTTGGATTAATTAATGTGTGGTCGGGCGCAAAAACCTAAAGAACACAAGTAGCAGAGACCAAATTAATTTGAGGGGGCGAAAATTCGCCTATTGGATTTGAAGTCTCCAGTTTAGGGTTGTAGTTCCGCATATGTAGTTCCGCATATAACAAAGGCCCTGAATTATATTTTTTTGCTACTACCCGATACCTTTTTCTACAAAATTAGCTGCCTTCTAAAGAACTGTGGTACAGCGAACAACTGCTTCCACGTAAACGCTCTGGGTTTTTCCTGCCTACTTCGAACGAACACACTCTCCGCCGCGGTGGCGGATAGGGGCAATGGCTTTGCTACGAACTACCACTACGTACGGAGTACAACAGAAGAGTTAGAGGGGGGAGGCGACAGGATACACAATTTACTACTACTGCACCCCCTTCCCCTCCCCCCCTTTTTCGACTGTCAGGGGATAAAAAAGCCGGCGGCGTCCGTCCGCTCCCCCCCCCCCCTCCCCGAAAGAGTATAACAGATCAGCAGCTCTCTCTTGCACACACATATATTCCCTCTCCCCCTCCCCGGGTTGGACCGACCGCCAGCGTATGGACGGACGAACCGATTTCACCCTCTCACGCACACGCACGCACATCAGACGACGACGCTTTTGAGCTCTTTTTGGGCTGCTGCTTTTCTGCCTCTTGCAGCGTGACGTTTGGCGATGGAAAACGGGGGGATGAACTTGAGGGAAGGGAGGAAGAGGGGCTAAGAGCACAATTTGGCAGGGGGGCGAAAACCCCTTCTCCCCTCTTCCCACCCCTTCGCTTCCCTCTTACAGCCCTTCCTCCTTCCCCCCTCCTGTCAGTTGGGGGTTGGGTTGGGGGGTCTATTGGGCCACTTTTTTTGTGCCAGACCCAGGCCAGGGGAGGGAGGCAAGCAGGACGGCAGAGGGAAAAGGAGAAGGGGTGCTTTTTGCTGCCAGACAGATTTTTTCGAACGGTCGGGCTGAGGGACGGACGGTGTGGGGGGTTGGTGAAGTGAAAAGAGGAGGAGGAGGAAGGGGGTGGTGGCTTCGTTTGGGAATCGGAAGGGAGGCTGAAGCGGTGGCGGTGGCCACGGTGGCTTTGTAAGCAGCCTGTGCTAGTAGAAGAAGGGGATTCTCTGCCTCTCCCTGCGCCCGACAGAGCCAAGCTGCTAACGTACCCGTATATACATCGGGCTCTGCTATATACGTACCGAGTACGTGGGATGTTCGCCTACAGACAGGCGGAGGAGAGAAGGGGGCCAATAGTGGGGGCAATTTACAATCGTTTTCCCTAGCTTTTCCTATACATAAACGAGATAGCTCATACAGGGACTTGACCACAATTATGAGCAAAACATAGGAAAAATACGTGCTGTATTTTCAAACTAAGATTAATTATGAATGGTAGCAAAGTAAAAGGACGAAAAAACTCTTTTCAGTCGACGACCAACAAGCAGCAGAATTGTGCTAAGCTGGCTGGCTAGGGGAGGCGAAACGGGCAATTGTGTGTTCGCCGGGTAAGGGAGGGTGGATCGAACGGAGGGGGAAGGAGAGGGACAATCATCAAGGGGGGTGGAAGGGGGCGAATGAGGAGGAGGAGGACGAAGGGGGAAAGAGAGATCGATAAACGCCACAGTCAGCCGCTCTCTTCCCCCCTCTTTTTTCGCCGGCGACGACCGACAATCAACGCTTCCGCTACTGCTACAATGTGCTGGCAGCGCCTTCCCTCTTGAATTTCGAGTCTTTCTTCCATTTTGTTGCAGTTGTAGTAGCAGGACAACTCATATTCCTTTACAGTATTTGTCTGGTCAAAAAAGGAGAGAAAGGCCTCTACGCCCTCTTTTTCTTTTCTTCCCGGTTCATTACGCTTCCGTCCCTCTTACACGTAGTAAACAAGTGCACTCTCCTCCTCCTCCTCCTCGCATCATGACACCCGGTTGCATCATTAGCTGTGGGGCGCCGTCACTTAGCGAGAGGGATGCTTTGTGCTCCAGGTAAAAAGTAGAGAAGGAGGTCCTCGCTCCTCATCTCTGTCCTCAGACAGGTGTGTGAGCTGGGCAACCGACCGTGCCTCGGGAGTTGAGAGCCGCAGCTTTTTTGTGTGTATCGGTCCTTCCTTCTCGGTCCTTTACGCCTTACGCTAATCTCCCGTGTCCCTCTCATCCTCAGAGGGATGATGAGCAGATCCTTAATTAGGTCCTACAGAGCGTGGCATTTTTACGACGGGGGGTGATCAGGTGTGGGTGCGTGCGTGCCTTCGAGAGGCGGAGGAATAATTGCATGTTATTAGGAGCCCCATTTCGATTTTTTAGTAGGAATGCATTTTCGGCAAACAAGTCTTGCGGGAAGTACTCAAAGGGGAAAGAAGAGATGAAAACACTTGATGCTTGCTAAGGTAGGCGAGACAACCAGACGGAATGTTTGTCTACGATGAAAATTTCCCAGACATGGAACATCAACGCGATTTGACAATAAAGCATCAAAAGGGCCTCCGTTATGAATATCTTCGGCGGCGGCAACGCACCACAAAATTCGTTTCCATAAGCAGCAACCTGGCTTCAGACGAGTCGTAAAAAGCCACGGAAGAGCGCGAGGAAAACCACCCAGTCTCGTCTCGTCAACTATCGAACGCCTCTCTCCCCTTCCTCCTCCTCATGAAAGCTACGACTTTCTTCTCCTTCTTCGGCCTTCCCCTTGCACTTTTTTTGCGCAAAAAACCGCCGCCGCGCCAGCAAAGCACAAATTGCAAATAGACAGCACACAAAAGCTCGGAGGCGCGAAGAAGATATATTTGCCTCTCAATCTTCTCTCCCCGCGGTTTTCCTGCTTCTTCCTTTACGTCACGTAAGGAAGTCATACACTCGGTTCCGGCGGTGTGAAGACATCTTCAGGCGTCGGCGGCGTTTCCCCCTTCCCTCTCTCCCCAAAGGGTCGTTCTTTCCTTCCCCTCCTTCCTGTCTGATGTATATTACTGATGAGGAAAGTGGCACATTTTCCCCCTCCTCCTCCTTTTGCTGCCAGCCCAGACATTCCGGCGAACGCTTGGGAGGGGGAGAGAACAACCAAAAGGGAGAAGAAGTGGATCTGCCAAGAGGATCGGTGGACGAAGAAGGAAGCATGAGTCAACCAGACAGCGGCAGAGCTCCCCCTCGAGCGAAAAGGAGAGAATGAACGAATGAGGAGGAGGAGGAGGAGGAAGGAGAGAGATATGGACGGGAGGAGGGAAAGGGGGAGGAACTCATATTTCTTTCGTCTCTTTCCCCTTCCCTTCTCCCTCCCACAACAACCCTCCTCTTGTCGAGATCCTGTACCACAGCAGCTATTTTCTGGCGGTCCCCTCAACACGGACAGAACATACTCTTCCCCCATCTCTGCTCCCTATGTATTTCCTTACCCGGCGGATGAGTGTAGATCCCCTCGTGCGGGTACTGCAGGCGGGAGTAGTCCCCGAAGGCGGAGGCGGCGCCGGAGGGGTCGGCGGCGATGTGCCTGGCCCGGGCGTGCTCCATCGCCTGCTCGGTGGGGGTCAGTGCGTACTGCCCCGGGTGGGGGTAGTTCCACCCGGCGGCGGCGGCACCCGCGGCGGCCGCCGTCTGAGGGGTGCCCGGGGGGAAGCCGGCGGCTGCAGCGGCCGCGGCTGCCTGGCAGTCTGCGGCCGCGGCCGTCGCCGCGGTGGAGTACTTTTGATAGTCATTCCCCCAGAATGAGAGCCCCGCAGCAGCAGCGGCTGTTGCTGTTGCAGTCACCGGAGGAGCTGTTGCCGCCGAGGCTGAGGAGGAGGAGGAGGAGACTACCGGCTTTATGTCTGAGGCAGGGGGAGGGGATGAGCTGACGGCGTTTTGCCTTGTAGAGGAGGAGGAGCTGGAGGTGGTGGAGTTGTTCCCCCTGCTGCTGTGATTGTTGTTGACCACCGCGGCCGCTGCCGCCGCCTCCGTCGCCGCCAGACTCGAGTAGTGACTAGTAGGGGGATAGGAGGACGAGGAGGGGGGAGGAGGGGGAGGGGGAGTGGTGGAGACGGGAGGAGGGGGGACTGCCGCGGGTTCTCCTCTCGCCCCCACGGCGTAGTTGTTGTTGGTGATGGAATTGGGCGATCCCGACTCCGCCCCCGACCCTGTTCCCCCTCCCGCCGCTGTTGCTGCGGCCGGCAGCGTCGGGGAGAAGAGCGACGTGGCTCCGGTGGGATCCACTCCCCCGAGCCCTCCGTTGTTGTACCCGCCCGCAGGAGCCCACACGCCAGAGGGACCAAGTCTCTTTGCCGGTATGTGGAGCGGCTGTTGTACACCGGGCGGAGGGACCCCGATGGGAGGGCTGTGGTGCGGAGGGTGGTGGAAGTGTGGGTGACCACCCACTCCTCCTAGACCCTGCGGAGGGCTGGTGTTGTGGTCGGACACCACCTCTAGCGTCACCGACGGCTTAGTGGGGCTCCCGCCGTGGTGGACCGTAGTCACGTTGGACTCGTACACCCCGTTCATGGTGACGGGCATAAAACAGTTTTGAGTCTATTTACTATCTCCCGAGTTTTGGCAGACACTTTCGCTTCGATTCGTTGAGCGGGCACCTACATAGGCAAGAAGATCCTTCCTCACATATTGGAATGAAGAGTAGGGAGAAGGATCCCTCCTTCCCTTACTCCGCCACTGTAAATTGTCAAAGTGGAGAAAGCACCTAAAGTATCTTCGAGATGAGAACAATGTCTTCTTTTTCTTGGAAGGTATGTACTGGCCTCCTTCGCTTTGGTTTCACCACTGTCCCTTCCAGTGAGGAACTGTCTCTCCTCAGCCTTCCTTGCCTCCCCTCTCCATGCCTTCTTACAACTGTGAAATCGAGCAACACACACAAGTGAGGAGGAAGGAGAGAAAAGAGAGTGTAGCGAGAGGGAGGAGGAGAAATAGGCGGTGGCGAGCGGCCCGTCGGTCTGTCCGTCCGTCCGTCCGACGGGCCGTTCCTCCGTCTGTCGCCTGCTGACGGCGTCCCACGGAGCGACGGGCCCTTCGGTCCATTCCCCCCTCTCCTTTTTCCCTTCGCGCGCTTCAGTGGCGGCGGCCGCGGCCGCGGCGGGACGCGCCAACCAGCCGCCTTCCCTTCGCCCCTTCCTCCTCCACGGATGCACCCCCATCCGGTCCCACCACAGTCCGACGCCACTGTGTGCTGGCTGCATGTCTAGACGTCAGACGAAGCCGCCGCCGCCGCCCAAAAGCCGCTGCCTCTGCTGCAGGCTCGCTCTTCCGCCCGCCGCCCATTCTCGGCGGGGAGTCTCGCTCTACTGGTTTGGGTTCGAATAAGAAGGATAATGAAGGCTAAGAACTGGAGTGAACTACATGTGAACTACGTAAAGGAACCCATGCTTTTCCTAGCAGTTTTACTGTTGCCTACAAGGTAGCGTAAATAAGACATTTTGCGGTACATGGAATAAAGTACATACATATGTCCAACTTGATTTTTATAAAAAATATCGGTGCACACGCTCCAGCTCACTGTGCAGTACATGCCCGTCTGTTATCTTCGGCATGTAGGGAAAATCGCCTTAAAAACCGCTTCGTTTTGGATTGAACAAAATGTTTTAGGGAGCACTTCGCTCATGACCAATGCTTTGCTTTTTGCTTTTAAACAACGGCAACCTTACGTACAAGTACCTCTAATTTATTAAATACTTTATAGAGTATTGTAAAAGGCTTGATGGTTCTTTAATTTTTGAAGCACAATACAACTTTCTCTATCGTGAGGGAGCCAGTGTCCTGGAAAGAACAAATGCATGTTCAGGAGGGGGAGGGAACGGAGCAAAGGATCGGACGAACGGTTGCCCCTATCGTTTCGGCGGTTCGAAAGGAGAGAGGCATTAGGCGAAGCTGGAGAGCATGCGAGAGACATCTGACGACAGAGTGTCGAACCAACGGTGGCTTGCTGGGTACGGTGGCTGTACTCGGGCTGGAGTGAATAAATGAGGAAATTACAAACTGCACTTGTTGTGCTTTTGATACTTTTCCAGCTTTGTGTTTTATGGATGCAAAAATCTCGGTTTTTTAACAAGTCACATTTACAATCGTATTTTCCTCAATAGGACCGGACGACTATGTTCTATGTTTTTCGGCGCTATCGTTCTTGGTCAAAAATGGGAAATACTTCCAAAAGGACAAAAACAATAATTAAGCACTAGGCACAATGCACCTCAAAATTCTTTCGGGAAGAAGAAAACTTCTAAAAGGCAAAAGCTATTACGAAATTTATACCTTTATGTCGTTGGGCCATTTTGACAATGCAAAAACTAACCGTTTTGCCACTCTTCATGACTGCAAAAAATGGACACTCGATATCTTTAAGACTAGAAAAACGGAAAGGGAGGAAAGATGCACCAGTTTCCTTGTTAGCAGTTCCTTATTCAATCTGCTCCCATAAAATTTTATTGCCCCCTACTCCTCCACTTGCAAGTCTAGACAGAGGTGTCGATCGGACAGACGACAGGTTCTTGACCCAAAAAAAAACTTCCAAGCGAGCGAGACCTCAGACAGGGTGTCTTTTTGGCACCCGACTCGGGCCGAGACGAATCTCACTCCTACAGTTCTCTCCTAATTGTGGGCTCGGCATACTCCCTGGCAGGCGCGGGAAGGTGAGGAGGGGAAAACTGAATCTACTTTCCTTGACCGTGAATTTTGAAACAATGGCTAACTTTAGTACTTACTATATATATCATCTTTCGATGTTTCATTAGGGCCTGAAATCGCTTCTGTTTTGCACAGTTTGTAGGTCAGATATAGCAGGTACAAAACTTTGTGTAGTGTTGCTAGTTTTAGGGCAAAGCAATGCAGTGCGGGGAAGTAGCGATGTTGTAGCTCGCTTTTTTTCTTCTCACGGTGGCGGGAAAAAAGTCTGGTGGGACAGTTCCTCCCCCCCCCCCCTCCTCCCTCGACTGAATCAAAGCGAGGGAAGCCGCCTTCTTCCTTTACCCTTGCTTCTTCCCACCTCCGTCTTTCGTCAGTGAATTCTCCCGGTGACGGCGGCGGCGGCCGAGGCAAAAGGAAGTCCAAACAAACACGCTCGTTATCAGAATAATAAACACCCAATGACAGTGTCTCTCCGGCCTCCTCCTCCTCCTCCTTCCGTTT
>JAAUXU010177175.1_pt1 | contig 10688 bp, 7 predicted proteins | sample 7278151 | NCBI WGS metagenome assembly JAAUXU01 (sample SAMN14350113, study PRJNA611818) | marine sediment metagenome | isolation source: surface marine sediment (1.8m) | place: French Polynesia: Moorea | collected 2018-08 | reverse complement strand
GTTTGTCTCACCCCCCCGCGCGGCCGGCCGCCGCTGCGCCCCGCGCCCCCCCCCCCCCCCCCCCCCCCCCCCCCCCACAAACTAGACACATTGCAAATCTTATTTAGCGCACTTCCATTCTTCAGAAGTTTGCTCAGCAGTGATGCCAAATCTCCGACGGCCAAACTCAAATGACTAGACAAGAATGTCTAAAAACCACGTGGGTGCCAAAAGTTGTTCCGGCCAAACCACGTCCCAAAACACCCAAAGGTGGCCGTGGAAAAGACCATCTGGCAACTCTGGACAGGCTAACTCATGGCAACGAAGGAGATGAAGCAAGCTAAAGTTCGATAGTTCATATTATTGTCAATTAAAGATCACTTTTGTCTCCAGACTCGCACATCTTTTATCAGACTCAAAAAATTCTCGAGTCAGAACACTTGACCAAAAACCAAAGAACAAAAGTTTTTTTTTATTAAAAAAAAATGCACAGCTCAGAATTTCTCTCTTTCTTCCTCGTGCAATATCCGCTGCTTCCTCCTCTCCTCGCGTGCGCGTGCGCGCGCGCGCGTGCTTGCCAGATTAGAAACTTGTGCCAGATCATCTGTTTTATCTTCGCAGCACGAAACTTGCCAAAAAGTCCGCCAAGGTCTCCTCATTCTTCTAACCTTTTTTTTTAATATCATGCTATGATTTTTTTTTAAAAAAAAGGGGGGGGACGAAAAGAGACTATAAAAATTCATAATCCTTCATGGTACAAATGCCGTCTGGTCATTTCGAGACAAATGTATGAGAACCAGGTAACCTAACACTCAGAAAATCATAGGAATCAAAAACTTCTCAGGGAAGAATTCTCAGTAGTGAAGTGGCATTTTTTTTCTGACAGGTCCTTGCCACAGGGTGATCCCATGAGATTTGTCACCTTCGTCCCTCACGTATGGGTGGCAGATCTCCTTAGTCCACCCTGTATTGCGTTGCGGTGGGGCAATTCAGCACACCTTGTAAATGAGGTGTAAATCATCTTCGTCCACACCCTGTAGATAGCCGGGTACGGGGTGGACTACAGCGATTTTGCAGTGTTGCTCCCTGCCCTGGAAGCGAGTTGCCTTTTACTCACCCTGTACTCGCACACGCGAGGGATCAGGGTGGGCCCAGATGATTCACTACATTGTTTCTCTGCCTGTGAAACGAGCCGTAAATCACCTTTGTACACCCTGTACATGGGAGAACGAGATCGCCATCATCCTTCTTATTAACCGAGGTGGGGTTTTTGCCTCCCCTCCTGTTCTAAGGCCGCAGTTAATATAAAAAATGTACTTGAATGATGGCTTAATTTGCCACTTTGGCCTTTTATCAGGGCCGAGGATAGTTTTTTGCACAAAAAGTACCAAAATCGATGCAGATTTAGGCGTTCTCCTTACCCTCACTTGAAGTAATCAGCAGTCAGTGCAAAAATTCTCCTTGAGAAGTTTTCGCACGCATTTCCCCCTCCCCCTACTTCCAGGGTGGAGCCCGAAGAGCTGGAAGACAAAAGCCTCTGCTCTCAACCAGACAAGATGAACCTTGGCATGATGTTCATGTCTGGTGGAGTCTTTATTCTTCCGTTTTTCATTTGCTTTGCTCTGTTTTTTTTTTCTTTCTTCCTCTTAAAGAATTCGTTTAGCCTAAGTAGTTATGGGAAAAGCTGAGGTCTGAAAGAAGAGATTTAAAATCCTCCCCAACCTTTGAATGAGATAACAAAGGATCTTAAGTACAGAGTCTTTTTCTCACAGCCAAAACTCTGTTCAAAGAGGTCCTTCGTCAATTTATTCTGCTCTGGTTTTTAGCGTCACATTCGACACTTTGTTTCTGGCTACAGGGTGGCCCTGAAGCGGGGGAAGACGTCGTGGCAACCCTGGCGTTGGGGGACGCCCCAGTCTGGCAACCCTGAACTGATCATTGTCTGGATGACAACACTTCTACGCAAGTGACTTCACTATATTGAGGCACTCGCATAGATTCTTATGTCGGAAATGGGTCCAAGAGGAATTAATCTCAAACATTGACTTTTATTAGGAGTCAACCTTTATTTATCCACCCTGTAAGTGTTTGTCAGCGTCGTCTGATCGCGTTTCCCCTCTCCGAAGCCTTCTTGCGCCACCCTGTACAGCCCGACTTCTTTTGCCCCAGTGTTTTCATCCACCCTGTAGAAAAGTTCGACCCTTTTTTCCTGTTATTGGAGGAAAAAATGCGCCAAATTCAACTGCTGTGATCGATGGCAGGAGGAAGGAAGAGTCCTAAGCAGAACACCAGTAATGGCTTCATCATCGCCGTCGTCATCAGTAGCCTTTTTTTGTGGTGAGCCAAAAAAAAAACCCGCAGGAAAAAATTGGCTCTGTCAATGCGAAAAAAAACGTCCGATAAAAGCTGACGCTTTATAAACAGCCTCAGAGTGACCTCGGCTGACTTCGATCGACTCTTTGTTTTTTAAATTTATGACGCGTGGTTTTCGTCAAATTGTTGTTTTCCTTACGTCAGCAGGAAAGTCAACAACAACAAAACAAATAAGTTCACGACTCTTTTAACATCTGGACTATTTTTTTCTTTCGACTCGAGCAGACAAAATCTATTTCAAGTCGGGGGTAAAACGCGGAAATCGCATTTCCTATTTTTTACCCCTCTGCCTACGCGTACATTTTGCCATTATTTCCCCAGACTTTAAGGTTCAGGAATTCATCAATCACTCTCTTCCCTTCGCCTTCTTTCTCTTTCGTCCCGGGGTAGAACGAGAAGGAGGAGGACGTGGACGACGACGACTCCAACGTGTCCTCGGTGAGCGCGGACATGAGGCACGTTTTCACCCAGTGTTTGGGACTCATCCAAGACAAAGAAAGAGAGAGAGAGAGAGAGAAAAAGCAAAGAAATGGCAATTCGCAGATTGGTTTCTACGTCCAAGGTTCATTGAAGACGCACCTGGCGCGAAAAAAAGAGGCAAGGTAACTTTAATTCCTGTGTGTGCGTGCGTGCGTGTCTGCGTACGTGCACGCACGCGCGCGCGCGCCTGCACGGAAATCCCTCACACTCTTGATTATTGGTCGATTACTGGCTAATTACGCTTTTCAGCGCAATTTGCAACAAAATGGACGATGATGTAAGGAGATGACGGAAAAATAAGTTAATTTGGGCCAAAGCAAAGTCAGTCTCTACTTTAATGGCAGCCTTTGAAAAAAAACAGTGTGAAGTTTATATTCATTCTGCTGAAATTCGCCATTTGGGACTAAGTCATTTATCAGTTATTTGTCACTTTTTAATGCATTTGCTGGCAAAGTGTGTAAAAATGACGCCAACTGTGCGAAAACATATGATTTTTGGCTAAACACAGGAAATTATGTGAAAGAATGATCCTTGCCAAAGGTGCCAAACCTGCCAAGGAGATTCACGCTAACTACAATGCCGCGAATCTGTCCCTGGAGACCTCAACGCCGTCAATAGCTCCTTAGCCAACACCACTGCCAACAGCCTGGTGGCCGCCTGTGCCAAGTTTTCTCCCTGTCTTAAAGTGTATCAAGGCTGACTGAGGCATTCAGAGTTAAGGAAAATTAGTAGTAAGCACCATAGACAATGGGAGCGTGGTTAAATGAAACTTTCCCCTAAACTTTGTTTACTCACACTGTTCTCTGCTAGAGTCAGTTTAAGCTTGAGCTCCCTTTTTAGTAAATAAAGTTAAAGGGGCATCCACACAGCGTGTACGTGCAGTTCTGCGCTCTGCAGTGCATCGCTCGCTCCCTGTGGGTGCGCGGGTGTGAAGCAAAATGTGCATATATGGTTCTGGCGTGCGTGCGTGCTAAGGAATCCGAGAGAGAAAGTATGAGGGGCTAAATCAAGTTTAGTCATAACTGTTGGGTCGAAATGTTCACTGAGTCCATCAACTTGGATGGCAAAACCCTTGAAATGCATGACTTGAATGAATCTCGGCTTAAAAGCTGCGTGGAATGATAAAAACTTAATCTCAGTCAATGTTTAAGTCCACACAATCCTGTCTATATGAACGTTGGGTCCTGCGGACGCGCGAGCTCATGAGAGGCTGTGTGGCAACCTTGATCTCTTTTTTGAGACAATGGAAGAACACTTGAAGATGCAGGCAGAAGAAAAGGCCGTTTTGACCTTCCTGCAACTGAAGGCCAAGCTACAGCGTGCCAGGACTTTCGTCATTCTCCGTGTGGTGCTCAGAGATCAGCTGAAATGTTCGCTTTGCTCAGCTTTGCTCAGCTTTGCTCAGCTTTGCTCAGCTTTGCTCAGCTTTGCTCAGCTTTGCTCAGCTTTGCTCAGCTTTGCTCAGCTTTGCTCAGCTTTGCTCAGCCGGCTTGGATTGACCCGTCTTCACTTGACGTGTCTCTTCCTGCCTGGGCCGGACCAGACTTGTTTTTTTTGGCACAAGCATCCCCACCCCGGCGAAGTCGAGTAAGACACGATGTTCGTGCACAAGCATTTGAGCCGCAGTCATCATTGATGAAGTTGCATCCAAAGGAAAGGAGGTTTTCATGACTGAATCGAATCGGGACACGACGCCAAATTGGCCAATGCCTCAATCTTCAGGGTGTGGATGCCAAATTTGGCACTCACAGACTTGTCGATTTTCGTCGAATGCTGAAGAGCAAAAGCTCTGGTCATGACTGACCTTGATTTTACCCTCGCACTTTGAAGGTGTCTTCATGTGGAAAAGGTTAACAGTTATTAGCGAGGGGGGGGGGAAAGTGACAACAAAAAAGACACCTGGACAATCATGAAGCATTAGTGATTGTGACATTGTCCAGAAGTCGTCATCGCCGCCCTCGACACTTCCTCCGCGTCCTCCTCCGCCGACGCGTCCGAGGTGTCCCCCAGCAGGGACAACAACTCCTACAGAGGCATGCGGATTTGGGGCGTTGGCCAATTTTTATCGTGAAAAATGCTTCGAAATCCGAACGGCTTGTTTGAAAAAAAAATCAAAAAAAATCTACGCCATGGGCGTGTTTTTGGCCTGCGTGCACTATTTATTTATTACGAATGCTGCTTCATTTTTTATTTGGATCAGTAGACTTTGCCAGAGATCCTATCTATTTACCCCAATAATCATCATGGGGCTGTTGCTTGTTCGTAGTGCAGGAAATTGTATCTAGGGCTTCGCATTCGATTTCGACGGATTGACATCTTCGGGGGGGATTTAGCGAATTTTGGAAAAATTCTGGCAAATTTCGAAAAACTGCAAAGTTGGCAAAGACTGTGGAGAAGAAAAAAAAAGTTTTGTTTCCTGCCTACATTAAAAACAAACTGATGAATTCCCACGCCAGAGGACAACAATAAAGTAAAATTGCCTCGTTATGCGTTAAAATTCATATGTTGTCAAGCTTGATTCTGCCTTATGGGAAAGACTTGTTCAGGCTGAAGGCGAAAAACAATTCTTATTCGAATTTTTAAAAGTTTTTCAAAGCCCCAATTACATCACTACAGACCTTAGCGAGTCTCCTCGCTACTGAGAGACCGAACATGCCCAATAATCCCGTACTAATGGGGCCCATTTTTTGGAGGGGGGGGTTGGGTTCGACCACCGCACCCATGCTGCCCTCCTTCCCCCCCCCCCTCCAATAACAAATGATCCAATTCGCGCTTCTCTTGAAATAAGGGCCACAGCACAGGGTGGGTCAAAATGGACTCGTAACTTAAGGCTCGGCACAAAAGTTGCGGTCACCAATGAAGAAAAGTTGTACAAATAAGTAGGGGGGTTGAGGAAACATCGTCCCTAAAGCCCGGGTCCTTTCAGACACTTCTTTTTCCAGATGAAAACATTTTGAGCCCCAAATGTGCAATAAGTGATCCGTGAAGACTGCGGCCCTTTTAAGGCAGTTCTTTAAGCCTTTTTTAATAAAGATTTTGGCTGAAATATGCAAAAAAAGTATGCGTATCGGGCATACCGAGTGCACTTTGGCCACCATTTACAGTTGTAAAAAGGTAAATTGATAGCCCTGCTTTTTTTTCTCTCATTCTCTGCAGTCGTGGGGGTTTTGCTCCTCTGTCAAATAAACTGTTTCCATGCACATCTGCGCAGTGTTGGAGTGCCAGAAGGGTGCCAGAAGGGTGCCAGGTGCCAAAAAATAGGCCCTCAGCACTCAGTTGGGAGGGGAAAGGTCAAAATGTGTCTTAAAACGAAGAAATTTGGGGGAAATTGGGAAAAATGCACATAGGGAAAAGTGCTGCGGAGTTTAAAAATCAGGCCTCGGATGATCAGTCTCGTGTGAAATTGTTGAGGGTTCCTATTTAGACGTCACAATATGTTGCTTGAACAGTTCCGGACCAAAAGAGTCAGGAAAAAAGACTAACAAGAAAACTTAAACAGCTTCCAGTTGACGCACCTGTGACCAAAGTGGACGAGACGAAGGCCAGGGCGACGGAGAATCCGATGGGCACCGTCCTGAGCTTCCTGTCCGCCAGCAGGAAGGCGGCGGGGGTCTTCCTGGTGCCGACGCACGCGCAGTGCAGCGACACGAACACCGGGACGAGGAGGGAGAGCGCGAACACGCCGTAGTCATAGCCGGAGATTGTCGACAGCATCATCTCGAGGCTTTGAAACTGTTTCTTCTTGGTCAACTCATCACGACTCTTCGACTCCTTCACCTCCTCCCCCTCCTCCTCCGGCTTCTTCGTCGTCCACGTCTCTCACGCCTTCTTCGTGAGTCGCGTCCATTTCTGGCGCCGCCACAATGAAGAAGAAAAACAATAAGAAAGAGTCAGTGAAAGTAAAAACTTTTGTTTTCTTTCCCTCTCTCTTCAAATTTGTGGCTCATCTGCTGGGTTGAAGCGTTTCTTCCTCTTCTTCTCCTGTTCTCGAAGGCGCCCGAATATTTTCGCTCGTGCCTTCACACACAAACTTCTACGCACAGATTGGTTTAAGGGCCCAATAGGCCTAGACAGGCCTGAGTGCTGGGGAGGAAGAGCGAAGGAAGGAAATATTTTTTTTTTATCCCAGAAAATGCTGCAGTTGAGTAGTAAAACAGGCAAGGGTCAGCTCAGGGGTCCCCATTCAAGGGCTGAACTTTCTTCCACTTTATTTATTGTTTGCTGGGGAAGAAAGTTGGATGCACCAGGAAGAAGACGAAGAAGAAGAGGAGGCGGAGGAGGAGGAAGGATCCCCAGTAAAAACCAAATTCCACACACAAAAAATCGGGATACCAGTAAAAACAAGTCGGAATTCCATCCAAAAGAAATCTCAAGATGCCATCCAAAAAGAAATTTCAGGATTCCAAGGAGCATTCGAGATTGCGCAAATAAAAAAACATTCGGGATTCTGTCAGAAAAAAAAATCGGGAATTCCGCCTGAAAAATGTTGCGGGATTCTGATATGCAACGAGTTCATTCCTGATTGACTCTCATCTGGAGACCAGCGTTGCCAAGTTTTTTGCTGGCATTAAAAGTCAAACTGCTCACTTAAAACAAGGTCGAGCACCAACAACCAGGAGTTGGGAAAGATGAAGCCAAATGTGCCATTTATGTACAGTCAGCTCACGTTTGCCTGTAACTTTTGTACAGTGCAACACATGTAATTTTTTTTTCTCCAGTCAAAGTGACTGGGTTTGGCTGAAGCTAAGTGGGTGGCAACCCTGACCACAATAGTGCTTGTAAGCTTCAGATGAGGCGTTTTCGAAGATCGTACCCCAAGTCTGTGTTAGCATTGATGATGACATTTCACACGTGTCTCCTCCTCCTCTCGTCTTTCTTCTCCGCCAGCATCACACAACAGCCCCCCGACGGAGTTGCCAGACAAGGAGCAGAAGTGATCCTTCCAGAGCTGCCAACCCTCCAATGCGGCTTCCAGCGAAGCCATCTGGCAACGCTGCTCGACCGCCCTGAGAGCGAAACGAGAGATGGATTTTGCCATCGAGAGTCAGAGAATCCACCTCTAACGTTTGGGGGCCTCCGAAGACTCTTCAGCTTCCGGCAATTGAACAAAGAGGTAATTTCCGCTCAGCAGAGGAAAGAGATGCATTAAATCTCTGCCTCTAATAAGAAAAGTGACGTCTTCAGTGGAAGTGAAAGAAGAGGTCGTTGAGAAGCAGCCAGGGAAAAAACAAAGACTTCTTAAAACAATCTTGCTCAACTCTTTTTTTGGTGGCAAAAATCCACGAAAAAGCACTGTGTGGGCCTTTCTGGGTCTACTTTTCTCTCGTCGTCTTCACTCCTCCAGATCTGTTTGACGACTGAAACTGAAAGCTTTTCTTCTCCTCCTCCCTCTCGATGAGCGCGCACGTGTGCGTGGGCGCGTGCGCGGACAAACGCTCTCTCTTAACCCCCCCTCCCCCTTGTGTTGCTGGATGGATGGACCAGGTTTCTTTGCTACGTTTTCAGGGGTAAGGTCAAGCAGCTCCGGCCTTACATGTTGTCGGACACACTTTTTGTGTATGTCATTACAGTGCATTAGTCATGGTCTTCGGGCCTGAGGAGCAGCACGGGGGGGGGGGGACCGTGGATGCATGTACAGGGTGGACAAATGCTGCAGCCGCAAATCTTCCAGGGTGGGCCAACCTGGACGATGCAAACTCGAATACAGGGTGGACTGAGGAGACTCCTCAATGTTGTTTTTCTTCTCAATGAGTCCTCAGCACCTCTTAGTCCAGCCTTGGCGCGTACAGGGTGAGACCGCAGTGACGACGTCGCCCACATTGGCCAATCTCCGTCGCCCACCCTGTAGCCGAGGACTCAGCAGAGGAGAGTCCCAGCGTTGCTTTCGGCGCTTTCAAGGTCGAAAAGGTCAGTCGAGACGAGGAAAATACCGAGCGCATCACGGACATTGCGGCAATTTGCAATTTTAACGCGAAATTGTCTCTTTTTCGCGAAAAAAACCCCTCCAGTAGAGAAAATCGTTTGCGCAGCAGTAAATGCACGGTCCTCTAGGGCGCGACACTGAGCTAGCTGGGATGTGCAGCCGTGCAAAAGTGTTCGGGTCCCGGCGCAAAACAACAAAAACGGCACTTTTCGCGCAGTTTTTACCAGGAAATGTGCATTGATTCTTTTTTGCTGCAGGGGGGGAGGGCCCATACAACCCCTCCCCCTCCCCCCAAAAAAAACCACCCGGCGGGGGCCGCGCCACGCCTCCCCCACCGCTACCTCCCTGGCCACACAGACCTGTTCAGCACGAGTGCATCTATGAAGTTCCCTCCGTGTCCACCACCATAACTCCCTTCACGCTGCAGCTCCACAAACGCTATCTGCATGGGTGGAAAGCTTGAAATCTCAGCACTTTAAGTTATTTTTTGCACTTTGAATGAAATGGCTTATTGAAGACAGCGCTGGCGATTATGCTATAATTGCAGCCAGGGTACGCTGACTTCTGCACGGCGAGATACAGAAGCAGGAGGTATACAGTAAATTTTCAGAAATATGCCAACTAAGAACCCCAACAAACTGAATGAAGTCGTCTATTTCGGTTGGGATTAGCTGTAAAATACACATAAGTATGCAATTATGTGAGGAAAAGTGGTGCACCCAAGAAGACTTGCGAAACTCACGCTAGTGATGACGGAAGAATTGATGAGCGCTCAGATCGATGCGTCCACGCACCCCCCAACCCCCAAATCCCACCCACCCCTTGTCGTGAACTCGATCTCCAACATTGTCTGCACACGAACCAACTGCTGCTTAGGCTGTGGAGGACGTTGCATCCATCGCTGGAAGGGGGGGGGGGGGGGGCACAGGACAGCACTCGACACTGTTCTCTTCCTCCTCCTCGTCCAGAGTCAGCAATTTCACAGATTTTCACTTGATCGCGAGCTGCCAGATGCAAACGGAGGCCTTGACATTGAAAAACTGCACGCTTTAGCAGCCAAAAAAGAGGCAAACTCTTGATTCTGGTGTACGCGGACACAGGGGAGATGTGAACAAAGGACTTCTGAGAGAATCTCTGCTCTGGATGCTCTGGTTCGTAGGGATAAAACTACGGGAGGGTTCTTAGAATTGGATCCTCTGCTGTGCCCCCAGCACCTACCAACAGTCGTTCCTCATGGCAAACCTGGGCGACAAAAGGTCAGGAAGTCATCCGGTGGTCCTCGTGGCAAACCTAGACTGCCGGCGGCCAAGAAGACATCTTGGGAGGGAGAGAAATAGTTCCTCGTGGCAAACCTGCTCTACCAAAGACCCAAGAAGACGTCTTGAGAGCAAGTAGGACGTTTTCTCATGGCAAACCCGGCAGCACAAAGTATGTATCAAAAAGAACAAACACACTGAGGACAATCGTATGTGCGGGTATGAATGCTCTTAAAGGTATCAAAGAGGGAATGTAGGGCGTTCAAAACTTGAGTAGCTTGAACTTCTCTATGCAATTTACTTTAGAAAAAGTGTTGCTTTAAAGTCACTTCAAAATGTCAGTACAGCAACTGCTTCATCTTTTGGCTGCCAACCTCTGACATTTTGTGCTTGTTTTACTGGAAAATTAAGAGTGCAACTGATTCACATCTCTGTCTTGCAACGGAGTCCATTTGATTTCATTAAAGTTTTCATTGTTGACTTTGTTTTGATCTCTTCTTTCACTTGTTGTCAAAACCACCAAGTTAGTTTTGCATCAAATGCTCTAAATCGTCCCATAGAGAAGAAAAATTTGCTTTTCCCCTCCCAAAACTGGAGCCACGTTGACCTCAGAGAAGGTCCTTCTTTCACACCCTGTAGGTGTTTGGTGACTTCGTCTACTTCGCGTTCCCTCGCTG
>JAAUXU010146787.1_pt1 | contig 10688 bp, 12 predicted proteins | sample 7278151 | NCBI WGS metagenome assembly JAAUXU01 (sample SAMN14350113, study PRJNA611818) | marine sediment metagenome | isolation source: surface marine sediment (1.8m) | place: French Polynesia: Moorea | collected 2018-08 | reverse complement strand
GGACTACTTGCATGCATCCCTATTGCTCACCCCTCCTTCTCCTCCCTCCCCTCAAGCTGTCCTTCTGCCTCCAAGCTGCCTATCAGGGATCCAATAGATGGCTCTGCCACGCTGAACACCTGGGTTTAACTTCTAAGTCTGCCAAACCCGGCGAGCCAAACTCCGGCTCGATCTGTGAATTGACGGCTCGCTCTCATCACCACGCGGAGAGGAGGATTCAAAGAGTTTCCATGTCATGGCCAAGAAACATTAACTTCGCTACAAAACTTCTACGAATACTTTTAAAAGATGATGCAACTTGGCAACCCTGGAGAAGGAAGGGGTGGCCTTCGGATTGGCCAGTTTCAAAAGGAAAAACAAAGTGGATCCGATCCGAGTGCAGCTCATATGGCCGACACGGAGTTCAGGGCGAGTGGAAAGTAAGAGATCAAGTTCGAGGACGAGATCAGCTTCGTGTTGAGCGCGAAGCGCGTGTTCAGCAGTACAGAGGTGGGTAGACGTTCGGCAAAGCTTCGGGCGGAGTCGGCGGGTCATATAATAACCCGAGAAACGCAGGGTGCCCTTGCTAGTATGTTCTCTTATGCAATAACATGTGCGGCAATTTCCTCCCACAACCCTGTTCGTAACGGTTGTATCTAGGTCAGTGAAGTTCTGAGGACACGTCAATTGACAAGGAGCAGGTCCTACTTGACGTTGACTCTCTTGTTATCCTACTCCAGACGTAGCATTAAGGGAATCTTTGTCAAACCTTGTTTTGTCATCCTTTCCCTTCCTGATTGGTATATTAGACAAACATAACCATCACAATCAGAATTGGCAGGTGATAATCACCTCCAAATGTCATTAAGGAAGAAGACATAAATTTGGCTTTTCAATGTACTCTTTTCCTATCGGCCTATTCGGCCCAAGCTGCCATGTTCCGCCTTCTCCTTCATTGCGCCTCAACAGACTTGGCTTCACATTGAAAAGCTGTTTGGGAGCTTTTAAGTTGCCCAATTGATGATCAAACTGGCAATTGAGATCACTTTTTGCTGGTCCTGAGGTCAAATTTGTCAGATTTGTACAGAATCTATTGGTGTGAGCGTAAAATTGGGTGTGGATTCTCCCTGCATATTGCATCCATGCTGTCGACTGAAATAACGGCGTTAATGCCGACGTCCGTAGGGAATTTGGTCCACTTTTTCTGACTCGTACGGTTATGCGTATGGGAGGCATTGGTATTTCGCTCCACTCACCCTTTAGGCATACACGGACCAGAACAAGATGGTCGCAGTGCGCTGTCACAAATAAGTTATAGCTCGCGCATGACTTCCCAATGCCAGGTCGTGAAGAGTCGTTTCCGCGTGCGTCGGATTTCAGCAGCATCCTTCCTGTGCTACATGTTGCAGTGCTGCTGTGGTGCTGCCAAAGGCGCAGCAATGCAAACTATCCACGGAAAGTTCCGTTAGTTCAACCGAGCTTCAAACCGAAAGCTAATGCCAAGAGGAGCCGGGAAGAAGGTATCATCTTGCCTTTATGGCCCAGTAGGCATGACAGCAAAAATTGTGAACTTCGGATATCGAAATTGTGCGTGCGAGAGGATTGGGAAGGGACTATGGATGTCTTAGGAGGCCCCTAAATGGGCGAGATGAAACGAACAAATTGAAGTATGCACAGGTTCATCCGCGATTTATGTCGGTCTCCGTTTCAATGAAACATAGATCGTCATAACTTTCATTTGTCGTCAGTGTTGCACACAAATATGTTCTATAAGCTTAGGTTACAACAGAGGATTTTTGCTATCAAGGGAACACGAACAATAGTCTTGAATGTCATAAGATAAAAGCGCCCTGAGCTTAATACAGAGTGGAGCAGAAGTATTGGGAGAGCAGAGTGGGGCAGAAGAAAAAAGTTTGACATTAATTGGTGAGTTACACGGTTCAAATTTCCCGGGGTTTTTTGCATGTGCGATCTCAGCTGAATCAGCTTACCACTTTTGATTTAAAAACATTTTTGCTGTGCCGTCGCCATGAAGCCCCAGGAGCAAAAATGTAAAGTGATCACAGAACTGCACTCGGTCGGCGGGGATGCCGCTTCGATCACCAAGGCCACAAAATACCCCTTCACCACCATCTACAGGGTTGTAAAGGCCTTAAAAACTGGCAAGAGCATCACCCATAAGCCGTGCAGTGTCCACAAGGCCAAAAAATGGACCCCACCTTCTTGGCCAGCCTGAAGAAGTCTATCTTGGCCAACCCCACGGTCTTCATGAGGGTCCATGCAGACAGGTCTGTGAGCTGCAGGACGGTGGGCAGGGCCGTGAAGGAGGACCTGGCACTCAAGTCCTACATCAGGGGACGTCGTCACCTGCTCACCAAGAAGATGAAGGCCACCAGACTGGAGAGAGGGAAGAGTCGCAAGTGCAAGGTCAACCCAGGCATCATCAAGCTTTTTTCTGATGAGTCCATTTTCACCGTGGACGGTGCCTACAACCCCCAGAATGACAGATGGATCTCTTCTACCAGAAAGGGCATCCCCCCGTGATGGAGACCTGGAAACCCTCCAAGATTCTCATCTTTGGCCTCATCACCAGCAACGGGGAAAGTCATGCCGGCCCACATCTTCCCTCACAAGGTCACGGTCAACACATCCTTCTACTTGGAACTGTTGGACAAGAAGGTGATGCCATAGTTGGCTGCCTCCTACCCTCCCAACACCAAGTTCATGTGGATCCAGGACTCACCCATGTCTCCAAAAAGTCCATGAACTTTCTCAACAGCAACTTCCATGTGGTGATCCAGCTGAAGGAATGGCCCTCCAACAGCCCAGACCTTAACCCATGTGATTATAAGTTATGGTCTGAGCTGAGGAGGAAGGTCAACAAGAAGCCCCCAAACAGCTTGGGTAGTCTGAAATGGTCTGTGAGGGGGAACATGGCCAAATTCACCATGGCCAAGCTCGTCAACGCATGCTCTGCCTTCATCAGGCAGGTGGATGAAGTTGTCCGTGCTGAGGGGGGTGGGGTCATATTGAATGAAAACATGTTGTTTAGTATCAGCCCCATATATCCAGTCAATAAAACACCTCCAGAACTTGTGGCGTGATGCCTGCCGAAATTATTTTCTCAATGCTTCTGCCCACCTCTGTAAGTACAGCATTGGACCTAAATCTTTACATGACTCCTTTTCCATTGTTTCCTGTGATGCCAGTTTCTTTGGGTGGCAACTTACTTTCTCAACCAGTCATTTCTTATTGAAATGTAACTTGTTTTTTCATTTGCAGGAATACATCTACTTTTGTGCATCATTGTGAGAGTCACAGGATTCTTTGACAACTTTATATCGAGGCAGCTGATGCCGGAATGCTTAACATGTCTGGTTAACTGGTCATGTGATGGACTCACATGTCAACATCAATCTTGTGTGCCATGGTCATTTGTAAATAAAGCTGAAGGCACAGAGGAGTCTAGCCAAGCCTCCATGGCAGATATTTGTTAGATGCCAACTTGTTGCTCTGCAGCCATTACTGTTCAATTATGTAAAATGAGTCATCTGCAGATTTTGGTCCAACAGTGTATGCCTGGGTAGGTCTAGTAATGGTAGGTGATAGGATGGGATGAGGGTCCTCCAAAATCTGCAAAGCACCATCATCAAGTGGTGAGCTGATTAGCTAATCATGTCAAACAATTTAGCTGGTATCACCAAAGGAGGGTGATGGTACATTAAGAACCTTAGTGGTGCTAATGCAGTCAGTGCCGTCAGTAACGCTCAGACCCTTGTTCACCCCTGCTTACTTGTTGATGAACTTGAGTGCTCTGAGTCAAAAAAATCCTCATTATCTTCCTTTTGCGATGTTAACAAGGATCATGCCTTGATGTGTCAACGAACGGAAGAGAAAGAACCTCACCCAGAGTAGAAGTACAGACGGCAGACTCCCAGTACAGTGAGTGCGCGATATAGTGAACCTTTCGGTATAGTGATGAACATTTTCAAACGAGCCAATAGTTTTCCAACATAAGTCACTCTGGATATAGCCAACCTCTCAGAACAGCGAACTTTTCCCCGCTGACCAGATGGTTCACTATATCACGAGTCCACTGTTGTGTGATTTAAATGGTCACTGATGTAAATCCTGGCTCAACATGTTTAACTGCCATTCAGAAGTGAGCGAACCATTCCTTCAGGCAGTGCTGAAGTGTTTATGCCGTGTCTACTTAGTGAAAAACCAAGCACAGCCGATTTCTGGTCCTGCCTTTCACGTGCAATGCTCGCAGGTGCACCCGGCAATGCTTGAATTAAAAAGTGAAGTTTTGAAAAATGTGACTGCTCCCTAGCACAACAGCTGAGTGCCCTTTTGAAACTGGATGGACCAGGAGCTCATCACCAGCCTCTTTTCCCATCCCTCTCTCACTGTCGTGATGGCAGAAAGCCCACTGTCCACAGGTCAAGTCGAGCCGCCAAAACTTGGGTCGCCGAGATTGCCCGGATCCAAGCTCATCCTGGCCCACTGTCCACTCTTCCCTCTGCCCCCTTCTACTCCCTGCCAATTCTGTCGTTTGCCTCTGACTGCCAGGCAAAAAAGCGGCCAAAAAGTGAAAGGCTTCTTTTTCAAAAATTACCAATTAAATTCCGCTGCCTTTTTCAAGAACACTCTCTGGGTCATAGCTAAACATCATAGGCTTTTAAATAGGTCAGTCACTGTGACATCAACCTGCGGCAACAGAACTTTCTTTCGTTCGCCGTGGGTCCGCGTCAAGTTGTACGCTGGTGCGAGCGCACAATCTAATGTGGACTCCCTCACCCCGTGTATATAGAATAGATTTTCCAATAGGGAAGTAAATGTCACTCTGCAAAGGTCTCAAACCGACCATTTCAAAATATTAGCCGAAAAATGTTGTTTTCCCTCTTTTTCGGAGGGCTACGCTTGCTTCTGCAGTGCATATGGATTGGACAGTGAGTACGACTACGACACATGTAAGTCTGCACAAATTCTTTCAGGTGAGAAAGAAAGAAAGTGAGGACTTTGCACATAGTTGGGATCATTAAGCACTGTGTCATACAGTGCAGTAGAGTTCCTTCATGTACACAGCTCGTGCATGCAGCATAAGCTTTATCTTACCTGCTTCTGCTGCTGTGGTTAAAAAAAGAAACTTCGACGATAATTCAATGTCTCTGGTTCCCCGAACTATAAATCCAGATACGTGGAAGCTACGCGTGTCTTGGGAAAGGTCCGCAAGCCCGAAATGACAAAGTTTCGTTCAATTTCGCCCGGATATTGGTGGAAAAGTACATCAAATGTGTGGGCAGAGAAGAAAATTAGTCATATGAACATTTCAGCAGCCAGAATAGTGGAAAAACTCAGAAGCCTGAATACTCCAGATAATCTCTAAGGGGACAAATATACATGAGCCCGCACTGAGAGTGAGAGAAAGAGGATAATAATAATAGCCATAAAAAGAAGCCCACGTACACGCGCATGCAAAGTCGGTGGAGTCCTGTCCTTCCAGCTACTGTGCCTAGTCCTAGTCCATCTGGTCGTAGTCGTAGAGCACGTAGCGGACTGGATCGTTGACGCTGACGCTGGCACCATGATTCGTGTCCAGCACGATGCTGTTGCGGTGTCCAGCGTCATCCTGTTGTCCATCTACCAAGCTACATGCGTTTTTTGTGTCGGAAAAAGTCTCTCTCATTGCTCATTTACACTGCGTATGTACAGGAAATTCGGGCTTATGGGACCTTTTTTTATCGCTTTTTCGACACAATTTCTAGCTTTTGGGGCTTACGGACCTCCATCCAGCTGGCAGCACGTTCGGGCTTGCGCACCCGACCCGTATCTTGATGTGTATGAGTGCCAAATGCATCATACGGTCTCAGTGGACGTGGAGCTTGCTCGAGGCCTTCACCACGACGTCGACGGACATGGCCGGGCACATCCGGACTGTTGCGCTCAGTCTGTCCGCGCTCGAGGTGTCCGTCCCAATTATACGCAAAAGTTTTCTTCGTCCCAGTCCTCACTGTAGGCCTCACATTTCTCACAAGTAGAACGACGACCACGACCACGACGACAAGTTGTTATTCTTGGCAGTGTCCTTTTCCTTGCCCCTCCTCCCCCGCCCCCGCCACGACATGCATTGTAATGTGTTTATCTTTCCACGATGAGGACTCGGACCTCCTGGAGCTGGCGGAGTTGGAGGCGCAGGAGGTGACCTATTTGTTGTCGATACAACGAGGTCGTCGGATAATTGTATCTTCTTTAGGTCTGAGAGCGGCCTAAGGAGGAATTCACTCTCGCCTCGATGTGTCGGAGTTCAGAGGTCGCCCGGAACCACCGTTTCTCCACCGCCCTGAACTTGCTTGACTGGCGTCAGCGTTGTCTCGACGTCCATCCTCTCGTTGGCCCAGGGGGAGACGTTCACCGGCCCCATGCATATTGCAGACTATCTCGTTCCTCGTCGAGCCTCAGAGAGAGCGTGAAATGAGAGAAGGAAAGAAGAGCCGAACGGAGGGCTGAGCGAAAGCGCCCCGTCCGTCGCCGTCATCGTCGCCGTCGCCGTCGTCGTCGTCGTCGCTGCCGCCGTCGTCGTGCAGGCCGAAGAAGGGAGAAAGAAAAAGGTTACAGTGTAATAGGTATATGGTTAGTACTGGAGTAAAGAAGGAGGAGATCGAACCATACGTAACTTTCTAAAAGCAGGGGAGAGCAGACATGCCAACATAAATCCTCTGCTTTTTTGTGTCCAGGCGTAGAGCGCAGTACAATGCAGCGAATGTTCAGTACTTGCACACGCACTCACGCACGCTGCCGGCCAACGAACACACTGAGCCCCCGTGCCTACATTTCTCATTTGGCTCGTCTGCCCCACCTCGAAAGGGCGGGAGCACCTTTTTTATATTAAAAGTCTTTATAAACACATGATGACTTGTTATAACGACATAATAAGGATCACGTGGGAGAGAGGGATAGCAAGGTTCTGCATCACTCCAGATATTTAGTGTCTCCTCAAAAATAGCTTCCAGAATCATATGTGGTCACGTAGAACCTATTTGTCACATATTTATATCCCCACATATTACTTACTTATTTCCTACCTTCTAGGCCAGACCAAAAAATGAAAGTTTTGGAACTTTGCTGAGTGCATCTTAGGTTTCTCACCCGATACCAAATGATGAAGATACAGTCAAATGGTTTTCAAAAGGAAAACTTTTTTGACCCCCCTCTCATGCGATGAAGTTCATTGCATGACTTGAGTTTTTCAAGTTCCCACTTGAAAGGCTGCGATGCAAAGCTAAGCAAACTTTCTCTTCACTCTCATTTGACCACAGTTTAGCATCCAAAAATAACTAAGCCGGCTTAATTTGTGATGTTGACCTAACATCCTTGCAAAATGTGTCCACAAGACTGTGAATACAGAGAGAGGACCCCCAAACACGTTATTTTTTTCGTCCCATTTGAATAGAATGCCTTTAAGATCAGCCTTGCACCAAGTATAGAAGGCAGAAAGTGATTTAGAAGATTGGCCTAGCCTTCTACGTACGTATTTCTCCCTGTTTCCTGGCCTGGCTTGCATGTTCATCCAGTCCTCTCCATTGACAAATGCAACGTGACTTTCTACTTGGATGCCATGAGTCTGTCAGACGTTCCCCAGTCTTGGCCCCCTGCCAATGTTAATGGCCTTTTATATGTGAAGAAAAAAAACCCTGCCAAGTACGTATAACTTGAAAGATATTATTGCAACCAACAGTTGTTTCTAAACGGTTTCTGCGAGTGATTAAACTGTCATAGGTGCAGTCACAACACTTTGGAAAAAGTCCTGAGAGCCGTTACTGAAGACAGCCACGTATCTGGCCCAAACAGTGGCGTGAAAAACAGACAAATATCTCGGAAAGTTTTCCTCACCTACTCAAGCCAGACTTTACTCCCAACTTGACTAACCCTACCCTAAGCCGGCAGCCCCGGTAAACTCAATCCCTAACCTAACCTGTTTACGGCAAACTTTACTTACCCAAGCTAAGCTACCCCTAGCAAAAATTTATCACACAGTCAAGCTTTACTCCTAACCTAACTAGCCCATTCAAAGCAAAGCCTGAGACTGTGTTAGTGATGTCAAGTGATCGAACAGAGCTCGGCAAAATCCTGCCGAACTCGAAGCTTGAAAAACTCTACTGCTCTGCACTATCTTAAATGACTATTTATGGATTCATTCGTCGGCCCAAATTTTTGGCTGCGACAGCCAGACCTCGTAAGAGTTGCTAATCAGCTCTGAGTAAAGTTCTGGTGATTCTGTGGTTTTGTTTTAAAAGCAGAACGGAGCTGCTACCAGGGTTGGCAAGTTTCTGTCACCATAGAAAACTAAACTGCGCACAAGAAAAAGCCAAACAGTAAATAGGGTACACAAAGACCGGGCCGAATCTGCATCTTAGTGACAGCTGTGCTTGAAATTAAGCCAAATCTTTATGCATCAAAGAAAGTTGTGTTTTGTCTTCACAGGCTGATGTCACAATGACTGGCCCGATTAAACCCTAACTTGCTGTGTTGACGACCCAGAGAGGGTCCTCAAAGAAGAAAAAGTGAGATTTAAATGTTAATATTTTAATTAGGAGCCTTCAACTTTTTCACCCCTTCCAGCTAATTTCGGCCTGGGCTGCCCGGACCCTTTGGATGCCTGGTGCTAAGAAAACTTGAAGCTTCCGAAGCCGAATCATTTCGAGTGAAGCCAAATTTCTCAAATCTGGCTGCGAAAAAGTCGGGTTGGCAACCCTGGCTGCTGCATGTGGAGAAGTCGCTCAACTAAATTTTCCAATACATATAAGTTCTGGTTCCCTCGTGGAGTCAGAGCTTTGTCATAAGATGCGCCAACCCGGGTCAAGATTTGCCAGTCGACGTCCGGTCACCTCATGAGTGAAGGATCCCCTCACAAATCTCCGGGATTCATCTCACAAATCTCCACCCATTGGTGGCTCAACCACATTGTGGACAAGGCTGAGAGAATCTTTCTTCGTTCCAATTTATTCTCTCCTCTTCCCGAACATCGCCGAGGCAGCGCCCAAGGGTGTCATAAGAAGGGTTGCATCGGGCGCGAGATCGCCCAAAAGCCACTTTGGGACGGGCTGGTTCATTTTTTTTTAAACCCTTCCCCTCCTCGTTACTCCTCATGGCCTCGTCCGTTGTTGAGTTCCTCTTCCCTCTCGGGATCTTCTTTACTGTCCAATATCGTTGCCTACCTGGAGAGGAGACGACTCTTTTGCAGCCTCCTCGTCCACTTAGCATATGCATGCGGGCCTTTGGCTGCTCTTCAGACGAGATCTCGAACATTTTAAGTGGTTTCTCTTTTCGTCCCCACTTCAAGCGGAAGAGCAGAAGGCCTTGACTTTGAAAGATCGCTGGCACCACGGAGAGCGCGTGCAGTCGTTGCCATTCATGGAGGTCAAGGTCGTGGGGATGGGGGAGGGAAAGCACAACTGCCCCTCCTCCCCCATACTTTCCGACTGGCGGAAAGCACTCGGAAAGTGCCCAATTAAGACTTTATTGGCAGTGAAAGGTACCGTGTTTTTAAACAGTGGTGTGCAAAGTTATAATGTGACGCAGGATTGCTACTGAGCCCTACCCGACTCTGCCTACATGCGCGACCCGTAGTGCCCGGGATGGCGGTGGCGGTCTTGCGGCATTTCTCAATTTCTCGCTTGTGCAGCAGCATTTCCGTGCAATGGCATTTAGAAAACTTTTTGGCAAAAAAAACTTCTAAATGGCAGAAGCACCGCAGCAACCAGTAAATTAATCTGCGACTTTTTTTCATTACTGAGCAGGCAAATTGGACAATTGACGATTCCTGCAGGAACAAAAAACGGACGGAGCTGAACGTGCGTACCTGTACAGGTACAGGGTTTATCAGATAACTTGAGACTTTTTCAGCTTATCGCGGAACCGCCATCACCCCTAAAAATGAAATGGTCTCAATCCGTCTGATAAAACTTGTGCGTACGTGCAGTAAGAAAATGTGACGCGAGGCTTTACTTACATTTCTGGAACATTTCAACTGATCTTCCTTAGAGCGCTAAATTCATATTAGGAAGTTTTCGCAGCTCCCGGCTTAATGAGCTCAGCATCAGCCTTTTCAGGGCTAAACGAGGCCGAGAAATTGTACGAAACAACTGAGACATTTTTGCAACATGAGAAAAAAGGAGACAGCAGTGCTGAAGTGTGATAAGGAAATTACTCGTACTTAGGGTGGGGGATTCTTACTCTTTTTACCTCGCCAACAATTGTCCTGTTTCCAATTGAAACTAAGGCGGCAGTGCTAGGTGTTCAAAAATTAACAGAGGTCATTATCACTTTTCAGGGATGAGGACCTGCGGAGGTTTCAGCATCAGAGGGGAGGACCTGCCGTAGCTGCAGCACCAGACAAAAGGACCCGCAGAGTTTGCAGCATTCGACCTTTAGTATGTACAACATCAGACAAGGCCTTTCATTAGTTACAGCACCAGAGGAGGACTTGCCGGGGTCGTCGCACAAGACAAGAACTTGCAGAGGTTGCAGCATCAGAGGTGAGGACCAAGAGGGATAACAGCGTCAGAGGTGAGGACCAAGAGGGATAACAGCATCAAAGGTGAGGACCAAGAGGGATGACAGCGTCAGAGGTGAGGACCAAGAGGGATAACAGCATCAAAGGTGAGGACCAAGAGGGATGACAGCGTCAGAGGTGAGGACCAAGAGGG
>JAAUXU010018192.1_pt1 | contig 10689 bp, 14 predicted proteins | sample 7278151 | NCBI WGS metagenome assembly JAAUXU01 (sample SAMN14350113, study PRJNA611818) | marine sediment metagenome | isolation source: surface marine sediment (1.8m) | place: French Polynesia: Moorea | collected 2018-08 | reverse complement strand
GCAGTATTTTATATGATTTTCCTGTACAAGTACTAAGTTCAGAGCAACATTTTGCACCCAAACATTATTTTTTGTCACAACATGACTACTTGAGGGAGAAAAAATAATGGGTTTTTCTGGATTATTGCATTTATATATATAAATTTTGATGGGACATCACAAAGTGCCAAAAAAATGTCAAAAAGAGCTTGGCACTTTAATGTCTTTCAAAAAATGCCAAGAGGTCTCAAAAAATGCCAAAATTGCGTTTTTTGGCACTAAAAATTCCAAGTTGGCAACCATGCTCCTTCCCTTCTCTGTTGCTCTCCTCGCTTTTGCGCCCAGGCCGACAGGGGAACAAACAAGAACAAACATTTGTACAGAAATTGAGTTGCCGAAACGGACTTCAGAGAATGACAATAGGAAAACCTCGGACTTAGGAGCAAATGTCTAGTGCATTGATTTGTTTTTTAAATCACAATTCTCTTTTCAAATTAACGAGACGAAAATATTTTCGCCACTGTTTAACGAACATGTATCATAATACCTTTCCTGAACGGCGATGCTTGCAGCAAAAAAAGATTAAAAACCAGAAGAGAAGAGAGAGAAGAGAAGAGAAGCAGCCGAAAAAGGGGAAAAGCTGAAAAAGTGGGAAAAGAAGAAGAGGCAGCAAGTGTGTTCCTCTGCCCCTCTTGGTGACCTCCGTGACCTCGGGACAGCCCATCTAACCAAAGGTCATCACTCCCCGCTCCCTCCCCGCCCCCGCCGCAGAGGTCAGGCCACCTGTCATCTCGGCCAGCATGAGTTCTCCCCCGTCTTCTCCTTCGGGCGAGGCGCTCTCCGCCCTCCTCCGGCTCTCCGGGGCAGCGTCGCCCGGAGGAACCGGGGGCGGAGGATCGGAGGTGGGGCCCGGGGGGGACGGGCTCAAGGCTGATCCGCCGGGCGCCGACTACACCGCCTTTGAGGTCCTCCGCCTGTGCACTCCGGGCGGACCCGGCCACGCCTCCTCCTCGTCCGAGTGTCGCTCCTCCTGCGGCGGCGGGTCTCCTCCGGTCTCCTCCTCCGGTGCTTCCTCGGCAGAGGTCACCCTCAACGGGGGAAGCGTCGTCGGCGCCGGCGGCGGAGGGAACTCCTCCTTTGCAACTCCCCCCAGGAGCTTGCTGTGCTGGGAGGTGGCCTCATCCTCCGCGGCGGCGGTCAACGGCAGCGCTCTAGACAACGGCTACGGCAGCGGGAGCGGCGAGTTCTCCCCGGTGGTGCGCCCGCCCTCCTCGGTGGCCACCAGCGGCGGCGCCTCGGGCTGCTCTGAGCACTCCGGCTCCGAGGTGTCCTCCTCGGTGGACGCGCTGGCGGCCTCGCTTGAGGTGCAGCTCAGGCTGGGGCCGCTGGTGGGAGACGGCGCCGCCAAGTACTCCAAGGTTAAGGCGGCTTCAGAAGACCTCCTCCTTCGTGGCTCCTCTTCGTCTGCCTCCCCGTCGCCCCCAGCAATCGCTCTGGCCAAGGCAGTGCTGGAGGAGGAGGAGGATGACCGCCATTGCCACGGCGATAGGACACCGGACGCCGGACTGGCTAACCAGGCCGCTGGGGACGGGATCCGCCTCGACAACCCCAACTGTGAGCGGGAGGTGCCAGCCCCTGACGACTTTCTCGGTGGAGGCGGAGACAACTCCACCCTGGCCGCCAACCTCGCCGCTTTGGCTAAGCTGAATGAGATTCAAGAGCTGCAGCAACAGCCGTCCCCTGCCTTCTCGCCCCAGCAGCAGCAGCAGCATCCACTGTCTTCCGAGTCCGTGTCTTCGCTGTCAGTGGCCGGGTCCGACGCCGGAATCTCCCTCGTATCCACCGAGTTCGTCAATGCTGGAATCGCCGCCGCCGCCGCGCAGGCGGCCGCGGCAGCAGCCGCGGCCCTCAACGGCGGAGGAGGCCCAAGCCACCAGAAGCGCTACTTTGGAGGTGGCATCGGCAACGGCCCCGACAACTTCCTGGATTGCGGCGGCGGCGGCGGTGTCCCGCCCTACGAAGTCTTCCAGCAGCAGCAGCAGCACCTGCGCCAGAATAACCACCACCAGCCCCAGCTCGGCAGGTCCTTCTCCGTGCCAGCCTCGGCCCTGGACGAGTACCTTCCGCCGCCCCGCTCCGGTCCGGACTTCTACAAGCAGCAACATCAGCATCAGCTGTACGGCCCCAACTACCGCAACCAGTTCAACGGCTACAGCGGCATGGGAGGCGGGCGCCCCCAGCCACCGAGGGGACCTCCCCAGCTGGGCCACCACCAGTACCACCAAGTGGATTCCGCTGCTGACTGGGGCAAGCTCCTGGAGCCTGCCTCGGCCTCGGTGCACATGGGAAGAAACTCTCCATTCTTCGGAGGCTCTGGAGTTGGAGTGGGAGTTGGTGGCCCTCTGTCTTCTCCGTCGTCGTCGCCGCTCCCTCCGCCCGGCTTGGACCTCATGCTGGCCTCCCCCGGCGGCGGCTCTCCCCCGGGAGGACCGGGAGGACCCGGCGGCGTCTCCAATCAAATGCAAATCCGATGCAAGTTCGGCCAATTGGGCAATCAGCCCGGAATGTTCAACGCACCCCATGGATTCTGCCTAGGGCTAAACCAGGAAATAATCGTAGCTGACACAAACAATCACCGAATTCAGGTGAGAGGTCTTTTTAAACGCAATGAATATTTTCATGTATTGCTTGTATCTGTTGCAGATTTTCGACACAAACGGCCTCCTGCGCTACTTGTTCGGCGTGGCTGGCAAGGAGGAGGGCTGCCTGTGGTACCCGCGCAAGGTCGCCGTCCTCCGCCCCTCCGGCTCCTTTGTCGTCTGCGACCGAGGCGGCGAGCGATCCAGGATGCAGATCTTCGACTCCCGCGGCAACTTCCTCCTTCGGATCGCCATCCGCTTCATCGACATTGTGGCCGGCCTGGCCGTCTCCCGCCGCGGGCACATCGTCGCCGTCGACAGCGTCACGCCCACCGTCTTCTTCATCAGCGAGCAGGGCAGGCTGGACAAGTACCTGGAGTGCTCGGAGTTCATGACCGAGCCGTCCGACATCGCAGTCCACGAGGACGAGTACTACATCTGCGACTTCAAGGTGCGAATTTCCAAAATCCATTATTTAAAAAGTCGATTTGGTTTTCGTGGGAAAGTGACAATTAGCTTTCCGTTCTATAATGAGACCGTCGGGAGAAATGTCTTTTGTTCCTTGTCTTTCTTGCTTCTCCAGTGTTCACCAGTCATATTATTGAAGAAGTTTGCGCTTTCTTTGATTAAAAAATGTGTTTTTTCCCACGTTCCACTTATTTCCTAAATATTTTTTTAAAAAATGTACGATTGTTTTTTATGGGAACTTGATATTTTATCTGTTTATTCCATCTTTCCAGGGCCACCGCGTGGTTGTGATCGACGAGGACGGCAACCTCCTCCGCCGCATCGGCAGCGAGGCCGTGACGCCCTTCCCCAACGGGATAGACATCTCTGACGCGGGGGACGTGCTCATCGGGGACTCGCACGGAAACCAGTTCCACGTGGCCGTGTACTCGAACGAAGGTGCAAACATGCTGCATTTCCCAAAAACGGATAGATCGATAACTTTATTTGAATTCAAATATGCATATCGTTTTACATTCATAAACTTTTAACTCATTCGTCCCTGTTTGATGGCTTTCTCGTTCATAGTTGTGCACCATTCAAATTCCTAAGCACTAGAAAACCAAAATTTAAGGAAAGTATTGAGACACGTTGGCATTTCCTCTTTCTTTTTCTGCAGGAACTCAACTCCTGTCCCAGTTCACCTGCCCCAACGTGAAGGTCTCCCGCTGCTGCGGACTCAAGATCACCTCGGAGGGATTCGTAGTCACCCTGGCGAAGAACAACCACCACGTGCTGGTGCTAAACACCCTGTACGTCGCCTAGGAGGAGAGAACGGGAAACAAGGCTGCGAAAATGGTCCCGACTGATGAAGAAGCCAAGAAGGAAGCGAGAAAACAAAATCCAAGATTACGAATATTCCATTGGACTACCGAAGAAAGAAGGGGGGGAGGCATCCAAGTTTGCTGTGTCATTTTTTTCAACAACAAGAAAGCGAGCAAGACAAAAAAACGCTACGAGAAGCTAGTCTGATATATTTACAACTACAACTACAAGAACCCAACTGCGATTTTGATGAATATGAATCAATATTCTCCATTTTTCCGTCCTCCCTCCTCCCTTAAGGCACTTTTTTGCATTTTGGGCAGGCCACTGGTCCAGTGAGGGGGGGGGGGGGAGAAAAAAAGACCTCCCAAATATATAAAAAAAACCGATTTGCTGTGCAGTTTTTGTCAGTCCCAAAAAGCCAACCCCACATTACTCTGTGCTACACTATTTTTTCTATACATATCCGCCTCTCTTTGATATATACATATGCTTTCCAAACTCTTCTGTGACACGACAAAGTCGAATAAGTAAGGTGTTTTTTTTTTTCTTTTTTTGGAGAGAGAAAAAAAATCGAAGGAGAACTGGAGGGAGAAGAAAGAAAAAAAACAAAGAAAAAAAAGAAGTCATGAAACAACATAATTGTCATGCGCTTATGATAAACCACGATTTACTGTACTTTATATTTTTTTGTAAGAGTCACTGACTGCTACTACTACTATTTTTTCGAGTCCTCCTTTTTTTCCCCACTGCTAAACAACACACAACTTAAAAAGGAGTGGAGAAAAGCAAAACGAACGAACTTCCCGGGTGTATACAAACTGAAAAATTGCCTTTGTATTACTGTTGTTATACAGATACGCTACGCGAACGAACGTTTACCTTATACATAGTTTACATACTACACACTCCTCCGCACTTTTCAGAAAATATACCCAATAGAGAATAACTTCACAAAAAAACCGACAGAACGAGGCTTTTTTTGTTCGCTTTTTATTTTCGTTTTTTTTTTTCGTCCAAATTTGGTCGTTGCCGTGACAAGAATTTCACCCTGGTGTGCAATTTTAAGTGTGTTTTTAAGAGGATAATGTACAGTACTACAATTATCCCATATCCTTTTTGTCGAAAAATATCGAAGATCAAGTATTTTTGTGGCACAATTTTTTATCTCGTTTTCATGTTCTTTTTTGTGTGTGGCATATGCTGGGGCAAGCTCTTTTGGTCTCTGTTCTTCACCCGCCCTTTATTGTCACATTTTTTGACACCCGATTGTCGTGGGGCTTTTGTGTTTCGATGGTGGTTATTTCCCGTCGCATTTTCACTATGCTGGATATCACTGTGAGTGGGTTCTTTATTTCTCTTCAAATTGGTCTTTTAAAACCCTTGTCTGTGGTCACAAGGCCCTCCTTCGCTGCAGCAGCGGCACCAGGACAGCCGCGGCCGCGGCGGCCGCCAGCATGTCCGCCGCGGCCGCGCCCCTGCGTCCCCCCGCCGCGCCGCCGTTGCACAGTTCGCTGGAGCAGATGCAGGTCGAACCCTCGGCAGAATTCGTGTAGCAGACCCTGAACAAGGTTCCTCCGGTGTACAACCTCAAGCAATCCCTCGCCACCGAACCGTCCGGACGATCCACCTTCAATTAGGTATGTAATTCTCGATTATTCGAGCACTCGATTAATAGAATAGTACCCGATTATTACCTTTGAGCAAGTCCACTCCTTCATCTCTGATACGCTCCTGCTCGTCTCCCTAGGGTCAGTCAGCGGGTTGCGCCGGTCACGCTCGATGCAGTCCTCAACCACCATGTCATTGTCCTGGCCAACGAAACAGCTAAAAAGAGAAAATAAAATTCGTTTCATCATTTCCCTCATTTATGCTAAAAAATACATTTATATTTATGTTTTTCGAATTACCGGAATGTTTCCCTCCTGGGAAGTTGGACGAAGCATTCCACCTCGTCGCTGCCGTCCTGGCAGTCGTGGCGGCCGTCGCATCTATTTAAATAATAAAGCATTTATTTTAGAAAAAAACAAGCAATTTGACACATAATTTAAATATTTATTCCAAACCTGTAGCTCTGCGGAATGCACTCCCTTGGTCTCCTGTTCCAGTCGTTGATGCTGAGGATCTGGTTTAGGTTGAGGTGGAGGCACTGGAACTCGTACGGCTCGCAGTTGGCGTCCTTAGAGATGATGCGGCAGTCTGAAACGAAAAAAAAATATATCCTTCATTTCCCAGCAAACAGTAAAATTACAAGAAAATGCTTCGATATTCAACACATAGCCAATAAGTTTAGAATAGAAAAGTTTGGGGGAAAATAAAGGTCAAATTTCCCACTGGCATTTCCCCCAGCCATCTTTTTTTCTTTCCTTCTTTTTAGCCCCCATTTCCCGCCAACATTTTTTGTATACGTGTAAATGCAGTGGCCTCCGCCTCCCTCTCCGCCTCTTTCCTCCCCCTCCTCCAAGGCTAAAAGGCCCTTAGGAGCCCTCCCACTCCCTCCTCTCCTTTTTCTCCTTCCCCCCTCTTTGGAGTAGTAGGTTGGGAAAAGGGGGGGACGTAATTGACACTAATTTTCACGGCTACGTAAACCCAGCCGCAATAGCCTTGGCTTGGCGCGGAAGGGAAAGGGCCTTTTTTCTTTCTCGCCGATGAAAGGAGAGTTGTTTGTAATGGACAGAGGACAGACAACCAACACCGGAGGAGGAGGAGGAGGAGGAGGAGGAGGAGGAGGTGTCCCCGTGCACAGAGTATCAAATAGATGGACTACCAAAAAAGCCACTTAGGAAATTAAGCGAACAAGGAGAACACTCCACAAATGTCCACTGATAATGAATGGAAACAATTGGGAGTTAAGTTCCAACAGATCAGCACTTCTCTTTCTTTTTCTCTTTCTTTCTTTCTTTTCCTATTTCCTGCGTTCGATCTAAGGGAACAAATAGAAGAGGGAATTTCTTTTCGGTATTTTCCCTCCCCATTGTGGTTGTGGCTACGGAGGAGGGGTAGGCTGCCAAGATAGATAAATCCCATCTTCTTTTCCTCTCTGCAATCATCCTTTTCTCTCATCATGCCTAGCCTTGCTCCTCCTCCTCCTCCACATTCTGTTTTTCCCCTCAACGAAAACGCAAAAAAGGGGGAAAACCGCCTTCCTCCCATAAAAATGGCCTCCTCCTCTTCCTTTCCTTCTCCCTCCTCCCCCTTCCCATTTGGGCCTCCTCCGCCAGCAAGCAATGAATGGGTCCTTCTCAAGACGACGTTGAAAAAGAAGAAGAGGGGGAGGGAGGAGGAGAAGGTCCCGAATGAAGACAGAGGGGCCGTCCTTAAAGTCGAGCCTTTTCCCACACACAAAAAAACGCGAAAAAATCCAGTTTGATTCTATGTTTTCGTTGGAATTGCTTTTCTGGCTTTTGCTCCATTTTGCCCATGTGAGGTACGGTAGTGAATGAAGGCGGCGAATCTCGAACCGACCGCGGTACAAATTTGAGTGCGCAGGGGGGGGGGGGAGACGAAAAACAAGAGGACCGAGGGGGGGGATGGAAGAGAAAGAAGACGAAGACATTTTGCTGAATGAGACTCTTTGTGGGCCGCAGCGGGGGGATTCCTGAGACATGCAAGAAAACAAGCAATCTGTGCTTCAATAACAAAAAGATGGAAAGAATTCCTTAAGAGCATTTTTTCCTCCCTTTTTACAAAAAAAACCTTTTTAACCGTGGAGATGTGGATGTGGAGAACCCGGCCATATTTCAACCTGAGATCTGAGAGAGCTTTTCCGTTTCCTCTTCGTTTCCGCCCTTTTCCTTTTTCTCGACTTTCCGACTTCCGGGGAGAAAATGGGAGGAGGAGTGGAGGGGTGGGGGATCCGTTCCTTCTCCTCGCCACTCTTGAGGGGTCAAGCCTCTTCTTCTTCTTCTCCATCCTGGATCCAGACATGCCGGCGAAAGGAGGCCGGAAAAGGAAGAGAAAGAGTCCTTTGGGAGGGGAGAGAGAGAGAGGGATGATGATATTTCTTCTCCTTCCATTTTCGGGAAAAAACACTTTTCGGGTCGGGAAAGAAGTTTCCTTTCAACAACACGCGCTCGCTACCTGCATTAGGTGGTCTGTGTATTGTATACAGACTGATGGCTGGAGGAATTTGCATGCAGGAGGAGGTGGAGGAAGAGGGAAAGGGTCATTGATCTTATGGAAGTTGAAGGGGGAGAATAGACAAACAAAGCCCTTGAAGCCGCCTCCTCCTCCTCCTTCCTAATATGCATTTTCCCCTTTCCTCTTCTTCCCCCAAGGGCAAACAAGGCAAAGCGTGACTGACATGCCAGCCTTAGCAGTCAATGTGCCAGCTTCTTATCCTAAGGGAGTCTCTTGAAAAGGGTCTTTCCGAATGAACTTTCCGCTCCAGCGAACGCCCGAAATCTGTTTTCGCCAAAGGGACAAGTGATTAAGTTGGAAATTACTCTTGCCTTCCCGTGCTTTGGAGATCCGGGGGAGTAAAGACTTTTTGTAAACTTTTTAAAAAGGAAATAAAATCTCTATATGGGAAACACGGAGATGGCGGATATGATCTCGCCTCTGTGGAAATAGGAGAAGGGGGAGATAATTACGAGCATTAGAGCGAGAAATGAAATGGAACCTTCCACCTGGTATGAGTGGGAGAAGGAACTTTTGGTCTGTAGTAGGTTTGCTTTTCTTCCCCCCCCCTTTTCCAGATATGTTGTACCTTCTCCTCCCTTTTCCCCTTAATTCGTGCCCCGATAAAAGCAGAAGAGAAACAGAGGGACTTGAATTCACCAAAGTTCCCCGGGAAGCGCTGTAGTTGTTTGCCCTGCAATTTGGCCATTGTCGAATTCCGCGACAGAGTCAGTTTTCTGTCCGCGGCCTTTCTGTGTTTGCCTAGGTTCAACATCTGGGAGGGTCGTGGAGGGAAAGAAAAGGGAGTTTTGGCGAGCTTTTTCGGCTAATTTGCTAGAGAAAAAGATATTGTGCCAGATTTTCTGCTCGGAAAATACAACTATTGTAACATTTGTTGTTCGCTTTTTTTCCATGAGAAGGAGAAAACTAGAAGAAACATTTGTGCAGAACGGCTTCTTCCAACGAGAATCAAGACAAATGATGATACTTCAAACAATATATAATCAGAACTCGACTCTGGCTGTTTTGTACAATTATCTATATTTGGCAGGAGAAATACGTGCTACGAAACGTTGAAAGTGCTGAGTCGCAAAAGGGAAATTGAGAGACCGGCGGCTTTTCCCACAAAAAAGTTGGCAAATTAGTCGTCGCCCGTAACTCCCTCTCTCCCTGGCTGCGGCGGCGCGAGAAGTTCGTTCCTCTGTGGGATGAGAGAGAGAGAGAGAGAGAGAGAGAGAGGGATGGTGGGAGAGGGCCTTTTTTGCAGCCCCCACTCCCCCGCTAAGCTCAAAACTAAGCGGCGTCGGGCCATGCCATGCAGGTTGGAAGTGTGGGGGAAAAAGTTTAGCGTCTCACTCCTTCCGGCGGGAGACTATAGTGCTTTTTAGGAGGTTTCCACAGGCCCAAAAAAATCACACCCGCATGGCGTGTGCAATGGGGTACATTTGTCTAATGAAGACATCGTTCTATTTGGAATGGGACTCGAGGGGGAAAAGCATTTGGGGTAAATGGGACATTTTCACGTCGATATCCCTTGGGTCTCCTCTCAGGAGTGACAAGGGTTTATCCAGTGTTCATTTGTCCAGTTTTTGTGTGCAGTATGTTTGGCATATCAAGCACCTTTCACAGCGCAAAACAAGTGGGTCCTGATTGCTCCTCATTGGTTGTCCAATATACGTATGTATACAGGCACACATGCTCTTGTTGCTTTAGGAAGATATCCCATGGCATGGAAAGACCACAACGAAAATATTTTTGAACGGTAGCCTCTGGAGCCACATTCAGCCAACTTTCCGAAACAGACAAAAGAGAAAAAGACTTTTGGGAGGCCCAAAATGTCCGGATCGGGACACTGCAAATTGCCGCCGGCCTAACTTTTGGCCTCCCTTTTGCCTCTCAGCGGGGGGAGATCGCCGGAACAAAAAAAAGTGGGAAGAGAGAAGAGGGGCAGAGACATCTCAAGGGACATCCCCCCCCCCAAAAAAAAGGAGCGTGACCGGTGTTCGGAGATCTCTCATTTTCTGTGGCTGCTGAAGCCCGATAAACCGATCGGGGGCGGCTGAGCAAGGGAAGCGGAAATTAACGAGATCGGCCATGGGGGAAGAACAGAAAGAAGAAGAAAGTTGGAAGCTCGATATAGCGCCAAAAGAGGCTCCAGATAACCTTTGGGCGTTGTTCTCCCTTCTTTCCTGTCGAAAGCGGGCGAAAGAGTAAGGCTTCATTTTTCAGGCGGGAAAGAGAAATATTGTGCGAAAAACGAAGGAGGAGGTGGTGCAAATTGAGTTTCCGTCGAGAAGGAGGGCGTGGAAGGAGGGAAGAAGGGATACAATAAAGGAGACCCGTTTTTCCGAAAAAGAGGAAGAAGCCAAGCCTTCTTTGTTCGATTGAAGCAACAGAGGATGTTGTTGGTTTTCCCTTGTGAAGTGTTTGGTGTTGGGGCCGGAAATTTTCTTTTTTTTTTCGCGAGAGCTCTTGAAAGGTCGCCGACGAGGAGCAGCGACAAAAGGAAGTTTTTGTACCCTCCACTGCGAAGGTATGAAAGCAGTTTAGAGCAGATTTTTTATGCATTCACAAAGAGGAAAAAACCTGCCCATCACCCTTCCTCTTCCCCCCCCCCATCCCCCGCCCCCCCCAAAAGGGGGTTTTTTATCGAGGGGTCATTAAAAATTAAGGGGCGACG
>JAAUXU010110261.1_pt1 | contig 10692 bp, 9 predicted proteins | sample 7278151 | NCBI WGS metagenome assembly JAAUXU01 (sample SAMN14350113, study PRJNA611818) | marine sediment metagenome | isolation source: surface marine sediment (1.8m) | place: French Polynesia: Moorea | collected 2018-08 | reverse complement strand
CAGAAGGACAGCTTGAGGGGAGGGAGGAGAGGGAGGGGTGAGCAATAGGGATGCAGGCAAGTAGTCCGTGGTAGAGATGAGCAGTCCTCCGTTATTGATGGTGGAATATCCTAAAGCACCCGGATTTGAAAACTCAGACCCCCAACATCACTACTTAAGCTGTCATTCTGTCTCCAAGCTGCCTATCAGGGATCCAATAACTGGCTCTGCCAGGCTGGACATCTGGGTGAAAGTACTAAGTCTGTGCCTTATGTCCGCACCGCACAGCACGGTGCGGTCGGCACTGCACTGAATGGCGAACATCTCTTGCAGAACGACTTGATCGCCCTGCTGGAGCGGTGGTCGCGCACTCGCTGCTCCGGCGTCAAGAAAAAGGCGGCCGCCCTGTCCAGCACCATCATGACCTGTGTGGATGACCTGCGCGAGCTCAGCACCATCAACATGGGACGCAGCTTCTCGGTGCAGGCACTCAGAGACGTGGAAGAGATCAACTTACCATTTTGGGGGCTATAACAATGTTTTGAGGCCTATGGTGAGCGCCCGGGTGTGGGTGGTACCCCTTCCCCTCGTGGGCACCACCGTTGACACCTTTACCAGATCGGAAAATGCCAAATGTACAAAAGCCACCAAACCTCAACACAGGATTTGGCCCCAAACTCCGGACTCTTAAGAAAATGTTAAACGTTGTGAAGGAAAAGCGTCGGATGTCTTGAAATCTGGCAGCTCTGGTATTTGGCAGCAAATGAGGGTCTCCCTTCCGGGGGGTCCCCCCCCCGCCCTCATATGCTCTCTCACTCACACATGTGAATGATCTGTCTTGTCGTGGACAACATTCCTCTCCGTCCTCCTCTTCAGGGTGCACCTTGAGTGGCCCTGGATGGTGATGGAGATGGTCCAGAAGGAGTGCGGAGAGAAGCCAACACTCATGTACTTCGTCGTGTGCGGCCCCGGGCCAGCGTTCCTGGTCTGGCACTCACTCGTAGTCCTGCCTGTGCTGATTAGTGATGTTTCCCTCGGCCCGCGAGCTCTCATTCAAACCCGTGGTTTCCTCCTAGTCGTACATAAGGACATAAAGTGTTCTACTTTCGAGCTTCTTTGCTGCACACAGTGTGCATCGAGAGTTGACGGCACTTGCTGTTGTCCCCAACCACCCGTCCAGGACAATACATACATGCTCAGCTGTCCCCTGACGATGGTGATGCTGTCCCCTAGTACAGAGTGGACGACAGTCAGTACAGACAGGGCTTGTGCTCACCCTGTAGGAAACGAATGATGATGTTGCCATACATTAGGCTAATTCAAAAATGTCAATTTCGAATTTTCCAGATAGAAAATTGGCATCAAACACTGGCAGAAATGGGACGAGTCTCATTTTGGGGGAAAAAAATTGATTGACTGTCTGCACTTTTGATGTAAAGTTAGTTTTCCTGCATGTTGTTTGAGGCAGCTGAATGCAGGAGTTTCTTTTGCAACACAGGGGGTCACAGCATTGCACTGCACTTTGCACTGTCTGGCAGTGCAGGAAGTTGCAGGGGGAGAGCCAAATTCTCGGTGAGCCTTAACTTCTACATATCTGCAGCTCAAGACAGACCCTGAACAAGCTGTCTGTGGCACGTGGCAGCAGCAGTCAAACTGCCAAAGTGCTGCATTTTTGGAGCTTGTGGTGTGACCAGAGCTGGCACTTTTACTTCATTCTGTCCCAGACTGCTTGAGTTACTGCACAGCATAGCATGATATCATCCACGGGGCTATGTTAAATACTATGCTGTAAAAGTATCTCTGATCAAGCTGAAACTGGACACGGTCTACCATCAGCACCTAAAATCTCAGTTCAACCAGAAATGCTTTTGTAACACAGTGCTGCGCGAGTTGCAAATTCAGACTGTTGTATGTACTGTGACTGCAGTGAAATTTCCCATGAACAGTGCAAATAGAAAATGACCTTCTGGGCGATAACTTTTCTCTAAAAAAATCTTCTTAATTCGACCCAATGCCCCAAAACCCAGGTTGGAAAAGTATGACAATTTTATTACAAAATGTGACCCTTCTGAGCAAAAGAAGTACCAATGCACTTCTTTCAGAAATTAAATTTTAGCATACTTTTTTTGTGACAGGCTGTATTACTGCAAGTTAGGAAAATGTGTCTTTGTACTTTTTTGCTCAGAAGCATCACATTTTATAATAAAATTTTCATATGGTGACTATAGCAGTGACCCATGTCCTTCAGAAAGGTCCCCTGTTCCAACACCTTGTCAGCCTCGGAGCATAATTTTGGGTGAACCAAAGTCAGTCTGATTGGGTGGGATCTGACTTTCTACATCAGTCGCAACTGCTGATGAGTGAGCATTTTGAAAAAACAAAAATTCGCCTCAAGGGGCCCACCCTACTGAACAGTTGTTAAGTAAAATTAGAACAAAGTTTGCCAACTCCGCCTTCCAAATCTGAACACCTTAATATGAACACTGGAGTTGTGCAGTGAAACTTTCTTTACAAGAGAGGAGGGGGACAGAATTTTTTTTTTGTCTTTTGACTACACCTTCACCATGTAGCATGAGGTCACAATCCTAAGATGCACTCGGCAAAATTCCAAAATCTTCATTTGTTGGTCCAGCCCTGACATGTGTGTTTTTATTATGGACGTGTGTGGAGATGCCATCGAGAATAACAGATGTTCGGCTAGCTCGAAAAAAGTACTTTTGGGGGAAAATAATACGGGGGCAGCTGGGGTCTTTGGCCATAGTGTCAGTGATTTTTTGATTCACTAAAAACAGAGACAACGTGACAAAGCTTTGAGTAAAAGTGGCGCATAGTAAAAGATGTTTTTTCAGCTCGCCAGATTTGCACGCGATTGATAAGGACTGTGACGATGCCAAGGATGAGTTGCGAACTAAACTATGACTTGGAACTAGCCAAATGTGTGCGAGATGTGCAAGGATCAGCGTCCTGTGGCAATTGTTGAGCAGCTCCACAGCTCCAGCATCGTGTGAAGCTCCTCTCTGCTCTGATTGAACTTTCAGCAGCTGAAAAGTGACATCAGCAGGGTGAAAGTGGAACACATTTTGGAAGTCACTCTTAAGCAGTGACTTCTCAAGTCACGTGGCTTTTCAGGCCTGCAGCGGCTGCAAGATGCCCCTGGCAGCTTCAAGCATTCTCTTTAAAAGCACTTCAAAATGACCCCTAAAGATAGGTTCCGACTTTCATCAATGCTGCTGAAGGTGCACTCCTGGACAGGATGCCAGTCCTGCACATCCAGTAGTGAAATGTTGTTCTTCAAGTTGATATGGCAACGCTGTTTTGTGGTAGAAGCAGGTTATGCCTGAGCAGTTGAGTCTTTGGTGTTGCTGTGCAAGTCTAGATTTGTCCAAGTATGATCCCCGATTCTCGGGTCCCTCCAGGGTGGCCAAATGGTACGCGGTCACCACACAATGGGAGACTCATTGACAGAACCTTTTGCTGCAGACCTATTTTCCACTACCTATTTTGGGGCCCATCAATTTCATGAAAGTTCACTAAATCAGCATTTGACTGTAAAACATAAATGGCCAAGTTTGTGGGCAGTTTGGGCCTCCAAACTCTCCAGACGTCTTGGACCCTCACATCAGCAGGCATTTTGGTCAGGGAGTCCGACAAAAAGGCAGACTCCGTCAGAGCTGCCATTGAAGAAGCAGCTGAGAAAATTGACAAAACTAATCAATGGGCATTTCCTTGGCAGCTGCGCTTGTCCCCCCCCCCCCAATTGACATGCTGCAGCCCTTGGCAATGCTGTGCGAGGACCTTTCTTCGCCAGCTTAGTGGACGTGGTCACTGCCACAGCAGAGTCCACAAGGTCCGGAAAATGACTTGAATTTAAAAAGCTTGAACGAGTGACGCAAACAAAGTGCGGACCCAAATTCATTTTTGTATTGCTATTTAGCTGGGTGAGGTCAGGCAATAAATACTCCGTCGGTCTGAAATAAGTGTCCAAAATCACCTTTTATCAGTGCTTCAATAAATCACTTTTTTTTAGTTTCTTTTTGGCAATTGTCACTGCTTCTTCACTGCAAGTTTGGCCTGGATTGCACAACTTTTCCAGCCAATCATGAGCATCATCAGACTTGATGCTACCCGATGGACATCTGAGAAAGCTTCAGGGTCCACGACTCAGTATTCTGATCACAACAGATGACTCCTTCCAGCAGTCAGAAATGAGGAATTTAATTTGAACTTATTTCTGAATTAGGATTGACACGAGTTTCCACCCCTCCAGAAAAAAGAAACAGCTAAAAAGTCCAACCGCTCGATCACTTTCAGCCATGCAGGTTTTGATCATCTAAGTCTAGAGCAAAAGTCCGACTAAAAACATCACATTGGACAGTTATTTCGGCACAGAGGGAGTGACAAGTATGAGCTGAGGCTGTCAGGTCGGGTGGCTGCTCCAAATGCTGACCTAATGATTAACTGCTTATATTGTCTTTTGCCTGGGTCGTGATGTATGTTTGGACTGAGGTCATTTGACCCGTCCGAGGCCCGAGGCTGTGCCAGGGCCGAGGTCAGCGCAGAAGGACGAGGACGCGGCAACAACCTCGATGGGAAAATATGGTGCACGTCAAGTATGGTCCACAGAACACTGATGGCTTCATGCGAATTTGTGGCTTTTTCTCAAAAAAGATCCGGCCGAAAGTGCTGTGTGCAGCAGAGGTCGGCACTGAAAAACTGGCGCTACCACGAATGCACGTCCTAGTCCGGACTCGAGGCCAGTCGAGGCCAGTCGAGGCCGGCGGAGGTCGCGGAAACGGCAACACTGAGTACACAGACACACTCCCAATGGGGAGTCGAACATTCATGAATATTGAACTTCATTGTTTATTAAAGCACGCTGTTCTCCCCCAACATGGTCAAGCGCCCAAAAGTGTTTGATGCCTCTGTTTTGAGCTGCCCAAGACTCAGGCATAACCTCAAAGTCCTGCTGACCTCGCGTTCCACGACTTTTGGATGCTTGAACTGCAACTCCAGGAGTTGTCGTGTTTTGCGTGCTGCTCTGCACAAGGAAGGAAAAGCGACCGACGATAAAGTGATGCCAGCCAATATTTCCCGCAAATACCTAATAACTGTGGAGCGCAGAAGTCGGCGTCAACTTGGTGTTTGGCAGCCCCCAAACAAGCTGTTCTTGTGCTTTGGAGCCAAAATGTGGCACATTTTGTGCTCGGAGTCGCTCTCTGAGCGAGCATAAAAGTGTGCCAAAGTTGACTGATGCTGAATAATTTGGCACATTGGATAATGATGATTGATCATTAAGCTCCCAATTTGCGAGGCCGTCTTGTGCACTGTGTCTGGTCGACGTCCGCGGTCCTCGCGCTGTCCTCGGTCCGGTGCTGATTCCCGGCCGCGCACTGCGCAGTTGTCCTCGTCCGGGTCAACTGCACACGACGCAGCACCGCACTACTGCCATGCACTGCACTGCACCCTCGGGTCGGGGCTCCAGCGTGCGGACGTGGACTTTCTTGCCGTGACTGCTGAAGGAGCCCATGAACGTGGTGAGACCGAAGGAGAGAGTTGTCCTTGTACCAGCGCACCCGGAGGGCACGAAACAGTCGATGCAGAATGTTTTGGATGAACACACTATATATATAAGAAATGTCCATGATATGTGTGCAATTGATAATGTTTCTCTGTTTGCTCCCTCCTGTGATGTCCGTTTATGCTCGTTCTGAACTGTACTTGAACAATCCACGTGCTGTGTCAAATATAACGTGTCTCGTGCTAACCCCTGGCTCTGGGCCCAGGCTGCCCGGGCGGCCCGGGCGGCCCAGACACACCAACGTGTTCAAGCCGTGCCAGAAGCCAGTGATTCTTGGTCTGCGCTTAACTCGCAGCTGCTCTTTCTTGGCCCGTCTTCCGCAGTCCCACTCGTTGTCCGGAGAGCCTCTGGGGTGACTCCTTCGACGCCAACGAGAACGTCTTGGGGAAGACCTTGACGTTGGAGCAAAAGGTCCTGCGGTGGACAGGCAGATCTTGAGTCGAGCTGGTGACCGTGGTGAGCAAGGCCAGATGGGCCTGCTGCAGGCAGCTGGGAGCCCGGGCGACTTCTTCCTCGGTGACACGAACAACGTCGTTGGTCTCCTTGCTCAATCACCAGCCTCCATTGCTCAATGCCAAGATCACCTACGAAGCGTTTGATCTGCCCAATTCTGAATGCGATTTCTTCGAATCTTTCATGCACTTCAACGGGTCACCGGATGCGTCCGTCGGGGGTGTCCCGGACTCCGCTCGCCCGGTCTGAAATGACCCGGTCCGCCAGAAGCAACTAGGATTGCATTGAAAAATTGCTTCAGTTTGATGCAACATCCTGCAGTCACTTTGTTGTGCTGCGTGCAAAATAAGTGGATGCAAATGGACCCCCTAAAATATTGTGACATTTTGTAAACATTGCATTTGTTACAAGACACACAAAAAAATCGTGTGCATGGCAAATATATTCCCAAAGTGGACCATGAAGAATATTCGAAACATCAGCAGCAACCAATGTTAACCTGACTAAAAAGCCAGCGGTAAAAGTAAAAAAGTGTGCGTTAGGTGAAATACACTAGAAACTTCAGCCACTTTGTAACTGTAAATGCAATAAAGAAGTGTACGTTAAACTCCCCATGTGAGTCTGAAACTGCCCTGCGTGCCAGTTTGACCTGCAAGTCCTGAAATATTAGTACTAGAAGTATGTTTGATTGAGTCTAAGTCTGAGGCCCTGAAAGAGGAGACTTTTGGGGAAAGAATCACTCCACATCTGAGATCAATCAGACATACTTTTAGTACAGAGCATTTAAAGTCAGTCCTACTGAACTGCAGAGCTGCACAAGTAAATGGAATGAAACAATTGATGCAAAAAATGAGCACCCAAAATTTGGAATATTGAGCTCAAATTTTAGCTGGAGACCGAGCTGGACTCGCTCCAAACTTGAGCTTAATATTGCAAATTTTAGCAGGCCATCTTGTGGGTCAATTGTCCAGTCCCATTGACTTCTGTAGTTCTGCAGTGCAGTAGGACTTGCATATGAAACTGGCACGCAGGGTGGACACACTTGTATGTGGCAGCTCTGGCGGCGTCGGCGGCCCGCAGACTGGAGGGGTGGACGGTGACCTCGATGGTCGCCGTCAACGAGCACTTCAAGAGACAGGAATCGTGTGTGCGCCAGACGTGCGAGCATCTGTTTATGACTCACGCTGTTCAACGATGGGATACAGGACACTGTACAGTCGAATCTCCACTTGACCGAATCGCTGGCAGCAGTCGAAGTTGGTGCTGTCTGAAGTATTTGGTGCTGAACACGAAGTCCCTTGGATCCAGACCCGACTGCAATGAGGATTTGTTGCCAAAGAACATCTTCCCTTCAACTGGGACAAAGGCGAGGACGATCTTGAGCTGGTGCTTTTCAAACTTCATGTTGAACTTCCTGTTGTTGCTCAGGCAGATGTTGAGGAGCTTCTCGCACAGAACAACAGATGGCAACACTAAAAAGTGTGAGTGCGCCAGGATCCTCCTTGCCTGGGCTGGAAGTCAATCAACGTTGCTCGACTCAGGGTCTGAGGTTCTTTACCTTGGTCATATTTGCTTCATTTAGTGTAGTTTGAGGCTCCTCTAAAGTTTTTCTTGTTCTTCGTACCCTTTACTTGTACCCGAACACCACGATGGGCATGAGAGTAGGATTCACTTTATTTCACGCAAAATCATTTCGCACAAAGCAGCCGATTCTTATTGCCAGAAGGCCTGAAATTTGTCCAAGACCTTTCTTTGCAGGCTTCTACTGACCCTGCTTGATCTCATCCACAAATGTGTCTTTATGGAAGGAAAAAAAAGTCAAGAGCTCTTGACCCATTGCATATCCATGGAAAGCTTGAGACCTCAGCTATCTGGCCAATATGTTCTGGATCAGCTGATCTCACCCATGGAGTGATCCTGGGAGAGCAAATCTTGCCCCGCTTGTTGCAGTAACAGAGAATAGAGGCCATGCCATTGATTATTATAGTGGAGAACTTCACACAAGTTCTTTGCTAGCGCTGCCTGAAATGTTCATTTTCATCCAAACTAAAGGACATTGGTTCAACTGCCGAGGCTTCAAGCTTTCCAAGGATGTCAATAGAATTTGTGTAGATGCAGCATTAAGGAAGTACATAACACAAGAAAAATGGATGGACGAAATGACCAGTGCTGCCCTCCATATGCATTTCCATCAAAAATGGAGTAAATAAGTTTAATTGTCCAGATTTCAAGCTTTCCAACGATGTCAACAGATCCTGTATAACTGCAATATTAAGGAAGTTATGGTGTTGGGAAGGAGGGGTGTGCTCACTTTTGCACCCCTCTGCATATGGGTACAACGCCGATGTTGAAGGTCAGCAAAACATGGATGCTGAGGATGCACTTTATTCCACTCAATTTACTTTATGAAACTTGCTCTGCTTGGGCCTTGATGGGCATTGGCTGAATGAAGAGCCGCCTTAATCCACACCCAATAAGTAGTTACTCCCGGATGACTGAAAAAAAGGCCAAATACTCAACTCCCCGGGTGGCTCAAAAGGTCCAAGCTTGACCTCGCTCGGGCTTGACTTTTTGCCAGCCCCATCCACCTCTAGTCTTGCGATGGCAGCCGGGGTGTGACAGTGCCAGTAATGAAGCACATTGAGCACCAAGATGAGCTCCAGCTGTGAAATTGGTTGAGAGACAGCCAAAAATCTGCATGAACAAAATAGTGATTCAGTTCACTGGAGTCAAAACAGAAGAATAGATGCATTTTGCTCAAGCTTTTTACTGTCAGTTGAGCTGCTCGACTTCGGCATCATACATTAGATGTACACATCTATGGCAGGATTTCCTGAGATTGCACGTGGAAGGTGGACTTTTTTGGACCGAAGTGGATTTGGTCGTGGATTTGGTCATGGTTGGCAACTTTGATTCAAGGGATCATCAGTACTAACACTGTATTTGCTGGCTTCTTTTCGTGGCTGCGGTCATCGTAAGAAGAGGTCAACTTCTGCGATGGTTCATCTAAGTCATTTATTTTCTTCTTTGCTTAAGAAAATCACATTTGTGGGAAAATTTCACCTAAAAAGTGGACACGATTTAGAAAAAAGTCACCAAACCCTCCAATCACTCCTGGGAAATGTTGGCAAGCAACGCCAACCCCATCCCTGGGTCCTCCAGCTCCAGCTTGGACATGGCCACACGCAAAGAAAGGACGGTCTCGAGTAACGACGGCTTCACGTCCCACGACGACGACGACGACGATGCCGGCGGCGGCGACGGCGGCGGTGACAACGACGATGACGAAGAAGAAGAAGAGGTCCTCGGCTCACACGACGATGGCTTTCCGAGGTATCAAGCACGTGGCTCTCCTCCCGCTCAACGAACAGCTGGCAAGGAACAGACAACAATCTTACAATCACTGGTCACAACCTGAGTAGTGCTTATTATTATTATTTTATCATCATAGCAGTTTTCACTGCTATAATGTAGAACACATATACATGTCTACAATCCACACCTGGCCCAGGTAAAATCGACGTGGAAGCTGAAGAAAAGACCTCATGTTGTTCAAGCTGCTGGCTCATTTCTCGAATTGAGCCAAGCCTGAGTTTTGTCTCTTGCCACAAGATGGCGCTAATGTTCAACACTCTGTTATCACACTTTATAAGCTTAATAATCGGGGAAGCCACACGAGAGGCATCATGAGTGATCGAGCTACAACATGATCAGGCGTCGTTCTCGGATGTGTTCACGATCTGGACGGGAGTCGTGAGTGGAACAACCAGGAAAATTCACATTATTTTTAGGTTAAGGTCAAACGAAATGCAGTAGAAGTGGCGTAGAAAGGACTCTTATACTTCTTCTTAGGCCAAGGGTTGCCACAGGGTGGTTGGAGTGCCGTTGGTGGCGCTCGCAGGGAGTTTGAGATGCAAAGATGTCACAGAAATAAGAACAAAAAACTTATTGCTCCTGTCAAAAGTTCTAGTTGAAAGAAGTCACTGGTTGTTGCAAAAACGCGCTGACTGTGGCAGAAATGCATGGTCTCAATTTTGGCTCCATTATAATCAGTGGAAATTGAAGCAGAGGTAATGGGGAATAAGTGATTTGAAATTGCCGCCTGCCTCAAATTGGTTTTTTTATGCCATTTGCCTGATTTTGCACTCTTAGGTGGCAATTTCTTCTCAAGTACTTAAGGTATTGATTGTGTTCCAATAGACCAGGGTGTTGAGCAGAGTCCACCCACAAAAACGTGACTTTTTTTGCCACCCTGCATCAGCTGTTTGTGGTCTCACATCCCCCCACGCTTTTATCGCCCATGTGAGGCCCAAGTGTGGGACCCATGCAAAAACCCCATGTCTGGGTTGAGAGGTTGCTACTTTCCATGTCACCCTGTCACTCTCTTTTTGCTGCTTCACAGAACGTGGCAACCTCTCAATCCAGTCACAGGGTTTTTGCATGCTTGCTCATAGCACCGGAGGGCCTGGGGAGTGAATCCTGGTGGAAATGGTGGGCCAGGGGGTCTGGATTCACCCATGAAAATTTCAGCCAATTTTATCCATGTTTACCCCCTGAAAAAGCCAAATTTCTCTTCTGTTTATCATGGCCCCCCTCTCCAGGTGGCTTCCTTTTGAGCACTCTGGCACCAAAGTAGGCAGCCTTGACATTGGCCCTGTGTACTCAACATTGTGTCCCAGGAT
>JAAUXU010053498.1_pt1 | contig 10692 bp, 8 predicted proteins | sample 7278151 | NCBI WGS metagenome assembly JAAUXU01 (sample SAMN14350113, study PRJNA611818) | marine sediment metagenome | isolation source: surface marine sediment (1.8m) | place: French Polynesia: Moorea | collected 2018-08 | reverse complement strand
CGTCTTTATTTCGTCCCTCTCAGGCCGCCTTTTTCGTGATAAAGTCAGGATTATTTTTCGGAAATGCCAAGAATTTCGGGGTAAAAAGAGTCGACGTCCAAGGGGGGGGGGGAGACCAAAAGCCAGGGTTGCGTTGACTTTAGAGTCCAATCTAGGGATTTTCGAGGGGGGGCAAAAGTCAACATTTTACTTCACAGACAAAAGCTTTTGCGAGACCGAAGGTGAGGGTGGCAACTCTGACGCCCTGGTAATTTGTGTTCGTTTAATCATTAACCTTAACGTTAACCTGACTCATGAACATTGTAAGAGAAGCACCTTTGAAAAGATTCACTTCGCCACGCTCATTCTTCAGCTGACTCCGAAAGTAAAGAAAAAAAAGGGTTAAGGGCAACAAACTTCCTGATATCTCACGCAGGTGTCAAAACATCAGCCTTTTTTTATCTTCACCTGTCCAAAGAAGATAGCAATTAGGACCTACCTGAGCAGACAGGTCAGGGTTGCCACCAGATAGATTTCAGGATTGCCACAACCCCTTTTTTTACCCCCATCCCTCCCACCCTCGCGTGTCACGGGATCAGACAGCGTTTCTGAGCAACCCCAAATTAGGGTAGGGGTTTTTTTTTGTTACTCATGATCTTGGGGATTACAAAAGTTCAGCTCGAGCCCACTTTCTTGTTCGGGCTCTTGAGCTTGGATAGAGAGAGATAAAAAAGGTCTCCGAGTCATTACTCAACTCGGCGAAGAAGAGTAACTTCTTATTTCGTTTGAGCCACCGTGACTTGGCCAAAGAAATAGTCGTACAACATTCTGGATTAGCATTCATGACTGGAACTTCTTTATAATCTCTTGTGTTAAGTGGATCAATAAAACTTTGATAAAGAGAAGCCAATTTTCAAGTCGGTGTCAATTCCTTCATCTTTTCTCTGCGATAAAAGGAAATCGATATTTAATAGACGCCCTAGTACAAAGTACAAAAAGAAAAGGGTTAACAGAGAATAATTTCCCGTAATTTCTTACGCTCTGCGGGCACGAGCGAAGGTGATTTTTACCTCAACGCAACAAAATTCTTCTTCTTCTTCTCTGTCTGAAGCCCCCACAATTCACCCCCCCCTCCGCAAATTCACCCCCTGCTCCCCAATTCACCCCGCCCCCGTTTCTTCACGCATGACTTTATGAAGCCGACGTCATAAATGATCTTTATTGCTTTATCGCCGATATTCATAAACATGCAAAATCTGAACTTTCTCCATACACAGTTTACAACTTGAGTTCACTTCTACATCTATGAGGCTCTGGAGCTTTGGGTGCACAGTCGAATCTCGATTTCGCCATGAACTTTGTGGGCCGGCGAATTCGTCTTGGCTGCGGACGCTGCTTGGGCCACCCTGTAGATTGGCCGATGAGGACACTGTACAGCTGAGTCTCCACTGACGTGGCGAAAAGTGTCGTCAAATCGAGACTCTGCTGCCGTTTGAGCCTTTTTGCGTGACTTGCAGCAATGGAGGAGCATTTTTTTTGCCACAGTGTGCAAAAAAGCACCAAACAGACGTTGCAACTTACAAAATTGAAGCAATTTTTCAGTCCTTTCCCACTACTCATCTTCCTATTGGCTGCTCACCTGTCATTGCCATATTCTGACTGCATCATTCTCACTCACAGCTGACTTTTCGTACAGTTTCTCCGCTGAGTTTTATCGCAGCAAAGTCTAAACTAATCTAAGCTAATCCCCTTCCCCCATTTCTGCCAATCCCTGAACCAAAAGTCTGGAAGAAAACAGCTGAAGCCACTCGGAGAAAGACCCAAATGTTGTCGAATTCGACTCGTGCCAGGGAAGATCTTGACCGAAACCTGACCCCAGAGCAGCAATAATAATTTTCTGGCAAACCACCTGCAGAAAAAAAAAAATAACCCTTTTTCTCCGCTTTATGGGAAGCGTCGTTGTTCTTCTTCTCCGCCAAAGCGCGCGCGTCCGAGCACGCGCGCGGCGGCGTCAGCGCCGGCGCCGGCACCTCCACGGAGGAGGAGAAGACGCTCGCACTTCAGTTGGTTGAGGACGTTCCAAGAGTCGAGACGTGCGCTGACTTTCAGCATTCGAGCAAAGTTGTGACCGAGAGAGAGAAGTAGAAGATCTTCATGAGGTTCACGGTGACTGTTTCGCTGTAGTAGAAGGACGAAGAGGACAGATATAGAAGAAAATGGCCACGTCGAGACTGGTGGCGACGCTGTTGCTGGTGCTGTTGTCCCAGACGATCGACTCCTCGTCCATAGTGCGCGTGGACTCCGGCGTCTACGAGCGTGTCACCGTCAAGATCGACGACTCCGTGCCCAGGCAGCACTGCAGAAGGGCCATCGACAACATTCAGGTGGGTCTGAGAGAAAAAAAAAGTGATTGGAATCGCCCCAAAAATGTGGACAGGAGAGAAATGGGCAGAACAGAGAGAAATGGGGAGAAAATTTTGAGCAAACGAGAGCATCTTTTTTTTTTTTTTGAACACCTGGACGGACTTGATTATACTGAAATAGTTTCTGCCCTCCCCGCCTCGATTGTCTTTATAAGGAGCCGGCAAATTGACTGAGGTTTTTGGGGCAAAAAGGACCGAGGACGAAGAGGAAAATCTGATGAGCTTTGACAAAAAAGATCAAAGTTTGTGGAGGAAGAAATTTGATCTCGATTGTGTAAACTGCCTTTTATGAAATTTGACCGTTGAAGCAGCGCCCAAAGTCAACTTGGGCTTTGTCGTCTGTTTGTGACGTTGTAACCCGGGCTTTTCTGCCTGCCCGCTTTATTTGCCTGGCCAAAGCCCGGCTTTTGTGGGTCTTTTTTTGCCATCCATTGACAATTTGACGTGCTCCACACAGGAAGGGAGGCTTTTCTTACCCTCCACTGCCACTTTGACAGCATCACCACAAAGTATCTGCTAACCTTGGGCGGGGATTTAGGCTGCAATACAATGTAGGGGTAACTCCAACGTTGTCTTCCTGGGCCTTTTTGGCCCGCATTTCCTTCCACCTCAACCTTCCGGGGAGGGGGGAGGGGTTCTTTCCCCTTCACACACAAACAGTTCATTTCCTTGCCCAGAGCGTTATTAATTTGTGCTCAAGCAGTGGTGATCATGGATGGAGAGACACTTGTAGCTGACAATTTGGGCCTCGACGTGGCCTCAGCGCTGGCCTCCGGAGACCTGGCAGACGCTAGATGCGTTTCACTCGTTGACATCGCTCACGTGTTTTTGTTCACCATGAACAACGATCTCAGCCTCGATGTGGCCTCAGGAGGCTTCACTGACGCTAGATGCGTTCCACTCGTTGAGATCACTCACGTATGGGTGTTAAAAAGCAAACGATCTCAGCCTCGAAGTGGCCTCAATGAGTTTCACCAGATAAGATCGCCCCTGTATAAAGAGGCTCCTTTTTTCCGCCTCATAGTCCATGAGCAGCTCCAATATGATGAGCATAGCACAGTTTTTCTTCTTCTGAGATGTGCTCATTCTTTACAGGCAAAAGGCGCGCTTGAACAAATTCTCGATGCAATTTTTTCCTTCATCCCCCCCCTTCGTTTAAATATGCACATATTGAACTTTTAAGAAAGAAGCGTTTACGCTTGCACCGTTGACCCTGCAGGGTCTTCAACCCCCTCCCCCCCTGTGTGCACATTTGAGCAAATCATCGTGTTTAAGCACATCTTTAGATCTCTACTGTAGGGCATTTGGCACTCTCAAGATGATGCCTTTTCCCGTGAAAAAAGAGAAAGAAACCGTTATTACTGCTCTATAGGTACGTGCCCAAGAAGGCCTCTAACACACGCATAGAAACTCTCAATGGCTTTTTTTTTCCTCTCTGCCCAAAGGATTGAAGTGGTGGCGTCTGTGTTATTGCCAGCAGTCCCTAAAGGACTTAGGGACGCGTCAGCCAAGGCAAAAAGATGAGGATTAAGCGGCACAAAGAGAGTTGGGATGTGTAGCAGGGCCTAAAGGAGAGAGAGAGAGAGAGGAAATGAATGGGTTAGAGGCTTTTGTCGAACTGTTTTCTACCGGGTGGCGCGGCAAAGGTGTTGTTGCGGCCGCAGACAGGAAGCTCGGCGACCTCAGGCGGATTTTTCTCCGTCTCGCACGGAGACGTCTTGACAAAACGTGGCTTCCGGGGCGCGGAGCGAGAGGCCCGCGTGCACGGGGAGTTTCGGTCTTAAGCCGCGTCCACACTGTGCAATATGGAGAGAGGGAGGGAGAACTTGTCTGCTCCAAAGTCTGGAGCAACGAGTGTCAGACTTCTCCAACGTTGTCTCTATCCTTTCCCAACCCACCTTTCTTTGCACGCCCACACCCTTTTTTTTTAGGGAATTCCCACATGTTGCTGGCAATGGAAAGTCCGACTTTTTCTCCTTGGAACGAAACTTTCCGTTCAAAGAAAGTGCACTCGCGGACGCAAATTCCCAAGTATTTGTCGATGTCAATCGAAGTAACTTTCTCCATCTGGCGGCGGCGCCTTTGGGCAGCAAAAAGATTCAGTAACAAGATTCTTTTGTCTGGTTGAGTTTTCACATTGCGGCAATGGTGAAATTGGCCCTGAGGCTTCCTTCCTCCCTATTCCCCCCCCCCCCTTCTCTCACGCATGTGCTATTTGTTGCAAGGGTCGACATGATCCCCCCGGGGGAGGGGGGACTGGAGAATATCGGGGGGGAAGCAAAAGTCGGCCGAAATACCTCCCCCCTCCAAGTTTGTTTGATTGTTTTATGCTCAGATCAGGCAATTGAAAAGCTTCGGCCGGACCCGCACGAGTTGAAGCGCTGTTGCTTAAGACGCACTTGCCCGAGCACAGCAGCGTCGGCTCCCTGGCTTGGCTGAGTCTTAAGACGCGCTTGCCCGAGCAGAATCGAGGCGAGACGTGTGAGATCGGGCAGAGAGAGAAAAAATTCCAGTCTTCAAGGGTCTCTGATAATTGCAAGCATCATACCTTTTCCTCCCCACCTGCCCGCCTCGGTAATTAATCGTCTCCGCAGGTTCCTGTCAGAGCCAACAAACCCTGTGAGGGAAGAAGAAGAAGAAGAAATTATAATGATTTCTTCGGGTCGTGCGGGCTAGAATGAGGGCGGGTGTTCGGGCTCGCGGTGTCGAGTGCTTGTTCGTGGCTCACACGGTCCCGTTTGCTGTGCGTCTCCCGCAGAACAGAGTCTGGTGCTTGTTTGTGGCTCACACGGGACGCGTCGGATGCACGGGGCTTCTTCGTGGCCCACACGATCCCGCTTCCTGCCTGTCTCTCGCAGAACAAAGTCTGGTCAAATGCAAACACGAATTAAAAATGTCTGGGCAAATATTTTGAGAGCACCTCCTCAGTCGGGAGTTGCTGACACACAGGGTGGCTCAGCGACAACTGTGACCAACACCCAGGCCATCTTGGGCTGCGACTGCGGGACCGCCACCGGGCCCTGCACCGACGACAGAGTGGCTCAGCGGTGTTGACCAACGTCATTGTCTTTAGTGACAGAACACCCGGCACAGAGATACATAACAAGCTTGCATGCACACACATTTATAGCGCCACCAATTGAACTGCTCTGCCCTTGATCCTGATGGCAACGCTGTCAGGCCTGCCTGCGTGATGGTTGCCGTGGTTCGGCCGACCTTCGAGCTTACTCCGTGATGACAGCTGTCCCCCGATATCCAGTGATATCAGATCACTGAGCAGTTCAGGCCAATCTCACCTGTTCCACCCTGTCGTCCAGCCCGGGTGATTCACAGTCCCGGACAGGGTGTCAAAACAAACTTTGCTCACACCAACCTGAGCATGTGCGAGAGAGATAAGATGGAAAGAAGAGAAAAGTCATTGGGCAATGATTCCTCCCCACAGATCCTCATTTGCGAGCCGTGCAAATTAGCAAAAGTGGGGAAGGCAAAAAAAGGAAGTGCAGGGTTGCCATGAGCCCTCCGTCTCTCTCGCAGATTAATTGATCTGGCTGAAGACTTCAGGCAGTGTCATTTAGACTCATTAAGACAGGATGAGACGGCGGAATTTAATTTCCTGCTCCTTAATGGAGTCTGACACTGTTTGACAAACAAAACGCTTTGTGTGCGTGCATTAGTTAAGTACCTCTTCAACCAGGTAGAATTTCTCTCCCCCCACACCGACCCAAGAACAACACAAAGGATTCTAGGACGTCGTGAGCTCATTCATCATCTCAGTTTTCCCATATATTCCTGAAGGGGGGGGGGGAGATGTTTTCACTCACCAACAAGAGTTTTAATTGTCTCTAATGCTCATTTTTTTTGTAGGAAATGGGGGATAAGAAAGGGTCACGAAGTGAAACACTTGAGTAAGACTTAGGTATGTGCGATACATCATTCATGGGTGTCTCAATAGCGCATCATTTGCCAAAAGTATCTTGACATCATGCAGTACTTTTTTGCATGCAATGCTGAAGAGAAGCTTCCTTCATCTCTGAAATGTCAGCCCAATCATCGTGGTCTTGCCTAAATATCGCAGATCTCGCGATATTCGGTCTGGAGGCAACGAATATCGTCGAGTCGAGCGATATCGCACAGTCTTAGCAAAAGTCCTCCAACAGCAACACGGGGAAGGCGAAGCAGAAGAGCTGCGAGTTCCTTTCCGGGGAGAAAAAATGGGCACGCGCGTGTCTTTATGTAATTCGCCCATGGCTTCAACAAGATCTTATCGAGAAGAGAGCGGATTACAGAGAAAATGGTGGCAGTAAAAGAAATTGCAGGAATTTTCCTTTAATTTTTTCCCTCTCTCTTTGGGTGCCGTGATAAAGTCTCTTTTAGTTGATTTTTATCGCAAGGAGAATCTGTTCTGTGGGTGTCTGAAAGCTCTTTTTTGGGCGAACTTTTTGGGGGGGTCACGACTCGGTTTTGGGCGAATTTGGGGGGCCGCGACTCGGTTTTGGGCGAATTTGGGGGGCAACTTTTCTTCTGCTTTGCATAGAGAAAGAACATGCATCATTTCAGCCTCGCAAATCTTATTTCTTCTTCCTCACAGCTGGAGGAGATCGTGCGGGCCAAAAAGAGCTTCCAGCGGCTGGCGCCGACGTTCAAGAGCGTTAGGCCCAATTGAATCTTTGGGCATGGGTCCGGATTTATGGGCCATGCGCACATTGTCCTTAAGAGGGGGGGTTGATAGCATCTTGGGTACGGAGAGGGCCCAAAACGCGATGAGAAATAGGCTCTTCTCGCTAATTTCTCAGCTCATCCATGATTGGGGCCCCTACCCAACATTCGCTAGTGCCCAAAAAGACCCCCCCGTCAAGGCTAACTCTTTTAGGGGTTTTTGGGCTCGCTCAACAATTTGCAATTCGGGAAACTCAGATTTAATTTTAGAGTCGCTCGTTTCCTAAATGCCCATTTTGCGTCAAGAGGGAAGAAGCGCCGAAGCCAAGGTTATTGCTCAGCCTCACGCAGGACGACTTCGTGAAAGAAAGAGACAAAAAAGAAACCACCCGACACACGTGACTTCTTTTTTTGTCTCGTCGAGTTCTTCTTCCTTCTCTTCTGCCATGCAAAAGCACACGCGAAAATCCTCAGGCATAAATCAACAGCTTGAATAACTCAAGGGTTTGGCAAGTAATTTATTGCAAGAACGGCAACTAGAAGAGGCCCTCAGGAGGCCTCAGGAGGCCTCACCCTCTCGTCCATCATCTGCTTCGTCAGAGTGGGCGAAATTAAATTCTCGTTTTTGTTTGCATGAAAAATTAAGCTAACCTCCCTCTCCCCCCTCCCCATAAAAAGAGAACCCAAAAATATGTCACCTATTTTTACCCCCCCCCCCCCATCAAGCAAAGTCCGTCGGCTCAATTAACTTTTTTGGGACGGCTTTTTTGAGCGAGGAAAGAAGCAGATTTTTTTTGGGGGGGGGGGGGGGAGCCAAAAAATGGGCGCTGTCTCTAGAAGCTAATTTTCAATCTGCTTCTGGGAAAAACCAGCAACAGTTTTTGCTCCCTCAATTTGATGGCGAAAAATTGGCATAGAGACGCTTTTGAAAGGATTTTAATCCCTGGACGGGTTTAAGCTCCTTGGGCGTCGTTTTCGTGGTCAAATCAATGCTCAACAGTGGGGGAGAGGGAAAAATGATCAAAAGCAGCTGTCAATCAACTAAAATTCCAACTGGAAATAAGAAAAATCTCCTGACGATTTCATAAACAACAACAACACCTCGACCAAGAGGGGGATGTTTTTGCTCCCCCCTCCAAAAGTGCAGGGGAAGCATAATTGGAGGTGTCACTCATTCACTTTGGGGCTGCCCAAAAAATGCAGAGCCCCAAAAGCTCATAACTCTCGTCGAGAAATTGAGACCTTTGAGACTCTTTGCAGACATTTATGGGTCAAAAGAGTGCTCAAGAGCAGCGGCAGAAGAAGAAAAAGCTCATTCTTCTCTTCTCCTCTTCCAGAGGTAGATACGGATCTTGGGCATGCAGCCCAAAAGTTGGGGGTCTCCGAGAGCCCCTAATGAGCGCATTAATTACCCAAGCGCGCGTGCATCATGTGGGAAAATGGGATGAGCGTCAAAAGGTCAGGGGGAGAACGAAGAGAAACTTCTTCATCTCTCTCCAGACGGAGATTTTTCCTTCCGCCCTGAGAATGGGGCTTTTTTGGGGCCCACTTTTTCCTAGTATTGTTCAAAGCGATGGGAAAGAAGAACGAGCGTGAATAATTCCAGGGGATGCCGCAAAAAAGGGTTGAGCAGGAGAAACTGGGTGGGGGGGGGTGAAAAAATGGGTTTAATTCTAACGGGTCCGTTTTTATTTCTCGGGCGCAAGAAGAACATTCCAAGCTGGAGATGACGACCTAGTTGTTTATCTTGGACTCGTCGTTAAAGGCTCGGTTATGCTGTGCAATTGTAACTTAGTGTCTGTACAAACTGTCATCTTTTATTGCAGGGGGGGTTGTAAAACTGGAGGTGGGGGGTGCCTTTTTTTGGCGCCAATGGCTGTTAAAGAAGGTTTTACACAACAACATTTTTTTCCTTTTTCTTAACGTGAATGAAGAGGAAATTGCTAAAAGTGTGTCTTTTTTTCTTTGTTGCAGGACTTGGTTACTTCGGTCTCCCGCAGACTCCACTCCAAGGCGCTGGGCGGCCGCAGGTTCTTCTCCTCGGTCCTGGTCCAGCTGCCGTCGGGCTGGGCCGGCACCGAGTGCGTGGACGGTCTGGCACTCGCCCCCCAGTTGGACTCCGTCTTCCCCCAGAACCCCGACTTTCGCGTGGGCCCCTCGTCGTGGATCTGGGGCTCGTCCCCGCGGGTGGGCGGACAGTATGGCGGTTGCGGCGTCCCCGCCAGGGACGGCGTCCACGTGCCCTTCGAGGTCATCACCGGGTCCGCCAACGTCAGCGACAGCGACGGTGAGACCGAAAACAAGACGTAATCGTCCTTATCACTGTATTGGCCCTGACCGATCCTGGACCTGTGACAAATTGGTGGCCTTCATCTTTAGGGCAATGGAGACAAATTTGACTCAAATTTTGCGTGTCTCCCGGCAATTTTTGGACGTCTCTCTCAGTAGGAGCCTCTTTTTTTTCTATCAGATCCTGCGCATGCGCGTCAACTGGGGTGTTTCCCCCGCCTGAGATGGCGATAATTCATCGTCTCCCCAGACGTTCGACCCCTCCCTGACTCACACACACGTGATCAACTCCGTGATGGTGGCGTCCAAGAACAAAAGCCAGTGTCAAAACACCCACAATTGGTGTGCTAGACACAATAAAGGAAGTTGAGTCCACCCCAGGCCTGATGCAATGTACACAAACTCACGCAGATGTCAGACATCAGCACAGCCTCTAAGAGACTTTTTCTCCTCTTAGTCAAACTCCTGTATTATTTTTATTCTACCTGCTGCAACAGGTGCAAATTACTGTTGATCCACCTCACGTCGTCGTCGTCGGTAATGACAGCTCGGTCTAATTTTCAAATCTGCTCGAGTACCGTGAGGCTCATAAAAGTCTCGCTGAGGTCGCGTTCGGAGCTTTTTTCCCTCTTCTTTACTACGTAGATCTTATGGTAAATGAGGATGCTGCAAAGCACGCGAGTCAAGGAGGGACTCGGTAATGATCACCTTGGCGTTGAAGGCGCGTTTAGTCCGCCACTTTTTCTCCTCTGCCGCCAACTGGGGCTGGGCTGGAGAGGGAGAAAAGTGATTTTGGCAAAATGTTGCCTGTTCAAGCGCGCCCTTAACAGCCAGACCCCATAGACTTTTATTCCAGAGTACGTACAGAGTTTTATATCGGATCACGAGATCTTTTTTTTCTTCTCGGTCAGACAAATATGGAAAGATGTAATTTTTTTGGGGCCAAGACTCTTTTTAATTCTCTCACTGTGACCAAAAAGGAGTGAGCGATCGTCTTTGTGTCTGGTCGAGTGAGGAAAAGAGAACGTGACGTTTGCATGTCGAAGCTCCGGAAGATGTGAAAAACATCGAGGCAACAATTATGGCTGCAAGAAGAAGAAGAAAGGGGGAAAAAAGTCTGAGAAACACTGCAAATCCCCAGGATTTTCCGCAGAGGAAGAGAAATTTTATGGCAAAAATGACCCCAGGCGAATTCCAGGATGAAATGCATTTTCAGACTCTGCACCAGAGTCTCTCATTGTGCTGCAAAATCTCTCTTCTGGGGGGGGCCCCCCCCCCCCCAACAAAAACCACAAAAAAAAGCTCGGCGTTGTGGTGGGGGGGGGGGGGGAGGGGGACTGTTGTT
>JAAUXU010042432.1_pt1 | contig 10692 bp, 10 predicted proteins | sample 7278151 | NCBI WGS metagenome assembly JAAUXU01 (sample SAMN14350113, study PRJNA611818) | marine sediment metagenome | isolation source: surface marine sediment (1.8m) | place: French Polynesia: Moorea | collected 2018-08 | reverse complement strand
CCCCCCCCCCCCCCCCCCCCCCCCCCCCCCCCCCCCCCCCCCCCCCCCCCCCCCCCCCCCCCCCCCCCCCCCCCCCCCCCCCCCCCCCCCCCCCGCCCCCCGCGCGCGCGCGCGCGCGCGCGCCCGGGGGGGGGCGCGGGGAGGGGGGCCCGTCCACAACAAGACGTCCAAGCATCGCTTCCTTCTCCACTCCAGCGTGAATGAATAAGCAGTGAATGCCACGAATCCCACAGGAAGTAAATCATTCTTCATCTCAAGATAAACGAGCAAATTTCTAACGATCGAACTTCTTGCAGCGATTTTTGCAACGAAGAAAACGCCCACGCAGATTCCTGATTCCTTCCAGGGAGGAGAAGCCCCCTTATTCCAGAAATCACTCATTAACACTGGAATTTTGCTGGCTTCATCTTACTTGGACGAGAAACTCCCTCCAGGATTTTTTTGACGACGAATTCTTTTGTGCCTGAAATTCTCGAGGTCCCCGCCAACCCCTCCAAAAGAACCCCCTCCGTCCTACCTTCGTCGTTGTCGTCTTCGTCTTCTTCCACTTCGTCGTCGTCGACGTCGTCGTGGTCTTGAATCCTGTGCCCTCAGTTCTCGAGGTCGTCGTCGTCGTCGTCGTCGTCGTCGTCGTCGTCGTCGTCGTCGTCGTCGTCGTCGTCGTCGTCGTCGTCGTCGTCGTTGTCCCCGTCGAAGTTCTTTCTTTGCACCCTAAGGTAACTCCTCGGACTCGAACAGGTTCAGAAACTCCTTGATCACCGCACCGTTCACTTTTTTTCTTCTTCTGTTTGTTTGAATTTGTTTTCCCTTCCTTTTCCTTGGACGTCTTTTTGACTGAGAGCGAGCGAGCGAGTGGTGGTGGCCACCGTCAAGTCGGCCTGGTGGGAGCGGGGGTGCGAGGACCAGGCCGACATGGCGGGTGCGGCGGCGGCCGAGAAACACGGGCTGCTGCCCTTTCGCTCTTGCGCGCGCGCGCATTTACCTATCCACCTGAGTTACCTAGGCTACCTCACCTGGGGAGAGGAGATCTCACCAATCCTCTTGGCTGGCAAGGTGAGCTTGAGTGCGGCCAAGACGGAGACGAAGACGAAGGCGCGCCTCGCCAGGCATTCCTGCCCCTACCCTGAGGGCACGCACGCGCACGCACGCGCACGCACGCACCCACATAAGCACTCACGTGCAATCTTGGGCAGCAGGAGGAAAATGTGGGCCCCACATTTCTCCTTTGGCCGCCCGAGAATCTTATTGAGCCGATGAAATATTTTTACGTACACGATTAAGTGGTTAAGTTGTCACCATGCAGATTTTTTTATTGCCGTTGCCTCCTTGGTGACAAAAAGCTCATAAATGGGCAAACAACCTCTGGAGCGAGATCAACAACCTCTACTTCAAAAACATGTCTGTCCGCTACTCCGTTTCCGGAGAGCCAAGGCCTGGAAAAGCTCCTGCTTCGGCCTTGAAGGACACGATATAAAGCAGATTCTCTTACCTCGATCTGGGGAGATACATCTGGCCGTCGATGAAGACCGCGCCGCTCAGAAGGATGTACCAGCAGGAGGCGAGTTCTCCACGGCTGAAATCACACACTCCGTTAATACTAGAGCGCGGGAAAATATGTTGGTTTTTTCGCGGAACTATGTCAATTTTATGCTTCTTCATCCTGCAAAAGACAAAAACTTCGCAGAATTTTGCCAGGAAATGTTGCTCTCGGAGGTAGTCCAATAACGACTGGGCATGATGAGCTGCGCATCAAAGTGTCTTTTATTCACCATCAGACGGTTCTGCTCTGGTCGTAGCAACAGCTTGTTGACTTTCCTGATGACTTTCTTCACATTCTGTTTGCCGGAACGGGAAAAATGACCCCACTGAGGCCACTGAGCAGTACTTAAACTTTTGCCATTGTCATTCCATTTGGGAGGATCTCATTCTTCCCATCAACTTTCTGGACGTACTCAAGCCCAAGGGTCTTTTTTTCAAACTTATTTTTTAAGTTGATACTTAAAAAGTTGCCGTTTCCTCACGAAAGGCATCAAGCTTGGGCAGTGCAGCCAATCTCATTTTCAGCATACAGACAGAGACATGAGTCTGGAACCATCGAGGAATACTGACGAGAAATCTGACTGACACTCAAACATTATTACAGATTTGTCCTTCATCACAGCATAATAACTTGTTGCCAAAGCAAGAACGAGTCATTTTCCAGAGTCCCACTTGGCAGAGACCTCGGAATATAACGCTTTGACTCGTCCAGTTTGAACTCTTTTGCAGAAGAAAAACTTGTTTGAGCGGCTAAAACTTGCAACTTTTTTATTCAAACTCCCTCAAGCATGAATTAATACATTGTTTACCTGCCTTGGGCCTTGATCACAGCCTTGCATTGCCTCAGCATGGGCTGCACCAAGTCGGTCCAAGTGGATGGCATTGTCAAGCTCAGGGCTACCGAGCTCTAGAAGCTGATCCAATTCCAAAACGCAGTAGACGCTCGGTTTAGTGAACCCATCGGTCAGCAGCATGAAGTTGACTAAATTGAAGTTCTTCGCTAAATTGAAGTTCTTCACTAGAGTGAAGTTCGTCACTAAAGTGAGACTCATCTCTAAAGGCACGAAAGAACTTCAAATTTTTAATAAAAGTGTAAACCAATACTTAAACAATGCCAATCCTGAAAGAATTCTCTACTTTTAGTCTTTTCGTCCTTTTTTGAGACTCTCTTTCTCAAAGGGCATTAACATGGAGTGCATTGATGCTATTGCTCTGTGATGGAGCCTCCAGACGCTTGAAGGGTGTCATTTGTGAAGGACGTGCGCAATGAGCAACCCGTTGGGTCCACTCTACTCATGTACCAGCGCTCTTTTAGTCAAGTCAATGTCACCGGATCGAGGATTACCAAATGCCAGGTGCTCTTAGCCCCGTGCTTTTTATGCAGGGAAAAAAATCGGTAAGCATTGAAATCTTCACTAAATCGAGGTTTTTCATTAACATGGTGATCACTAAATCGAAGGTAACATGAGTAATAACTCATTATTGTAGTAACATTGTGCTTATATCAAGGAAGACATGTCTCCTGACTGTCATTTTGCCGTCATAATTGCATACATTAAGTGACTTTGCACCAATGGACTCCTCAATGTTAACCCACGTAGTGCTTCCAGACTTATGTCTCTCACTGTTGTACTTCATAGGCCGCACTGTGGCGATTCAATTAAATAAGACGGCTACATTTGGTTAAAAGTATAGAAACACTTTGAGCGTCCGGCTCATTATCGCACAGTTCTTGCTTCAGACGACAATGGTTTGAGAGTGGTGAAATATTTGATTCACCTAAAAATCCGGTCGCCAGCAGCTAAGTACAGCCTAGGCCAACATTAAGTCTCGTTCAAAACGATCAGTCGAACCTCTTCGTCTGATCTAAAGTGTGCACAACTGGAGTTGTTGTTTAGGACGTAGGATTTGGTAGAAAATGACTGGAAAGTCCGTGATCATGACCGATTAAAGTCATCCTCGGCGATCCCGCCGATCTCAGCGACCACCTGGAGCCTCGTGGGAACGGACTGCGTCAACCGCCGTCTGCTCCTCGTCCGGATCAGCGACGAAGACCGAGACTCAGTCACTTTCTACCAAATCCCGCGTAATAACGAGCACTTTAACTTATTTCCACTCTTTGCGATGGTGCAATCTGTGTCTCAGGAGAGAGAAGAGGCCGGATTTTTAAGTGCGTCACAAATTTCTCCGCTCGCTAATGATGATTAAGTAGTGATACCAGTATAGGATGTCGTTTGCGGCGTGTCTCTCGTATCTGACCATGGTGCAGAGCGAGCGCAGTGCAGATTCTCGGAGCTTGGCCAGGGCCTCCATGGCCGACAAGTGGGCATAGATGACTTGTAAATCCTAAAAATAAATTTAAAAATAAAATTAAAAATAAAACAGTTTACAAGATGGCGGCAAAATATAAAAGAAATTGCACGCTGATGGATGGGAAGATCGCTTTGCTGGCACAGTCCATGCTGGACTCAGCAGCACGAGGACTAGAGGAAAGTCAACGTCGGGCAGGTTGAGGCGACCATCAAGGTCGATGTTCTACTTTCACAGGTTCCAGGACTTCATGGAGAAACGAAGCATCACTATCATCAATATAACAGCCTCAAGATCGACAACAGCAACCCTCTCTCCACACTGTGTAAGTTGGATCAAGCAAGGTCAAAAAAGTCCCGTTGCCCTTATTGATGCCATCGAGATCCTCCCCAATCTAGATCCACGTGTTCTTCTTGACGAGGTTGAGCCTGCTTCTACTGGCCCAGGTCCCATTTCCGTCTTGCAGTCAACCGGACTTGAAATCTTGCCACTTCAGTGGAACAGAACGACGCCAAACGCTAAAAGAGGTTTCGCGACTCCTGTCGAATTCTTCCGAAGCCCCTTTCCGTATTCGGTCCGAGTTGCCGCGCGCTTTTGAACGGATGGCGCTAAAATTGCGCACATTTCTCGCGATTCTTCCCCCCAGCGCGCATTGACTTTATCACGTTGTTCACCTGCAGCCCCCTCCTCTCCGGCTCCTTCCTGAGCGCCCTGCTGAACTGCTGCTCCGAGTAGCTCATCATGGCCGACACCAGGGCCTCGTGGTCGATCATCGTCGCAGTGGAAAAGGTCCCCTGGAAGGAGAAGAAAGTAACCGTGCAATAATACTCTTTGCAGACTCCTCGTAACATTTGAGTGACCCTGGAGGAAGAGGAATAAAAAAAATACTGTATCTGGGATGTCCTTCCTCTAAAAATATTCTACCGCACATTTCCTTCCTCCTCCTCTGAAATTGAGCAAATTCAGACATCATCACAGCGACGAACGTGAAGGTTGTGAGGAGGACGAGGGCGGAAGAGTTGGGGGAATGCAAAATGTCGCTATTTGGGCTCCTCTCAGATAAATCAAAAAATATCAGAGTTGCTTCTTTTGCGACAGTCGAATCAAGGTCGGTCATGGAGGTAATTCAAATGTGCCCCACCAAAAAGGTTTCTGGACAGGAGGAGGAAGAAATTCCACCTCCCGTTGATGGATGTGAATGCCTGCGTGTCTCTCTTGGTCTTTGGGCGCTGCCGCACGGGTCCGGCCGGCAAAATGGGGCGATCTTTTACCCGCTCAATGTGAGGCAGTGCCCAAAATTTGGCCCAATCCGTGCGTGACGTCCTGAGGTGGGTGGGCTTTTTTTGTCACAATTCATTCCCCCGGGAATCATTAGAAAGGCTTGATCTGTATCGTGACTCAGCAGAAGACTGACAAGAAGTCCGAGTGTGAGGATCAGTCGGCCGCCGTCTCGCTGGGCAGACTTGGCCTTTGCACTTGTGCTGTCATCATTCGCATTTGGCTCTGTAATTTGCGACCGGTGATTGCACATTCTGATGAGTGAATCAGGACTTTTTTTTTCTTTCTTTTCCCTCTTCTCCCACACAGGGTGCATCAGTGTAACTGTAACCTAACGAGGGCTTTTATGACTGCCACTGACTTTTTTGACTGGCCCCTAAAATGGCTTCCTCCCCCCCCCGTCCTTCCTGGGTGTGCCCCCCTTCCCCCCTTCCCGTCAATAAGCAACTGCCAATGCGAAAAATTGGCATCTCTCCTTCCGCCAAATTGATCACGACGTTCGTTGCCTCGTGTGCGCACGCGCAATTTGGATTTTTCGTGAGCGAGTGACTCGGCAAGAAAATCTGCGCATCAATCATGTTCCTGGGCTTGGTTTTGCAATATCTTAATGCATAACAAATTACTCCGAAGACATTTATCCCCCCTCAGTCGGTGTACGTAAGCGTCGGGCCCGGTTGCACCTGATTTCGCAAAGCATTTTTCTTTGCTGCTGCGGTAAAGAAATTACCTGGCTTTGGCTTTTGAAGGTAACGGCACACACACACATCATGAACGTTTGAACGCTTTCAAGGGTCTTCAGTAGTGTGACAGTTTCCTCACTGACGCCTTCACAACCCTTCCCTCGCGTGTGTCTCAAAAGATCAACGAATGGAGGTCTTATCTGAGATCTCCAACAACGGGTCCTTGGACGACAAGAAGACAAAGTGCAGCAGTTGTCGAAGATCTGGTATCTTTGGCAAGTAGAGTTGCGCAGTGAGCAATTTACTGTAGCCAAATATTGCCACAGCTCTATTCTTCGAGGCAGCCTCTCTCTGGATGAGGACCTTGGCGGGCGTCGCCGTCAAGTTCACGGCCGCATGTTTTTTCTCCGCCGTCGTCAGCGTGCGAGATGTCTGGGGAAAACGTGAGCATCTCCTGCTTCTTCTCACCCCTGACTGTGCGGTTCCTGCGCTGCGCTGCACGTACTCTGTGCGTCGCCCGGCTGCATATGCAAATTGCAGCTCAATATGAGCTTGATTTTAATAATCCTGCTTAGAAAATGTGATACTTTTTGAGATGATCCATCCGTTCAAGTCTCCCCCTTGATTTAGTCAAGGATCCCCAAGGACAAGGACCAAAGTTCCTCCGCGAAAGTCAATCAAAATTATTTATCGATTTACACTTTGGTGAGGTCGGTTGTTTTCGTGTCTCCCGCCCTCAGCAGAAGAAGTTATCGTCAGGGCAGAATAAAGTTATATTACGATAAAGCTTATCCGCTAAACGAGGCATTATAATAAAGGCCGCTGCCCTCCTTTAGCATATGGCCTTGTCAATTTGATCCCGGCTGCTTAGTGACAATGACTGAGCATCCAAAAGGAGGGTTTGGGGGGGGGGGCACAAAAAACTCTGTTGTTTTCCAGACTCTTCTTGCATCATCGACCATGATGGAGATAAAAAATTGCTCTTTTCAAAACCACATTGAGTATGGTTTTTTTACCACAACACAAGGAGGATTTTTTTTAGCAGCTACTTTAAAGAAAACTAAGTCGTTCTCAGCTCTTTTCTGCCTCTCGCTGCTCCGGAGATTACCGGTATTGACTCCGCATTGATCTCTGCCTCATCATTGTTGGTAGGAAGTTCTGGAGCTCGATATTAAGCGGAAGAGGATTTTCTTTCGTCTCAATGACCTTGGCACCTCTTAGGGAAAAAAATTAGGGCGTGCGCTCCAAATTTGAGTGTTTCTTTCTGCATCGCTAATTACACGAGCTTCAAGAAAGACCCCCCTTACAGAGAAGAATGAGGCAACAACAACAGCGTCAAGAACTTTTTCGGAGAAGCAGAGATTTAAGTGTACAACCCCCCCCCCCCAAAAAAAAGCAACGCCCAAACCTTTTATTGCAGCCCTAAAAAAAGTTTGAGTCCTTCCACAGGCTGAAAATGGGACAGACACGAGTAAAGAAATCTCGCTTATAAATCTCCTTGCCAAAAACTAAAGCCTTGCGAGAAAGAAGAGGCAAAACTGACTTGAGTGAAAGATCTTCCGCTCACAATCGCATCCCTCTTTGTGTGTGCGAGTGAAGCACCCGAGCAACTATGGCACTGGCGTGACCGCAGGGGGGGAGGGGGGAAGGGGGTCCTTTCTGCATCCCTCAGGTGCCAGATTTCGGTGCTCCCAAGGAAATGACTGCGCGGGAAAAAAGTGACTCGAACTCTGCTCTTGCTCAATTTCTCCTCTTTTGATTGCAGGGTGTAATGAGTCTTTGATGCGCGGCCGCAGAAGCTGTCAGCAGAAAGTGAGTGAAAATCTATGCTGAGGATGCTGAAGATGACTTTGAGCAGTGCCCAAAGTCCCGGAGGCTGCAACCTCCCCCCCCCCAAAAAAAACCCCACCGCCTTCAGAGCTGTTGGGGTTAAAGTGGCAATGGCATCCACGGCAAAGCGGGCTCAAAATTTGTCCTGAAGAAGGCATGAAAACCGCATTAGCATAAGCAGCCCCGAGTAGAATTTTTGCTCCTGCCCAAACCGGTACCCAAACATTTCTCTCTCCCCCCCCCATTCTTTAGGCACGCGCTCAACTTGCGATTTTTGGACCTGTCATCATCTCTGAAAGAAAGGATTTCACTCTCTCAGACCCACAAACTGGTTCTGGACTGCAGCAGCCACCAACCAATGCCCAGGGCCAAAGGAAGACTTTTTTTCTGTCACATCCTACTTTTTCCCACAATTCTTTTTCTTGTGTCTGCGCGTGAAAAAGAGAAGGGGTGAACTCGTGTGTATGTGGGGGGGGGGGGGGAAGGGTCGAGGGGGACCCTTTTGAGACTATCATCATTGTTAATGACGCAAGCGGTGGCAGCAGCGGAATCTGGACGCTTCTACTGTGCACTTCAGCTCTCATCTGCCTGCAGGAGGATCAGGGGAAATAAAGTGCAATAGTAAATTATTCATGCGAAAAGAAAAAAAGAAGAAGTGGTGAAGAAAGACAAGATTTCTGCTTGCGCAACCTCCCACAGTCGTGCTTATCTGTCTCACGTCATCTCAAGCAAACTTTCCCTATGCTCTCGTCCTCGTGCTGCAGATTATTGGTCAAGAAATTGCCGGCTAATGAGGCTGGATCACGAGGACGAGGTCAGCGACGCGTGCCAAGTCTGCCACCTCCACGTCGCCTGCACCAAACAGATTCGTCCCTGCGAGAGGCAGTTTTCATCTCTCGATGCATCCTTCTCCTCCCCAACTTTCTCCCTTCTTTGGTGAATTAGGGGGGGGGGGGAGGGGGTCAGGCCTCAGGAGGTCTCCCCTCAGCTTCCTGATGGAGCTCCCCCCCTCCCCCTTCCCCCCGTGCATGAAAAGACCCCCCCTCACGCACGGAGCGGAAGCGCGATACAATGAGACAGACAGTGGGAGTACCTTGAGTGGCACTCAACAAAAGGGTTAGGCCTTTTTTTTTTTTTTCAATTTTCTCAGCCCACGAAGAAGTCGGTGTTGTAATGAACGTCGTTGTTGTCGGTGCTCCCGCTGCTGCTGCGCATTCAAATCCTTTGTTCGTGATCTCAATCTAGACAGGCCAATCAATATGTGTGCGAAATTCGTGCCAGTTGCTGCTGTTATATTGCCTTCGCACTCGATTTGTCAGTCAGGAGAGCGCAGCAAAAGTGTCTTTGTGGCACTTTGCACTTTATTCGACGCTTCGTCTTAATAATATTTTGTTATTAGGGGGGTGGAAGTGTTCTGATGTAACTGTTGTAGTTAGATGGACGTGATCTACTGCGAAACGGTGGTGGCGAGCCAAAAATTTTGCAGCGTCTTCTTCCTGCTCAGCAGAGTTGGCGGAAATAATTACACGTTTTTACACGGGGGCGTTTTTGCCTAGGCAAATTACGTGTCTGTGTCTGTATCGTCGTTGTCGGAGCTGAAAATGCAGTCCTGAGACAAGATCTGTCTTAAAGTGGACGTATGGACCTCAATGACACGCAACTCACAGCGACGTGATGTGGGCACATACACGAGGAGGCCCACGAGGCCTCCTCGAGGTCAAACCTCCCACGGCTGAGCTTAGGGACAACCGAGAAATGTGTGGACTCATAACGACGCCCTCCAGAAAGTTTCTTCCAAACCCTGGAGTGACCTCAGCTTTGACTGATGACCGATCTCTATAGGTCAAGGGGTAACCGAGAATGGACTTAGCTCAGGGCGCACCCACACAAGTGGCTTCGAGCCGCACTCCTGATTGGACTTGGCCAGCTTTGAGTCGGCAAATGCGTCGTTGACAATGGGGGAGGAGGTGGGGAGTCGAGACCCCCTTCCCCTCCGTCGGGGTGGCCTCCAGCCAAGTTTAATCTCGATCGATCCCGCCCTGCCGCAGTCTTCGCATGAGATGCGAACCAAATTGTTTATTCACGAATTTATGGTATCGTTAGACGGCGATTAGACCATGAGACTGACATTTTGTGCTTCCCTCTCCTCTCAGGCATGTCGGACTTGCCGCAGTCTTGGCCGGACTTGACCTTGTGCGAAGCCACTGATCCAATCGCCATTTTCTGCCCTTCTTAGGTCTGTGGTTCGGCAGTCGAGATGAGAACCTGGAGTCGAATCCGGACTTTCGCCATCTTTCAACGGAGTCTTTCCCACAAAAGCTTCTGCGTGGCAATCAAGTTCTTCTATCCCAAGTCAGGGGTGGGGAGAAAATCGCCATGTGGCTGTTCAAGGAAGGGCAAAAACCGTCGTGTCTGTTACACGACTTCTGTCGAGCTGCCATTAGAAGAGGCCGCAAAAACCGCGTCGTTTGGAGGAAAATCGGATATTTCATAAAAAAATTGTCCTGGGTCCTATAAAATGGCAGAGAGAGAAAACAAAAACCCGATATCTTTTGTCGAATCCGCTTTAATCTCCCGTCCTTCTTCTCTCAAACCGTCTTCGCCCTGACGGATGCCTCCAAACCAATATTCGCTCCGACGTACGGGGACTCCTCCTTCTGCTCCTTCCTTGGTAATCACAACTGCCAAACTTTCTTCGACACAGATTCATTACTGATCTTCCCTGCCTACTTGATGGAAAAGAAGAATTTTTTGAGCCTTGGCTTGGGCGACCCCACTTTCACCAATGCAAAATTGAAATGAGCGCAAAAGGAGCCCCGACACTTGCTCACTCATGCACCTACTCGCTCAATCAATTACTTACCCACATGCTCGCTTGCTCACTCAATGACTCTTTGCCCATTTGCTTGTTCACTCACTTGCTCACTCACTCGCTCACTCACTCACTTGCTCGCTCTCTCACTTGCTCGCTCACTCACTCACTTGCTTGCTCACTCACTTGCTTGCTCACTCACTTGCTTGCTCACTCACTTGCTTGCTCACTCACTTGCTTGCT
>JAAUXU010014521.1_pt1 | contig 10693 bp, 11 predicted proteins | sample 7278151 | NCBI WGS metagenome assembly JAAUXU01 (sample SAMN14350113, study PRJNA611818) | marine sediment metagenome | isolation source: surface marine sediment (1.8m) | place: French Polynesia: Moorea | collected 2018-08 | reverse complement strand
GTGCACACGCATCTCACCTACAACCTATTGAAAATGTTCTTGTCTATCGCTATTGGTATTGACTGAATAAGATAACGCGGGTACTACTCATACAGGACCATGTCCAGGGACCTCTCACATATGTCAGAGAGTTAGGTTAGGGTTGCATAGTCTCGTTGCTAGGAGGGCTGTAGGTGGCTGTGGGCATCAGCAGAAAGGAGCCGGTTCGTCCCATGTCACCCCTTGTTCAGAGACTCCCACACCAGGTCTTAGAGGGAAGGTATGGGAGAACGAGCAGCGTGGTTGCCCTCTTCTGATTGGTCAGAGAAAGCATGACGTCATCCGGATGCCTCGGACGGCCGAGGTCCGATCACGGTCGCGATCTTTCGTCTTAACATAGACGACTACTTGTAATCGATGGCTACGTGTAACAGTAGTCATCTATGGTCTTACTTCTTGCCATCCACGTGACGTCACTGTTTACATTTTCTCGTTGCTCGTTCTCCCATACCTTCCCTCTAGGATCTTGCTCCCGTTGCTCAGTGCACTCCTATGCAGAGAGAGACCCTGATAGGGTTGGGCGTGAGATTGTCGAGACGAGACGAGTCATTTGTGAACATTGCATCGGTTACCTTGAGACAAATCTAGACGAGGCGAAAAGTGGTGATTGGGGTAGGATTCATGGCAGAAAATTTCATGGCAAAGGCATCTTTTTAACAAATGCAAAATGTTCCAGGAGTGACGAAACTGGTACCCCCCGAAAAAACAAAGAAAATTAACGCCCCAAACGGATTTCCAATGGCTATTTCAAGGTTTGTCTTATGAGTCAAAGTCTGGAGACGACAAAATTGGCCTCGAGACGAGTCTCGTCTCGTCTTGAGCCCAACCCTAGCCTCTGGCCTCGCCATAGCTGTGGGAAGAAATGTTTGTATTATGCAAGTGCTAACAGTACATGTAATGCAGTCTTGATGTAATGACAGTTTAACGACTTTCCGTATTAGCTATTTTGTTATGGTTACCAGTACCAAGTTGAAGACAATTCAGCAATGGGTTTGCACCCGAGTTGCTCCATCGCTCCCTCGATGCTGCAGCCTCCCTCTGCTGTCAGCTGCCCCGGCTTCTCTTTCCTCCTGCAGCTTGCTCATTCAGCTGATTGGGCAGGATAACAAGTCGGTTGAATTCATCAAGAATTCATGCAAAAGCTCGTCCTTTGACTCGTGCTCCGGTTCTTGCGAAGATGCCTTCATTCTGGCCGAGATTGCTGATCCTTGTACTTCTTCTCCAAGGATCGGTCAAAGGGCTGTTTGAGGACCAGGCCTTCAAGTTTGACTGGAGGCGGCGCATGGTGGGCAAGCCAGAGGCGGCAAGGCAAGAAACACGTTGAATATTGGGCATGTCGGCGTTCCCCACAGTCACGCCTCTCGGGGAGGGATAGTTTTTGGCTTCGTTGACCACTCGAGCAGTAATCATGAATCCCACATTCGACCAGAAGTCTCATGATTCCAAAATGTGTGAGACAATGCTTGTTGTGCATGTTTCTGACACCTGTTCCGCTCTCCTTGGGTCATTTCGCTTAACCTCCGTTTGTGTACTACCATTTCACATTTTCTACGACTCCCTCTGAATATCTTATTGTTTCTTATAATGGGAGACGAATATTTGGGAAGTTCAGAGTTGCTACAGGGATGGTTTAAAGTTGGCACTCGCCAATTCTGCAAGGTCAGTTATCCATTTATTGTCGACTTGGTTAATTTACGCAAAGTTACTTCTTGCTGCAGATTCTGGGAGACTTCCCAGGGGGACTCTTCGCTGATCGTGCGCTCAAGCTCGTCCATATTGGCGTCGCTTGATTCCGGGAGCGGAGACCTTAGCTGGAGGCACGTGGGTGAGCTAGGGGAAAAGACCCTGGTGAGCGAGAGGCTTTCGAATTAAACGTAATGATAAAGCTTGTTTAATCTTAAAGTGTTTCTTTAGGACTTGACCGTGAGCGAGAAAACAGTTGCCAGTATATCGTACGTGCCCTCATCTTCGTTCCATGGTAATCACAGAGTGAGTAACTCTTTAAGAAGTACTCTTTAAGAAGAATCTACAAAATCTGACCTCTTTTGTAACTTTAGGTTGCTCTGCGCCTGTGGAGTCCCCAGACAGGCTCACTGACCTCTGAGTTGCTGGTTTCCGTTCCCGAAGAGCCGTCGGGGGATTCCTTCATCCATGGCACAGAGGCCAATATCGTTTCCTATGACCAGAAGTAAGAGCTTGATCTTTGCAACGACAGAGACAAGGGGAAAGACCATCGTCTTTCAGGTCCGGGACCTTGACAGCCAGAGTGTTCGTCTTTAAAAAGTCTTCTGCCGGCGAGGAATTGCGCTCTGTGAAGTTGCCCATGGGCCTGTTGGATGGGCCTTTGTCTCCCCCGTCCTGTTCCAGCACAAGGGATGCTCTATTTTGTCTCCATGGGACTACTTTGTACCATACGGCGCTGCCTTTACAAGATGAAGATGGCGCAAAGAAGGCTTCCATGTCAGCCACCTCAATATCTGCCCTGGGGGCTCCAGCAGGGGCCGCTCCGGTATCTTTTCGGGGGGTACCAGGGACTAAAGACGTGGTGCAGGTGAGGAGAAATACAAGTGTGCTTTGAAATGAATTCTGATTGACCATCAACTCTGCGTCGTCCACGTAGATCGTGATACAAACTCCAAGCGGCTCTGAAGAAATTTTATTGGTCAAGTCAGAGTCAGGCAAGATGACCGGGGCAAACACTCTTAAACGCCGCCGGGAAAACAGCGACAGCAAGAGAGCTGTGGCCGCGGTGACCGGCTGCAAGAACAACCAGGATCTCCTGTTCATCCAACAGGTGCAGTTAGTTGCTCTATTCGCCCTCATCTAAAGTAAGTTTGACATGTGTAGCATAGCTTTACACCGTCATTGTAGAATTGCTCTGACGACGACTGCCAGACCTTCGAGCCCGTCATCAAGGTTTTTCGTGTCAATGACGACAAGAGGGCAGAAGTGGAAAAGGAGTTCGAATATCAATTTTCCGTGGGAAGAATTGAACAAGCTTGGGCAACCTGTCAGGAGGTAAAGACTCATACGAGTACATGTAGGACTACTCTTCATATTTACTACTTGTACCTGTTTTATTGTTAGTCCTCTTACCAACTGGTGGTGTCCACCTCTGACGGGACGGTGACCTCGTTTTTGTCCAATAACGGTAGGGCCATTTGGAGCAGAGAGGAAGCACTGGCTGAAATCAGCGAGGTCCAAATGTTGGCTACAGCTCTTCAAGACGACGATGGGACCTACGACAGCGACACGGCTGAGCACTCTGGAAATGAGGCGAAGGATGTGATGGTGAGGACGTTTTTTTTTGTTTCTGCGAGTGGTGACAAAAGGATAGTCCGATTTTCTTCAATGCAGAATTTAGGCGTGTTAAAGTAGCACTAGGCTTATCAAGAAAACCATGGGCAAGGTGCTGGGAGTCTATGATCCTGATCTTGATAAAGGAATTGGCAGTTTTTTGCCCTGATCTTTGGTGGATTCGGCATGGAGGTAGTTGATATTGATAAGCTTGAAGCTGTCGTCCTTGTTCTGGTGCTGGCTATTCGTGAATTTAACTATCTATGCATGCGTAGAGGGTTCCCCCATGTACCAAATGTCTCTTTATCAGGAATCTTAAGGACATCAATAGTAGCGTTTAAAAAATGGATCGGATTTTACAGTTTACCGCTGCAAGAGTGATGGTTTGACTAAAAGTTATTAACTATGTGTCCTTAGGGTCAATTTCTCAAGCGGATTCGTCATCACAGCTCGCTATTGAATCACGCATTCACGAGGATCTTGGAGACTCGTGATCTGAAAGAATTCTTCATGGGTGGAGTAGACACCAGGTATGCTGGCTGGTCGTACTTCTGTACGTCTGATTGTCTCGTGATTTCTCAATGAAATGTCAACAGCTATGACGACTTCGGTCTGCGCAAGGTGATTGTTGCGGTCGGTGGACAGGGACGCCTTCTGGGTCTGGACTCCGTCTCTGGAGAAATAATCTGGAGGCTTAACTTTCCCGGACAGAGCGCATCAGACGATGGAGATATGAATCTATTCGTCCAGCGCTCGGCCTTGCATTTCGGATTTGATGCGCAGTAAGACACTAATCGTATCTCGTCGAATTATGTAGTTGCCACCCTTAAATGCTGTACTATACGGGATCTCTCATGTTCAGCTGCACTCTCCTCTATCGAAACGGGTATTCCTCCCTGCCGGAACTGTTGGTCTTTAATCCACTTGATGGTCAGGTCATCAGGAAGAAGCAGCTGAGAGCAGACTTTACGCAGGCCATTCTGTTGCACCACATTACCGAGGAACATCTCAGGTATGCCGAGTACAGTAGTCATTCCATATGATCACAATGGTCAGGCAGCACCCCAGTTATGACTAGATTAAAATAATTGTTTGAGTATAGTAAATTGCTCAAATACTGCGAGGTCCATGTCAATTTTGTATACCTTCGAGAGATTTTCGGTACACATCGCACGGCTGTGACAATGCTTTGGGTGACTTTAAGTGATAGTTAAAACCTGTGACTGCCAATCGACACCATTGTTTGTTACTTTTGGCATCAACTTGATCTGATTTTTGTATCGATTCCTGTTCCTTGTATCGTGGACTCCCCAGTTTATAGGATAGTTCAAACTGATCAAATAGTCCAAAGTGATCAAATAGTTCAAATACGTCAATTGATTGTTCAAATACATCAAATAATTGTTCGACTTTATCAAATCGTTATCAAATAATACCTTGTCATGTTGCCAAGGTTGTCAAGAATGGTTGCCAAGAATGGGCTAAAAAAAAGTCATAATTCGGATGCATTTAGATTACATTTTTAAGTAGTAAGTTTAGATTACATCAATAAGTATCCATGGACCATGGCCATGATCGTTAGTGTGGTTGAAGCTGAACTGCATCAAGTCATCGGTGTCACTGAAATGTAACGTGACGATGACGATATCGGGGCATAACATTGTGACTTTACTGCATACATAAAGATGCATCTACAGGGTCGGGAAGGTAAAGTGAAATTCACTTTTTCGGCCACGTTTATATCTCGACGAAAATTTCATATCGTCATTAAAAATTGTAAGGAAGACTAAGGTCATCAGTTGTTGACCACATCAAATCTCGTTTGATATAGCAGTCAATGGTGGCCACTCCTTTTGTAGTCTAGTTTGATTAAATGGGTCGGGTAGAAGCTATTCACAACTTTGGCCTTCGTACAGCCTTCCGATGGAGAAATCCAACAGGTTCAAATCTGAGAAATATGGAGGTCAGGGGTCCTTGTCCAAGAAGGCTGATGTGTTGGCAGCTAACAAGGACTGAGTGACTTTGGAAGCATGGGCGGGACTCCATCCTGATAGAATCTCTTCTCACTGAGGAGGTGCCTTGCTGAGGTGAAATAAAGGGTCTTTCCAAGGTTATCCTTGACGAATGCCGTCATCGTGGGGAGGTTCACTTCAACCTCCGAGGCCAGTATCGACAGGAATTGTCTCAGCATTGCTTGCCGGCAACTTTGTCCCAGGTACCATAGTTCAGAGGGGATAGATTTGGGCCGGAAGATAGACCAAAGTCTTTTGACCCCTACTGACATCTTTTGAGTTCTGGGCACTTCTCATGCACTGAGACGCCATTTTGCAGTGCTCAGCGAGTAGTTGTGTCAATCCGGTGAGAATCCAAGTTTTGGATCTGAGTGCCCTTGACACTGAAGCATGAGGATCTCCTCCTCCTTGAATGCATTTTGGCATGACCCGGTGACCCTTTGTGAGGTCAGCTTTGTAAGTGTTTTCGAAAAAGTTTATTTTTACCTTGCTTACTGACTGAACGTCATTGAGATTTCAGAATCCTCAGGGACAGTGTTGCGTTTCTTGAAGTGATTGATTGACAAATGCACCCGTTAATGTAGTGCACAGGGCTGCTGTGAATTTCTTCGACAACTTTGCTTGCAAGTTTGAACCTCTGTATTTTCTAAACGGCTTGCTCTAGAGACCTGATTTTTTTTTACGGAAGTAAGTGGATATCTAAACTTGTCTTCTCATCAATATAAATATATCTCGTTGAAGGATATGCTCATATTTCCAGGCAAATGCCTCATTGATGGTTCAGTAAGGAGTTGCCCTCAAAGGCTGATTCAGTGCTCTTCAGCTGATGCCTTGAGTGCTCCAAAACTCTGATGTGACTTTTTGCAGGCCTTGGACCGTACGTGCAGATAGAATAATCCCATCGGTTTACGTTTGTTCCAATGCCAGTGCGAAAAGGAGACGCAGGTGGCCCGTCCATGTCCTTGGTTTTTGGCATGATCTACTAAGGACAGTAGGATCAATGGAAACGGTCTTTACTGAGTCTGGCTTGAAGTTTTCAGTAGGGACACGTGGGGGACGAGATCCTGGACGGTTGCATGGCACAGCCCCCGGTAAACCTAAGATCAGTGTGCTTCTTATCATCAGAAGCATACCGACCCGCGTGAGCGAGAGTGTCGACCCTAACTCGAAGCTCGGTTTTTTTGTCTCTATCGTTTGATTCACACCAGTCAGACATGAAATACCGATACTGGAACGGAATCTAATAGGTGGATGTTACAATCTTGCTCAGTCGTCGCGTAATCTCACAATTCGCCCCTGAAAAAAACCGGCAGCCCTGAAGATATTCATTGACCTCGTAACGTGCCACGGTGCCACAAACAGAGACATCGCTATTTGAGATATGTGAGAAGGATATTGTATGCTCTCCTCTTGCCCAAATTTAGATTGTTTACTAAAAAGTATCGGAACCGACCGCACTGAAACTTTCGCCCATGCATTGCTAGCAACATGAGTGTGCGAACTTCCCATACCAGTGTGAAAACGCTATTTGTGCAAACACTGCCGTTATCTTTCTAGTCCATACGAGCTGGAGACGTTGGCAGGCACGAGCGACCTGATCGCGTATATGACGCTGGCAGACACTTGATGATACCGATCCTATATACCTCGTATGAGGTACCGAGTGTAATAATTCACTTGTCTCACATACCTTTTGGTCAATAGGCCGATGCTCTTGCTCCACGGACCCTCTGGCCCCGTCGAGCTAGACCCGCCTTCAGTGGCCAAGACTTATTTGCCAGCAATAAAGGACAAAACCTTCATTGTCACGACGGACAAGAAAACGGCGACCATCAAAGGCCAGAAGCTGGTGGTTGGGTAAGTTTGTTGTCTTATAAGGATGCTTTAGGGACATCGTGCGAGTCCTATTAATTTTGCTCATATTAGGGATGACAATTCACTGCGGCTGTTGCCAATTTGGTCACTCAGCAATCCCAATACCCAATTGGTGACCATTGCCGGAAAGAATTCCGAGGAAAAAGTGCACTCTCAGGGAAGAGTGATGGCTGACAGGTATTCACTGCTCCTATAGTATGAGGCCAAATTGGTGCCAGTAATTCATGGTTTTAGCAAATAAAGTGGAAACGCCCCCCTGACTTGAAACTATGTCAACTCGGAGTGGTGGCTTGTACAAGTAACTGCATAGTTTTGTTGAAATGTTCTAATGAAACAGTGACGCCACCCAAAGCCAAGCCAACGAAAAGCTTGCCTATCGACATCCTGGAGCACATCAAACAATGGGAGATCCATTGCAATGTTACTTACTGCTCAGTCTGAAGGCCCGACCTTGAATTTCCATTTTCCTTCGGTTATATAAGTGTACTTACAGTTAGCCGTGTTACTGACACCAATTAGACCGCATAGTGTATAACGTATGCGGCATATGTGTGAAGCCGATTTTATGTGTTCCCTAAATCTCTACCGAAATTGTCTGCAGATCTGTACTGTTCAAGTATGTGAACCCAAATCTGGCGCTGGTCCTCACGGAGGGAAAGGATTCTTCCGGCAAAGGATTCATCAACGTCTATCTCGCGGATATGGTCAGTCGAATGCCGCGAATCATAGTAGTCGAGGAGCCAATTCAAACGTGTAACTAACTGCCTTTTTTGGGGTGGGTGGGGAAAGGTCACTGGTGGCGTGGTGTTCTCGGCCAATCACAAGAGGGTGACTGGACCATACCATGTTGTGCACTCTGAGAACTGGGCTGTCTACACCTACTTCAACGAGAAAGCTAGAAGAGGAGAATTGATCAGGTTAGCAAACGTGGAAAGTTTGATCTTTGTCAACGGTAAAACAACGGAATGTAACCCAGTTTTTTCTCTGCCTATACAGGACTAGGGACAGTGTGCTTAGAGATTGTGGGGAAAACTGTTAAAGAGTTCTTCCCTTATTTTCCCACAGGGACTTCCTGGTCTCAGGACTATTGGTTGCATGAAGCTTTTCCTTTCCTGTGCGCTTAAAAACATCCGGTAACCTCTTGTTTCGTTGTATTCCTTTCGATTTTCTCGTGACATTTTTCCTTCCCACATCACTCATCTTGCCTTCTCTAGTGCTCTTGACTTGTACTTTACTTATGCCCTCCTTTCTGTTGACCTTCCCCGTCCAGCTGCTGGTGTGGTTACACTTATTGGACTGTACTTAAGTACAAGTAGCAAAAGCGTCTGCGAAATCTTGACTAAAGACAGGTCCAGCATGAAAAAGAACAACCACAACTTCAACCTTCTCTTTTGTAGAAGGTTGAGAGAGGGATTTGGGCTATCTTTCCGAATCAATTTGTCAAAAAGCCGTCTCGGCAGTGAAGATGAACGGATTGGGCAAAGGGAACCAGGCGGCAGATATCAGGACCAGGTTTGATGTCACCAAGAGCTTTTATTACTGTGCCTGCGAGGAGACCGACAGATACCAGAAGAGGGAGACTGGCGGCCGAGCCAGGACGGTGGTCACCACAGACCTGAAAGCGACGATGAAGACTTATGTCCACAATTCGCATCATGTCCACCGTCAAGCTTGAGAGCATCTCCGTAGCATCCATGCCCGGGGCCATTAAGGAACTTGGGGGGCAAGGCGCAAACCGTGGAGGTCCTTTGCCTATTCACTGAGATTGCCAAGGCGAATGAATAGGCCAGACGGCAAGGCAATGAAGATGGGAAACGTCATCATCCTGTATAGCGATGAGGAGTTGTTCTTGGTCGAAAGGAACCTCAACATGGGAATTTTGATATGGACACGTAGTTTCTAGATAGCCCGGAGATCTTTCACATTTTGAAATATGCTGCCAAGGCAAAAAAGTCGTCCAGGACCATGATCCTGGGGGTCGTGGCATCCTGTGGCAACCTGTCCCACTTATCTTCATCCGAGAGGGCCGGAGGATCACTGCAGAGGTGTACAGGGGCCGAATGGAGGCCCACGTCATCCCCTGGATCAGGGAGAACTTTCGTCCAGGAAAGACAGGGCTCTGGCCAGAACCAGCCAGGAGTGGGAGAGGGTCGGAGCCGTGTTCTAGGAAATGTCCCTTTGGGCTCCGAGTTTGCTTTCCTTATACATGATGAGCTAATTTTGATGTGGCAGAGTGGAGTTTTAATACTCCCCGCGGGGTTGAGACCCATTACCAATTTTTTCGATTGTCAATTGGGACAGGACGTCCCAAAAAATGATTGCCGATCCCTTTGCAACCACAAAAAAGTCAATGGATTTGTACTTAATTCTGCCTACCATCGAAATATTGATAGCACATCTATCTGCTTAATGTTGTACTTGTCGCTCTTGATGTCGTTGGCCATAGCAGCTATTTAGTTTCGCGGACTTTGGAACACCCCGTAGAAGATACTGTCTAAAAGTTGTACGGGAGGAAATTTGGGAGTATTTCTGAAAGAACTGTCCATGAATCGAATGTTGATGATAATGTGATGTTTCTTCTCTTCCTCCTAGCATTGAACTGTTCGAGGGCAAGACTCAGAGCAACTCCACAGTCTTTTCCTCGTTGTCTTCTGCGCCGACTGCACCCCTGGTAGAACGTCAGGCGTTTATCCTGGGTGGCGCGACAGCGCACGTCTCCGCTCTCAAAGACACTACTACAGAGAAAGGCATCACCACGAAGAACATCCTCATGGCCACAGCATCCGGCGCCGTCTACAGCGTTCCTAGGGTGTTTGTTGACCCCAGGTAAGAAATGTTTGAAGTACAGTGCGCACAGAAAGTGTCTGTGCTAACACGAATCTTGAATTGTGTCGTCCAATACTGTTGAGAAGCACTATGGTTAAGTTCTCTTTCCACCAGGCGGCCCAACTTCAACACCCCGGCAGAGAATCGTGAGCCCGGGCTGCCTCCGTACATTCCTGAACTGTCGCTACCGTCCGAGTCGGTGCTCAATTACAACCAGTCGGTAGTCCTGCCCAGGGGAATCGTCGCTGCACCCACGGGACTCGAATCCACCTCTATTGTCTTTGTTTACGGGTTGGACATCTACTGCACGAGGTAATGAGAAGCAGGCAAGATCGGCCAGTATGCGTGTCATTTGCGCGTGACGATCAAGACGAGGTACATTCAAAACGAGGTGACTACTCAATGTCATGGTCGATGTCCCGTACAGAGAATTTCACGAGCTCTGCAAATGCCTGAGAAAGTTTGTAGGTATACTTGCCACCTGTACTTCTGAGAAAGTCCAAAAGACAGCAGTTACTGCAATTTTTTGTGACATTTAGTGATACTGTTTGCTTTGTCATCAGCAGTACTTGCAGGGTCTCGTAGAACTCCTGCATGAACGTAAGGCACAGACTTAGTAGTTACACCCAGACCTCCAGTGTGGC